>Ga0058698_10000267_pt1 | contig 31077 bp, 40 predicted proteins | sample AgamicAsSfe_FD_67288 | JGI IMG/M metagenome (GOLD analysis project Ga0058698, IMG submission 67288) | Agave microbial communities from Guanajuato, Mexico - As.Sf.e | ecosystem: Host-associated > Plants > Phyllosphere > Phylloplane/Leaf | place: Guanajuato, Mexico | collected 2012-05-30
TGGTGTTAGTAGGGCGTGTTGGGTGAGTGGGGTGAAAGATGGGTGGAGGGGCAAAGAGGAGAGAGCATGGGCCCAAGAGAGGAGGCGTGGCAACGGGAATGGAGCGGGCTGGCCAGGTCCACGGAGGTGTGAGTGAAGTGAGTACGTCTCCACAATGCCACTGGAAGTCCGTCGTCTCACTTCACCACTCTTCCTATGCGTGAACGCCTCCTTGCCCACAAGCCGTTCGCCAGCCTCCACGCCCCATCGCATGCCCACATACATCGCCCTCCGTCACGTCCCAAACGAAAAGGATACAAAAGAATGAACATACCTCTCCAGAGTGCGCCCACGGCCCACACACTGACAGGGGTATGCAGTAGGAATTCCATCCAGCAGAATAGTTTGAAGAAGGCCGGCGGCTGGATGAAGAAGCGGTCGCGGTAGGTGGCGATGTACCAGGCGCGGAGGTGGTTGAGGAAGGGAAAGGTTGTGTGGATGATGGTGGGGTAGAGGGGCGTTAGGTCGACGACTGCGAGGGGTGGGAGTTAGCAGACTCTGTAGTAGCGAGGTAGAATTAGTGGTGGAGGCGTGAGATGTGAGGCTGTGGGATGCACTCCTCAAGCCGCGTTTGCTAGAAGGGAAGGATTGGAGGAGCTGGAGTAGCGAGGATCAAGTTCAGGTCAAGCAGATAGAGGAGTACGCAGTATGTGTCGTAGACTCGCGTAGCGAATGCACTTGCAAGTCTTGGGCTATTGCCACTACCAATGCAGTTGGCCGGTCAAGGTCGATTACACGAGTCGTGCTGCATCTGCTTTTCAAGCATGTTGACTTCGTATGCTGCATGCCGCTGCCATGCACGACTGGCACACACGATCTCAGATTGCTGTTCTACTATTCACCACACACATCCACCGTGCGAACCCTGCTCTTACGTCCTCTTGCACAGCACGACGCGTGCATACCATCAGCGACATCCGGAACTCTTCACGCGCAAAAAAACACAGCACGACAACATGCACATTCACATCCAGCACAACACCACGCGGAGGCTTGTAATAGCATGACGAGCACATTCGCAACAAAGGACTCAAGATGACTTACGATACATGACCGGGATATGCGTCAGGAAGAAAACAAAGTAGACCGCATCAAGCGGGCGCGAGAGAAGTGATTTGTGCGGCATTGCGTCGTAACTTTCTGCAAAGTGTCCTCGGACGGCGTGATGTGTGAATGTAGAGATATTTTAGGGCGTGGTGATTTGTTTGTTGACGTGGATGTTGGAGACGTTGGACGGCGGTGCGAATGGAGCGAAGAACAAACAGCTCAGCCTCGCGCAGGAATGGGGGGTACAGACCATGAGAAAAGCCCACAGCGCGAAAGAGCGGTAGCGAGTCCGCCAGTACGGTGCTGCTCGCCATACCATGTCTCAAGATAGACTCGACGTAGTCTTCCACGCCTTCGACGAATTCTCCCTGCGACTAGCTATGATACAGTAGCTCTATCATTTGAGCTTCAAGCTTCCGCCTCACTTCTGCACCAATAGCAACCCCAAAACCAGGTCTTCGCGCTTGCCACTCTCATTTTACTGCCAATCATACAAGCCCTCCCTCTCCCCTCACCTCCTCAATCCCTGCTCAATCCTCACCCTCACCGTCCTACACGCTTCCAGCTCCTCCTCACCCAACCCACTCCCTCCACCCTCCACAACCTCCTTCAACAGCTCACTGACCGCCGCGGCATTCTCCTCACTTCCAAACGCCCTACCCGCACTCTGCGCGCTATCGCTATACCACCGCTGAATAACATGCAGCATGTTGACAGCAACGGGTCTGCGATTTCGGCCTTCAAAGGGCGTTTCGTTGTTGTAGTACATTGCTTCGAGGATGGAGACGAGGACTTCGTGGGAGACGGAGAGGTCGAGGAAGATGTCGAGGACCCAGGTGGTGGGGCCGACGTTGTGTTGGTATTCGTAGGAGTAGCGGAGAAGCATTGGGAGGACGACGGCTGGAGATGGTGAGTTAGTTGGGAGAATGAGATTGGAATGAGAGGGAGGGAACTTACAGATGGGAAACGTGCTTTCTGACATGCTCAGGCGGACGCCCAGATTGCGGACCTTTTCTGCCACAGCCTCCCACGGTGTGACATCACCTGCACTCTCCGCTTCCTGATGAGCTGCCTCAAGCAGGTTCTGCCACGTCGCGCGAATGTCTGATGCAGCGCGATGATCAGCTGTCTGGTAGACTACAAGGGACAGATCATGATAGCCTGCTTGATCGATATATCCATTGAACAGCTCATCGAGCGGCAGTATCTGACCGTTAAGTTGCTGTATAACTTGCGGTCTTCGTTCGGCGCTCAATCGAACGTCACTTCGCATACGTTGCAGCAGGTCGGCTTGGATCTGTGCTAGGTCAATCATGTCTGACACTTCCCGCATAAGCTCCTGTCGCGATTGTCGAGGTCGTCCGTTGTTTGCTGTTCCCAGTGATTTTGTCGACGCATTTGCCCTTGCTCGGCTGAGGTATTCAATTCGCTGCTCCAAGGTGAGGTCGAATGTGCTCTTTGCAAGTCCTAGCTGGACTTTAGCTGCTTCTAGGAAGTCGTCGTAGTGCGCATAGTATCGCCATAGTAGGTCCGCGTGCGCTACCTGTGTTTGTGACGTGCGTTGAAGATAGTTGATGACGAATGGGGAGTCTATATCTAGCAATCGGTCGCTCCATCCTTGCGCCAAGTACCAGTCGTATAAAGTGATTTGAAACACTTCATCCTGCGAGTTGTTGATCACATCGTATGCTTCTTGTCTCCGCTTGCCAATTAGTGTAGTATGTCCGTCCTGTGTTGTCGGTTGTTGTGCAGATGCTTGGTCAACCGCGCTGATCACTTGGTGGATGTGGTCGTAGCGCTTGACACGAGCTTCATAGGCTTGAACACGGTTGTCCTAGATGGTATTAGTCGTGTTCCAAAGGTATGGCAGAATAAAACATACATTGGATGGCTTCCCATCATTTAACCAAGACAACGCTCTATTTCCCCGATCGTGCTCCTGCGCTACACTCAGGACCAACTGGATTGCACCGGCATAAAAGCTGAGAGAAATGTACTCTCCAACGGCAGCCTTCAGGTGATCTTGCGTTAGGCTACCCGCGACCTTCTGGAACAATCGCAAGCTTTCATTGAGTAGGTTACGACTAGCCTCACTGCTGACGTTTCGATCGGAGGCTCTCGTCAGCTGTTCTTGAGCTTTGAAGATGACGCAGTCATCCGCGCTGCAGAAACTACCGCATCGACGTCTCAAAGCATCGGTGACGGTGTCAACATTTGAGCCATTAGCAATATTCTTGCTGACAATAGCCCTTACGAGCTGTTTGGCAAGTTCTTTGCCAGAAGGCGTGCTGAAGAGCACCTCGTATGTCAATTCTGGCACTTGTCTTCTGAACTCTTCCGGTATTGACATGACAATCTCTCCAACTCGCTCATCGAACAATACAAGGATGAACGAAATGCCTTCGATGATATCCGAGATGAGTATGAGGAGGGAAGTAAGTGCCTGGTGTTCACCTCTCAATGCGATCTCTTCCTGCTTCGTGGACGCACGATTCAGGGCTTCCAGTCCAGAAAGACCTTCGATAGACGTTTTGTTCGATTCGAGAAACTCTTGTAACCGTGTAAGATCCTGCTGTATCGCTTGCATCTTGCTAAGAGGAACTGTCGGGATCATCTGTAGTCCGCTATTTGGGTCCATGAATTGCTGTACAACCCGTACGTGCCAAATCGACCTGATCAACCGCGAGATGTACAAGGCAAGGCCTTTGTGTCTTGGTGATGGTCTCACATTGTCTGTGGCAGATGCGCCAGCGTCTGTGATGGAGTTCTCATTCAGCACAGGCTTGCCGCCATGCTCGATGAATGCCTTTCGCGCACGCTCCAGTACCTCGGGATCGGTCACCTTTGCCAACCGCGCATCAGAAGTGACATCAGAGCCTTGTCCACAAGCCACGGCAACAGCTGTAGCAATCGTCTCTTCCCTGCCGTACATGCGTACAAAGTTTCGGATCTCGCCATCAAGACCTTCATCACCGCCACCATACCGAATGGCTGAAGCGAAGATATCCACCATTCGTCGTCGTCGAAATGTATGTACACCAGAATTTGTCAGGATCGCAATCTCAGTTGCAGACTTGTCATACTGAACAGCGAGCTCATTCCCGAATCCGTTCGGGCTGGATGTTGCCGCAAAAGGTGCTGTCACCTCGCCGATATCTTCTGCCCGACTATCAAGTTGCAGCCATGATCCGAATTCAGGGAACTTCGCCTGCTGTGTTGAGTCTTGCACATTTCCAATCCGCCCAGAATCAGGTGCTGTGATGAAGAGTTGATCTGTACTAGACTGAGGACTTTTCTGCACAAAACACAAAAAGTATCCCGGTGCAAATCTTTCCGTCAGACGCGTTTCTGTCAGCATGTTCGCATCGTCTCCTGTCGGTGGTGATTGGAAAGCGGTGATGGCTCCTGACTGTTGAGATTGCTCCTGCTGGGGAGCACTGCCAGGTGTCTTTGGTGGAAACTTGATGTGATGTACTTGCATGCTTGTTGGTGGGCTTGAGCTGTCACCGCCATAGTAACTACTCGACACCGCACTGAAGAAGATCCTGCATCCGGTTGAGGTTGTGGCAATCAAGTTTAGCCGCGATGCCTCTGTTGCGGTAACAGCACTGAGAGAGACGATCGCTGTCCCTTGCTTGAAGAGACTGGTAGGGCCGACCTTGTGACCTAAGTCGTTCAGAATGGAGCTATGAGAGCGCGTGACGCAGAGTGTTAAATCGTTCTCTGTCTTCAGGCTGAATATGCGGATCGTCGAGCGTGATGACAACGTGTACAGCAGATTTCGTGTGTCATCGATGACCAGCTGGTTGACAGACTCATGCGGTGCTCTCGACATGAAAGGCAGTGCTGGGACAATAGATGTGTAGCCAGGACTCGTTCGATTGACCTTTGCGCATCTGTTCTGGAACCACTTCTCCTCCTGCTGGTACGTCAGCTCATACACGTCGTCATCTCCGCGCCCTGCAAAGAATATCCGTCCACTCTTTGCTGATCCAGCGATAGTCTGAACACTGATACCACGGACTGACACCTGCATGCGAGTCTGGTAAAGAGACACCTGCCTTGACCCTGTTGCTGTAGCCTGCGAAGACACACCCAGCAGGAATATATCCGCCGTCGTCGCAACAACGATGAGACGCGAGATCTGTGGTACAAACACGCCGGCGCGCGGGACGACAAGCTTGACGGCGGTAATGCTATTGGACTGCTCCTCGAAACCAATGAGCTCAGGATTCGGATCTGTGTAGTCCCATAGGTATAGAGCATTGTCAATTGAGATCCACGCGTGGTTGAGTTCGGCGAACAGTCCCATCATTGTAGACACTTGCGCCTGGTTGTACTGCTCGAAGATTTTGTCTGGAATGTCGTACATCTTGAGCTTCTGGAAAGGAGCCCACGCTGCGGAACTAGGCATGTCGTAGTCGGAGGAGAAGCCCTCTACAGTGCGGTCAGTACCGGTCTACCCAAGCATATCTTGCACCTTACGGCTTATGTAGTTGTCAAGCGCGGGATACTTGGCTTCCTGGTCCAGCATCGAGGTGATTGTAGATGCCCCAGCCTGGGCTGATGACACGCTTGATATTTGCAACTGTTGTGCCGGAGCTTGCTGCGACTGCTGCTGCGGTTGTTGTTGCTGCGCGAATGTGGAAGCTTGTCCTGCTTGTTGACCGCTTGCTTGCGCCATTGAGCTTTGGGTACTCCTGTTGAAGATGCTAGACGTGAAAGCACCAGGTTGCCCGAGTGGTTTTGAAGGCGCCGGGGTATTTATGAAGGTCCCAGGAAAGGCCCTCTGCGGCGTTTGCGGCATTGCGAGCGCCATTGTTGATGGAGTGCTATTAGGTTACTATTGCGGATGAGACATGAACCAGAACGCTCCCGCAGCGCTTTGCGCGGTTGGCTTTGCCGACAGCAGTAGGATGGGTCAATTGGCGAAAGCGAGAGAGCAGCGGGTGAAACAAACGCGTCGAGTGGAGATCGTAGTAGGGCAATGTTTCAAAACCGTGTTGTTGTCTCGTCTGATGATGGTGATGGTGAAACGTGAACTTCGATGATCCCCAAATTTATTTCCAGATCAACATCAACAGCATCAACAGCTCTGCCTAGCGTCTACAACCTCCCAAACGAACAACAAACAAGTCACCAAAACCATTTCTGCATCGCCCATCTCACAATGGCGTCCAAACTCCCACAACAATGTCTGACCCGAGCCCGCCTACCTTCGACCTGCCTCCGCTCAATCCGCCTCACCAGCACTTCCTCCACCACTCCCTCAATCCCTCCTCTCCTCCTCAAACTCCGCTCCGACCTCAAAACTGCCATGAAATCCAAAGACACCGCGCGCCTCAACGTGCTGAAAGGTCTTCTCGCCGACATCACAAACGCCAGCAAAACCTCCATCCCGGCCAAGACGGACATGCAAATAGTGTCATTACTACGGAAACGGTCGACAGCGTCGAAAGCGGCGGCGGAGGAGTTTAAGGCGGCGAAGAGGGATGATCTGGTGGAGAAGGAGGAGGAGCAGGTGAGGATTATGGAGGGCTATGTGGGTGAAATCGTTGTGGTTGGGGAGGAGGAGATCAAGACGAGTTTGAGGGCGCTGAAAAGTGAGATGAATAGGGAGGGGAGTAAGGTGGATAAGGGGAGTTTGATCAGGAAGTTGATAGGGCCGGGGGGTAAGTTTGATGGGCAGAATATAGAGGCAAAGACGGTTGCGAGGCTTGTCCAGGCGGAGCTAGGATCTTAAGGACATGAAGGCAAAGATGGTCGCAAGTCTAGTTCGAGCAGAGCTCAGTCCCTGATCTAGGCATCAGATGCTGTAAGATATTGTATGCGGACGGGCGCGAGGCTTGCTCAAGCAGAGCTTGACTCGTGCTAAGATGGTGCGGAAATGAGTAATCATTGCTGTGAGATGTTGTATGATAAGACTTCGCGTCACCGAGTTGGGCCGCTGTCTGGCGGTTCCTGCTTGGGGCTGTATTAAGTCTCTCTTGATGCAAATGGGGCTCTAGTCAGAGTCGCCGATCAATTCATGACACCAGCCTCGGGTTTGGCAGGCTTGCGTCTTTTGTGGTAACCATCCTTCTCGCTGTTAAAGTTTCGGCCTTGCTTGCCTCGCCTTGACCTCAGTATTGTTGGCGTCCTCGGACTGAAGCGCTAGAGGTTGCGCTTCTACTAGGTTCTTACAGCCTGCTTCACCCTCCTTATCACGCCGTCCACCTACCCTTCCCCTTACTCCTCATACTCTCCTCGATCGCCGTCCAGATTGCCTCCACAACCTCTCTATCCCTATATCTCGCCTGCGCGCCCTGAGTCGCATGAAACTTATCAATCTGCGTCGTCATAACACCCCTACCCCACGCCTTCACCGCCTGCGGCGCCTGCTCACCCCTCCACCCAACATATATCCCTAACGCATGACTGAACAATTCCGGCGGATTCTGCCACTTATACGACTTGAACTGCCATTGCTGCCCCGTCGTGAACACAGCGACGACGCGGGACCAGTAATCCGGCTTGAACTGGTCGGGCGAGTCGACAAGGATGAAGCGCAGGGGTCGCTGGGAATCTATGCTGGGGAGGAGGCGGGAGACTTGGAGGAGGTTGGAGCCGGTGCTGGTGTCGGCGTCGGTGTAGATGCCGTCGCCGAGGAAGGACTTGATGTTGCTCATGCGGAGGAGGGATGATGCGGAAGGTGACAGGAGGATGATGGGTTCGATGCGGCGGCCTGGTTTTGAGCGGCTGGATATTAGGGCGGGGTTCTGTGGTATTGAGGCTGGGTTGGGCACGCCGGGACGACTGCCGGGCTGCTTGGGGCGGTTGCGGCCGATGAATGCTTCGGCGTATTTGCGAATGTGGGAGAAGTCCTGTGCTGAGAGTCAATAACAGCCAGCTTTTATCCTGCCGATAGACATACAGTCGCCTTGATGCCGTGTAGCACGCTATTCCTGTCTCCCAGTATCCTCTCGCCATTGTAGATCTGCTGTATCCTCCCATCCGTCGTCTTTGATGCTCTTGTCCCCGTAGAAGTGTGATTCGTTGTCGCTGCTGCCCCGTTCGCAGCCGCCGCCGCTAGACTCGTCGCACCATCCGCCTGCGCATGCGCTTTTGCAAGATCCTCCGCCAGTGGTTTTATATGCTCACTGTCCTCCGACGTCCCATCCAACCAACTGACCAAGTCCAGCCTTTCCGCAAACACCAAGTTCTGCACAGCGCCCCCAGCGCCTCCCGGTAGCTCTTCATTCAGTTTCCTGGTCGCTGCGATGTAATCTGTGATGGCATCGTCCTTTCGTTGCCATGCAAAGAGGATACTTCGTAAATCGACTGCTTTTTCTGATGATTCGAAGCGCGTGGGTGTGGAGAGGAGGAAGATGTCTTGCTTGTCTTCGGGGTGGTGGAATTGGAGATGTGTTGCGTGGGCTAGGTCTGTGGTGGTGTTGTCTACGGAGGCGAGGGTTGAGGATGTGGTAAGGATAGGGTGGTTGTTTGAGGAGATGGCATGTCGCAAGCAGAGGAGCGCGTCTGCTTGGACGCCATTGGAGGCCATGGTGAGTGCTTAGTCGCGCTGAAGTAGCTCAGGGCTATGTGGTGGGTGCCCTGCGTAACTAGATGTGTACGGTCGTGTGCGAAATTGATGTTGCGCTGGTGCACATCTGAGGATGGATGTCGCGTATGAGGTTGCATCACCTTTCAGAACTCCCTCGATTCCGCGATTCAGGCATGATTACAGTACCAGTACACATCTTCTATCTCAGTATATATATATAACCTTTTCGTATGCATTGCATCTCATAAGACATCGCATCATGCTGCATGATCTCATGAACGAGCTTACGCTTTCTTCGCCTCCCGCTCTGCCTTCCTCAGCGCCCTCTTCCTTATCGACTCATGCATGACCCTATTCTGATCAATGACAGCCCGATTCATCGTGCCCGTAATCGTCTGCAACGCCCAGAATATCAGCCCATGCGACCAATACGGCGCACTTGTATACGCGATCCCCTGAGCACCACCACTCCTCTCCAGCTTTGCTAATGCGGACTTTACAAACGCTTTCGGTGTTGGGCAGAACAGGCTTGGTTTCCTGATCTTCGACATTGCTGACATGACAAGGTAGCTTTGCACGAGCTGCACCTTGACGCCGTGAGGTGCGAGCTCTGAGCCTAGTGCGGAAGACCATTGTTGTAGGAAGGCTTTACTGCCTGAGTAGGTTGCCAGGAGTGGTGTAGGTATAAATCCGCCCATTGATGCCATTGTAAGGATGAGGCCACGACGGTTAGCGACCATGAGCGGTGCAATAATCTTAGTCGTGCGGAGAGTACCGAAGCAGTTGATGGTGATGATATCGTTCATCTCTTGCTGGGATGTCTCGACGAAGGGAACTGGTATCGAATGTGATCGCCCGACATTGTTGATCAAGATGGATACATCGAGGTTGGAGACCATGTCTTCCAAACGTGCAAAGTCCGCATCAGCATTCTTTGAGTAGTCCATAGCTAGAATTTTCGTTTGTACGCCATGTTTGGAGGAGATCTCGCTGGCTAGGCTTTCAAGCTTTAATGCTGTGCGGGAGACAAGTAGGACATTAAACTTGCGCGCAGCTAGCTGGAGCGCGTATTCTTTACCGATGCCATCAGATGCTCCTGTTATGACTGCCCAGCTGCCCTTCGGTCCGTATGTGGAGAGCTAGCAATGATCAATCATACAGCTTGTTATGCAAAGCTGGGGGAAGCTTACAGATGTGCCTGGGAGAATGAAGAGACTAGCCAGGAGGCGGACGAAGCTGAACAGATTGTAGAGAACGAAAAGAGCTCCGATGCCAGCGAGGAGCTGTGTAGTTGCGGTCATCTGTATATTGTGTATGTGGTGTAAATATATATTTTGATTGTTGTCACCTCAGCACGTTAGCGAACGGTCTTGGCACTCTGCTGACTGTACGCTCCGTCCCCAAGGTAGAATAGACTATCGAGCAATCACAAATCTAGGACAGTGCATACGGATCAGGTCTCATGGTCACGCAACAAGAAAATGAACCAAGTGCTAGGCTTTGATCAAGACTATGCTTTGCATCCACTACAACAAGTCTACCTCTGAGTAGTTCTACTCCTCAAATGCTCAAGCCTCGTCGCGCCTCCGCCCTCAATACATTCCTACTATGCATCCCTGCCCCACCCCGGCAGCCTATCCTCTCCATAATCCATACTGCCCGTCTTTAACCCAGCCTCAATATCCTTAGCTTAGTTTCCGGGTAGGAGAAGTATGCTTGAGCTGCGGCGCCGAAGCAGAGGATACCGAAGATGATATGTCTTCGTTGAGTGAGTCGCCAGGAGCCATACTCTGAGGTTACTTCAGGCGGATATCGTAAGAGGTACAGAGGATGTTTGGAATCGCATCACATAGGCTGAGAAATATAACTATACTTGAACAGGTGGCTTGAGTAGACTGGGACGACAACTAGCATTGTTTATATCCCACTGCATCAAGCCCGCAGTTTACGACCTGGCGAGGACTGTGCATTCCCGGAATACTAAGTAGCTTCACGCTCAAGCCATCACTTCGAAAGCCAGGCTCGTTTCATACAGGTATGCATAAGGTTTGGTCGTTCTTCTCTTGTGATAGGTAGAACATCGTCTCTCTCTATATCGAAGCTGAGTCTTCAGTCTCGAAACTGTATTCCAACCTTCATGTCATCCATATTGCTCTATTCTGACGCTTGACCCTCAGGAATGACACCATGACCTCGATTCATCTTGTAGCCCACCAAATCCCAAGAACGCCAGATTACCACACATCACCACGTTACCACTCCACCTCACGATTCGTACTCATCAACTCATGCTACCCATGTCGACAGCTCCACACCAAACTCAAGACTTCTCCGTATCCCGCACGACAGCGTCGATCGCCTTCGCCACATAGTCGATATTGTGCGTATTTAGTCCAGCCATACTGATACGCCCATTTTTCGTCATGTACACATGCGCGTCTTTCCTGATCTTGAGCACCTGCTCCTCTGTCAACCCCGTGAAGCTGAACATGCCAATCTGCTCCGTGATATGCGTCCATGTCCCAGGTGTCTTTTGTTCCTCCAGCTTCGCTCGCAGCTGATTTCGCATCTCGATGATGCGTCCACTCATCGTTCGCAGGTTCTCCTCCCACTCTGCGAACAGGGCCTTGTCGTTGAGTACAGTGCTGGCGATGCGCGCGCCATACGCCGGTGGATTACTGATCTCGGATCGTTGCAGTATGGCCAGCTGACTGCCGATACGCTTGATTGTGTCCTCGGAGTCGGAACTGGGACCAGTCGCGAAGTGAAAACAACCTGCACGTTCGCCGTAAAGTCCAAAGTTCTTGGCATAACTTTGCGCAATGCAGAGCTCGAAGCCTTGCTCGACAAAGTGGCGAATTGCCCACGCATCCTTGGCAAGATCACCGGACGCGAAGCCTTGGTAGGCGCAGTCGAAGAAGGGGAAGTGTTTCTTGTCTTTCATTGTCTTTGCGATCTTGGTCCATTGTTCTTGTGTCGCGTCGACACCAGTCGGGTTGTGTGCGCAGGCGTGGAGGACAAAGATGCTGCCGGATGGTGCTGAGTCAAGTGTGGAAATCATGCCGTCAAAGTCGAGCTTCTTGGTGGTCTTTGCAAAGTAGGGGTAGGTCTTGATAGGGAGCTGGACATTGGAAAAGATCTGGTTGTGGTTTGCCCAGGTTGGGTCTGAGACGTATATCGAGACATCCTTGTGCTGAGGCATGTAGAACTTTGAGAGGAAGAGACCGCCGAGATGCACAGCACCAGTACCGGAGATCGTCTGGAGAGAGGTCACCTGGAATCGTGTCAGCGTCTGTCAGCGCCCGAGTTTGCTTCTCTAAGTACGCGCTTCTCCTTGATGGCTGGACTGTCAGCACCGAGGATGAGTTTTTGAGAGGCGTCTGTGAAGTCTGGTAACCCAGCAATAGGAAGGTATTCGTGATTTAGATCTGGGTCATTTCGCATTTGGTCTTCAGCCTAGCCCTAAGTCAATTGCGCTCCGATAAACCTATCGCAGCTTTTGTCTACCTTCTTCACAACAGGCAAGATCCAAGGCTTCGCGTTGTCATCACGATAAGCACCGATCCCAAGATCCACCTTCTTTTCAAACTCGTCTTCGCGGTAGGCAGCCATAAGACCGAAGAGAGGGTCTTCTGGTGCCAATGGCACGATACTTTCTTGAAACGCAGTCGCCATTGTATCTGATGGTGAAAGGTGCTGGGATACCTGGCTAAGTCGTAAAAAGTGCTGCAAAGATGGTGTCGTCGCTGTTGAGTTCGGCATGTTTTGAAGATCTGGGGTTGCGGAGTAGAGAGAGATCGGACCCTGGTTCCTTGCCGCGGATAAAGTCGGTTGAGTATTGCCCGCGAAGGAAGGCTGGCTGAATGAATAGATTGAGGGATAAATATGGCTCTATGTTACTGGGTTGTTATGCTAGAAGAGTGCTGTTGGGTCGAAGATGAGTTGGCTATGGCTATGATGTGAGCAGCTTTGGCAAAACAGTCGCGGCTAAGAACTGCCACCTCCGCATGACTCCGTACTCTCACTCTTCTTGCCGAGGATGTTGGACGTTCCCCCTGGTGGAGTCATGCTATTGGTCCATGAAATGATTGCAGGTTTCCTTCAGACCTTGTCTCATAGTCCTTGCGACGAGGGCACGGCCTCGAGCATGAGCATGTTGACGTGACCAGCTGACCACTTGCGGTCAAATTGCCAGCGGCCCGGGACTAGAATATCAGATCGAAGATAATGCAGAAAGAACAAGCGCCAGCTGTTGCGTAACAGGCAAGTCTAGCAAGACTTCGTCTCTCGCTGGCCTTCTTGAGCTCTTTGTTTCCTGTGCCTACATTCTCGGTGGTTGTGAACGAATCTTGTACCAGCTGATCTATCATGACGGACTGTACATCAAGATGCTGCGCGATTGTGGACTGCAGTTCGGCAATTTCCAGTATCGACTTCTCTGCTGTTCTAGGAGGTGTTAGTATAGCTGCTACAGCGATGCTGGACTTCTCTTATAACCTACCTGACTTGGTCAAGTTTGTTCTCGTAATGCTTTAATATATCCTGATTCTCTTTTGCGAATAGCTGCATCTGTTCATCACTTGTCTGATCGTCATAACCACGATCCCCAGACTCTTGTGGTGGTAGACCTTTTGGTGTCGGCTTGTCTTTCGAGCCAGATGCCACATCCGCCAGCATAGCATCTTCCCATACTGGTACTGGCCCAGATCCGCGTGTCTTGTATAAAATGCTCTTGCCCTTCTCCACTTCCCTGTCCAATCGTATCCTCATCATCGAACTTTGCATACGTCCGCACTGCTCTAGCCTTTGTTGCAGATACCAGATCACCCCCTCGCGATGGGCTCTGATACCATTGACCTTTGCCTCCGCCGATATCTGCTCAGCACTCTTCTCAGTCAAGACGCCTCCTGCAGCCCACTTCCCCAGCACACCAAGCCCCTTTCGTTTACGTCTCTTTTCCGCCAACGCCGCGTCTCCCTGTTGACGAACCTTTTCAGCATCTGAAAGAACGTTTACAGCAGCGTGAAGGTCGCGAAGAATGGCTTTTGCATCTGCATCTATTTCGTCTCGTTGTTTATCTGTAAGGTATGAAGGCTGGTGATCGTTGTGGTTGAGTGCTTTCTGAAGCCGTCGTCTTGGTGGAGGAGCTGTAGATAAGTATGGCTGTCGGATGGCACGGACGTAGGTGAGTAGCTCGACGATGCGACTGTTCTACAGTGGTGTTAATTCTGGGCGCGATGATCGTGGAGGACAGCGCTACGCACGATCGTGTACGCTTCTCTCAGAAAACCGTCGATATGTTCCACCGAATAATTCGACCTGTGGATGGGCGCGGCATTCTTGTTACGCAGCGCCGCGTTCAGGACTGCGGTCACGTCCGCCATCGATGAAGTAAAGCGATATGGGGAGAGTGCCGTCAATAACAATTTGGGAATGACGTTTCATGTCTTGCTCTTGCCAGAGATCCGGTGATCGCTCCGAATTGTTCGCCAAGAGAACACCGATGCCGGGCTCGGAGGGCGAAGAGAGGATTTGCGAGCGCAATGTCATGAGTTGGGGGCAAAGGCTCTGCGACTATATGTACTGTCCGAAGATCATGAGAGAAAATGAAGTTCTGAAGACAATAGAACGAGTGAACAAGTCATCTTCGCAGAAAGACAATGCCGCATGCCAACAACGACCAGGATGTTCACGCCAATGAATTGGCGGTAGCTGGGGCCAATGGCCTCGGCGCGGGTGGCGTTCTGGAGCCTGCGAGCAGTCGAACGTCAACACAACACCAGCGCGAGGAGTATGCAGAGCACAGCCCAGAGTTGAGCCAGCCTAGCAGTGACGACAATGATGTCGAGAAAGGACCGCCAGGCGATGTCGAATTATCACGAACAGTCAGCTCCGGTCCTCCATATACAATATTCTCCAGGCGAATGAAGCAGTTCATTGTATTCATGGCCATGGCTGCAGGCTTCTTCTCGCCCTTTTCAGCGAACATCTACTTTCCAGCATTAGACCAAATTGCTGCGGACCTGCATATAACCAATGCGTTGGTCAACCTGACTCTCACCACATACATGATTTTTCAAGGTTTGGCACCGAGTACGTACAGCTCTACCTGTTGCCTCGATGTCATGACTAATACCTTGTACAGCATTCATGGGAGACCTAGCAGACACTGCCGGCCGACGACCCGCATTCATCATTGGCTTCATAATATACATTGGCGCATGTATAGGGTGTGCCTTGTCGAAGTCGTTCGCCGCTCTTCTCGTCTTGAGATGCTTGCAGAGTGCAGGCGGCAGTGGTGTGGTTGCATTAGCGAGTGGTGTCGTGGCAGATATCTCCACGACTGCCGAAAGAGGAGTGTACATGGGTTGGGTCACTTCTGGCATGATGATTGGTCCAGTAAGTGTGCCCAAGTGCTCACGCCTCGACTGTTGCTGACTTTCTTAGGCTATCGGACCAGTACTCGGAGGTATATTGGCACAGTTTCTCGGGTGGCGAGCTATCTTTTGGTTTCTTACCATATTGGCTGCTGTCTTCATTATCCCATTGATTGTGGCTTTCCCGGAAACAGGTAGAAATGTTGTTGGTAATGGCTCAATACCACCTCAAGGGTGGAACATGTCTGTGCTGAACGTCCTTGCCGTTCGGAAAGCTCGCAACTCACGACCAGACCTGGAGAGAACACTATCCCAACAGTCCATTCGATCGCAGCGCGATGCAATGGCCAGCAAAAGAAAGCTGAAGTTCCCGAATCCACTCAAAACCTTGAGAGTATGTCTGGAGAAAGATATGGGATTGCTTTTACTTTACAACAGTATTGTATACACAGCATTCTATTGTATAACATCGACGACGCCTCAGCTCTTCGCGCAGATCTATAGCTTCAACACCTTGCAGATCGGGTTGACGTACATACCTTTTGGTGTTGGTGCATTTATTGCTCCTGTGATGAATGGACGACTTTTAGACTGGAATTTCAAGCGGGTTGCGAGGAGTGTTGGAATGGAGCATGCAGTCGACAAGAAGAGAGCTACAAACCTTCATGATTTTCCACTTGAAAGAGCAAGGATATATATCGCAATACCACTTGTGCTGCTCGGTGATGCTTGCATTCTGTGCTACGGCTGGGTCTTGGAGCGCAATGCAAATCTGGCGGCGCCGCTTGTACTTCAGTTTATTCTTGGGGTTACTCTCACAGGCAGTGTAAGTGCTTTGAATCGAAATATTGTCCTGATACTAATGGTTACAGTTCAACGTCATGAATGTCATGCTCGTGGATAACTACCCTAAAAGGCCTGCAACTGCAACTGCAGCAAACAATCTCGTTCGTTGCTTCATGGGCGCGGGTGGCACTGCTGGAATCATCTACGTTATCGACGCGTTAGGCAGGGGCTGGACCTTCACACTGGTCGCAGGCATCGTATTCTGCTCAACATCCATACTCCTGGTGCTGCTGAGGTACGGAGGCGACTGGCGCAGAGCGAGGATGGAGAGGATGGAAGCTGCTGAGAAGGCAGCTGCCGAGAAGGCCTGAGCGAGCACCACACTGTGCACAGGTGCCATCATTGTCATGTATGGTGGCAAGAGTTTCTGAGGAGTGCCCTAGAACTAAGACCTTGACGAATTTCCTGTTTTTCATCTTCTGTATCCTAATTTAACAATACCATCATACTAGGAGAACATAAGTCTGAGCGGTATCCCTAAAGCACTCTAGACGTTGACAGCTTTCTTCACATTACCTAGTAGTTAATTCCATGAAGGGCCGCCAGACCGCGGCTGCGCTTGTTTTTCATGTTCACAAATCAACTAATCGCTTAATTCGATCGGCACGATTGGTTTCAAGCTTAATCCTGTTTCGGATTCGCATCCGTATTTCCCATCCTCCTTTGCCACATCCTTTCATCTTTAGCATTTCATTCCCACCCTCCTCCTTCGCCTCAATCCCATCCGTCTCCTTCTCATCCCTCCCTTCTCCTGCTCATCACAATAATGGGTTCTATCATGCAGAACGTACAGAACGGTGTCGACCGTGTTGCGAGTGCCATTGGCACACAAGGCAGCAAGAAGCAGCAAGATATGGCCAAGGATACCAAGGATGCGATGGATTCGCAATACAGGCTTACGACGGACTACGGCGTGAAGCAGTCCAACACAGATCAATGGCTCCGCGTCGTCAATGAGAACCGTACCGGTCCTGCGCTCCTCGAAGACTCAGCTGGTCGCGAGAAGATTCACCGCTTTGACCATGAGCGCATTCCTGAGTACGCACCATATGATCTAGTGGCAATACAAGATTACAAGACTCAAGACTTACTCTTATACAGGCGTGTCGTCCACGCTCGCGGCGCCGGCGCTTTCGGCACCTTCACCCTCCACGAGTCCGCCGCGGACGTCACGAACGCTGGCGTCCTCACCGATACCTCTCGCACTACACCCCTCTTCCTACGCTTCTCGACAGTCCTTGGTAGCTCTGGAAGTGCCGATACTGTTCGAGATGTTCGCGGTTTTGCTATCAAGATGTATATATCCCAGCCACGTCTCCCGCGCTTTGTATCGTGCTGACATTGCTAGGTACACTGAGGAGGGAAACTGGGACATGGTCGGCAATGATATTCCAGTCAGCCTCTTCTGTCCCTACTCCTCATCTATATGCTTACTCCTCTTCCACTAGGTGTTCTTCATCCAAGACGCGATGAAGTTTCCAGATGTGATCCATGCCGGCAAGCCAGAGCCTCACAACGCTGTCCCTCAGGTCAGTATTCCCCAGACGTCGTCATCGTTAACACTTTCTCTCGAATCCGAAGCTGACCCGTGTCCCAGGCTCAAACTGCGCACAGTATGTTGATCAGTGAAAGTGGATGATCTAGAGCTGATCTTTCGCAGACAACTTCTGGGACTTCCAGTACCTCCACTCAGAGGCGACCCACATGTTCATGTGGGCACAGTCAGACCGTGGTATTCCACGCTCGTACCGAATGATGCAAGGTATGTTTGCCAAAAAAGATGGATGGTCTAGAGCTGATTTTTGGTTTTCCCAGGATTTGGTGTCAACACATATACCCTCACCAATGCAGAGGGTGTCCTCACGTACGTCAAGTTTCACTACACTCCTGAACTGGGTGTACACAGCTTTGGTAAGTGACAAATGCACGCTGGCTTTTTTTTTTGCAATGCTGACAGTTCGTGCGAAAAAAGTTTGGGATGAGGCTTTGAAACTCGCGGGCCAGGATCCCGACTTCCACCGAAAGGATCTCGAGGAGGCCATCTCTGCCGGGGCGTACCCTAAGTGGAAGTTCGGCATCCAAACCATTGCTGAGGCTGATCTCGACAAGTTCGAGTTCGACCCTCTCGATGCAACCAAGTTGTGGCCAGAGGATGAGTTCCCTGTGAGATACATCGGCACAATCGAGCTCAACCGCATGCCCGACGAGTACTTCACCCAGACCGAACAAGTTGCGTTCTGCACTTCCCACGTCGTTCCAGGTATTGGCTTCTCGGATGACCCTCTCCTGCAAGGTCGCAACTTCTCCTACTTCGACACTCAGCTTTCCCGCCTCGGTATCAACTGGCAGGAGCTGCCTATCAACAGGCCGTAAGTCGTCCTTTGTACACCACGGTATTTTTCAGCCCGTGGCTAACTTCCTTCCACAGAGTCTGCCCCTACATGAACAACAACCGAGATGGACAGGGTCGCCACACCATTACGAAGGGCACAGTCAACTACTGGCCCAACCGTTTCGACGCTGTCAAGCCTGCTACCTCGGCCGAAGGTGCTTACTACGACTACCCCATGAAGGTCGAGGGCATCAAGGCACGCCTCTTGAGCAAGAAGTTCAGCGAGCACTTCAACCAGGCGCAGCTGTTCTACAACTCCCTCAGCGAGCACGAGAAGTGGCACACCCAAAAGGCTCTCGCATTCGAGCTTGACCACTGCGACGAGGAGATTGTGTACAACCGCATGTGCGAGCGTCTTACCGACATTGACCTCGAGCTTGCGCAGAAGGTCGCTGAGCTCGTTGGTGCCCCGATCCCAACGAAGGCCACTCGTCCCAACCATGGCAGGAAGGCCAAGAACCTCTCCCAGATGGACTTCATGCCTGAGACTCCTACCATCGCCACCCGCCGCGTTGCTCTCATTATCGCGGACGGCTTCGACGCTACTGCTTACTATGGCGTCAAGGCTGCTTTAGCTGCCGCTGGTGCCGTACCTTTCACGATTGCCCCGAAGAGGTCGCCAATCAAATCTGCTGAGGGCAAGGAGGTCAAGCCAGACCACCACCTCGAGGGCATGCGTTCGACCATGTTCGACTCCGTCTTCGTTCCGGGTGGTGCCCAGTCCGTCGAGACACTCAAGAAGAACGGACGTGCTCTTCATTGGGTGCGCGAGGCCTTCGGTCATCTTAAGGCCATTGGTGCAACAGGCGAGGCTGTTTCGTTCGTCAAGGATGCTTGCGCGTTGCCAGGTATCACCTTCTCCGAAAGTGGTGCTGTTGAGGAGAGCTACGGTGTCGTCACTGCAGCGAAGACGTCGCCAGAGTCTTTCAAGGAGGCTATCAAGATGTCTTCGGATGCCAAGGACTTCATTGATGCCTACACTTACCAGATCTCGCAGCACAAGAACTGGAAGCGTGAGATGGATGGTAAGTTGTATACTGAAGTGATATTTTAGAACCGCTGCTAACATGATTCCCAGGTCTCGCCGATATGGTTGCATACTAGTTGAAAGTCTTGCGAGGGTCTAATTTGTGTGGAAACGCGTTGGAAGGAGAAACGAATAATGATTGAGGAGGAATATAGATACTATACCCAATATAAAAAAGGAAGTTTCATCAGTGTTTCATGCTTTTGTACGGATAGCTCACCTCTAAATTTTCCCCCTTGTTCTGTCATGTTATCATGTCATCCACCTATAATTCCAACCATAATGCTCAACCTCACATCGCCGAAGTCGCTCTAAAACAATGGTCGATTGTCTTTTCCAAACCAGACTGCATCACATCAAAAGTCTAGGAACGGCGTATGGAGAGTGCCGTCAGGATTCTGCTGTGACAGTATATTTGTGCTGCGGCAGCCCCCGCATTGACTCTGCGTTGTGAACGTGACAGATACTGTAGCCACAAACTGAACACTAGCCAAATACGAGTTGAAGGTCTCCCTCTAGACATTACTCCCATAAGTCCTTCTGATACCCCTCCGTAAGGTTCGGGTCCTCACCATACCTGCGTCAATGTTAGCCGTTCCGCCACATCCTAGATGCACCTCTCCTCCACACTCACGCTTGCTGCCACGCCTGAAACCCTCCTTCCAAGACATACACCTTCTGCCTCTGCCTCCACTCCTTCTCCTTCACTTTCCCACCCCCCTGAATCACCTCATCCTCATCACTGCCCGTTCCACCCGCTCTCTCTCCAGCCCCATCGCCCTTTCCACCCTCACGCTCATTTTCCAACCCAACCGACCCCCTCCCCACCACACTCTCCCTCTGCCTCACATACCGCAACGCCGCGCCCGGTCCCCTCTGCTGACTCAACATGCAATGGAACACCACCACATCCGTCTCCCGCAGCGTGCGCACCAGCTGCGGCATGGCGTAGTCGAGCGACGAGGAGGCCACGTGCATGGAGTTGGCAATGTGCCCGCCGATGTAGTCGGAGTCGCGGACGTCGATTATGGCGAGAGACTGGCGGAGCCGGGGTGTGGTGGTGGTTGTGGTATTAGGATCGGACGGTGGTGTGGTCGTGAGGTGGGAGGAGGATGAGATCAGGATGTGCAGGGTTGAGGGTTGGATGCGGGGGAGGGTGGCGATTGTGAGAGGGGGCGACGACATGGTGGGTGGCGAGGACGGAATAGTTTGCTGAGTTGGGTGTTGTGAATGGTTTCTTATGTATGTTGTCCGATGAGTGGGGTGGCAAAGTGTTGGGGTGCAGCCAAGCTCGATGCAGATATCAAACAGCCTCAATATCACAACATTTCAGATTCATGCTACACGTGAGCTTGACACATCAAACAAGAAATGACCGAGGTAACAGGAGGTCGAGAGAGTGGCATGATTTCATACATTAAGCAAGAATGATATTTGAGACGTCTACTATTGAGAATCACCTTGTGGCAAATCTTGTGCCGGATCCAATATGAACTTCAGATACTGTCAGTCCCAGCTAGCTGACAAGTCATGATCTGGCAGAGAACTTATGCAGTACGATGACCAGACAGAACACTCTATGGTAATGATGTACGCTGCGCCCAAAGTACACTTTTCCGCTATGCTTGCTGTATCTCTGAGGTCAATATGACGATCTGCCTACTACTCCAAACCCAACAGTCCTACGGAAAGAATCCACTGTCACTCGTCTAGCTGTTTAGGAACGATTGAATCGCGCCTGTAGTGAACGTTAGAGCCGTCAAGTACAAAGCACAGATGTACATACCTCTAAGCTTGTAAGCACCTTCGCCAACCAATTGCGTGACATTCTCTAAATCGTCTCCAGCTGTGATGCCAAACTGCCGAATGAAGTCCTTGGCAGCACCTTCCAGGTCGCCACCATATTCACCATTAGGACCGTCCTCCTCAGGCCGGCCAAAGTAAGTGTTACTTGAGATCGAAGTGGCACCTTCGAAGCCTTGTAGTCTCGTTCTAGCCTCCGCTTGCTGATTGGGGTCGAATTGATTGCGACCAAAGAACTCGTCTGAGCCAATGCCTTTCTGTGTGCCGAATTTCTCTCGTGCCGTGGTTGGTGCAAGATCTAGGAACAGGGATCAGTGGAAGCGTTTGACAAAATCAACTCGAAAACATACCAACTTGAGGTCGACTTGTCGATCCAAACCCTCCCATCGACTTCGATGCAGAGGCAGCCGTCTTGCCAGCGCCGACTTGGCCAAAGCCTAGTCTGGCCATACTGGCCCCGACTTTCTCCACGTTACCCGCACCTCGTTCTGTTGCTTGAGTTGCACCAAATCCTGCTCGTGGACTGATCGGTGTTGGGCTTGCAATCTCGCCGATTGTTGATGACGCAAACTTGGCCGGCCCACTAGCCTCTGCCTCAGCAGCTTCGCCGTTCGGATCGTATCCGAGCTTTTCTATACGCTGTGCCTCTTCTTTCGCTTTCTTCTCAGCGGCATCAAAGTCTAGGTCGATATCAATCTTCTTTGCGCCTAGTCCGGTCTTCTTCTTCGCGCCTAGAATGTTAGGCTTTCGGGCGGCGATGCCGATTGTTGCTGTCTTTCTGACCACTGCTGCTGGTACAGCCTGGCCTGCTGCTGCTGCTGGTGGAGTACCACTCCCGCCGACCAAAGGGGACTTTGGCCGTGTTGCGGTGCCATTTGCTACAGCATTTAAGAAGGGAGATGAGGTACGGCCGATCTGGGAAGGTGTGGTGGTTCTGGATGGCGGATTGCTGGGACGTTTGATAGTCGGTTTGTCCCATGAAGAAAAGAAATCGTCGTCGCCTCCAGCAGCCTCGGGTTCCTCATCTGCTGCGCCGTCAATGTCTGTAAGGTGAACAACACCAGGAGACCTAGCGTATTGGTGAGCACTTGATAACGTCGCGGCATTGCTTGATTCCTACCGAAGCGCGTCTGCCTGAACTCTCCGTGCCAGCTCCTCTTTGTATTTTGTTGCAGCGCTTGAGCCGTACTTTGTCTTTGGGTCTTTGCTAGCTAGTGCCGCACTCCCTCCATGCGACTGGAAATATTTCGTTGCTGACTCATTCCCTCCGACTTTCATCATGCGAAGCTGATCCCATTGCCATACTGTTGTTTCGTGTCAGACCTTTCGCTTCTTGCACTTCTTCGAGGAACATACTGTCGAGGTTTGTCGAACGCACGAAAGAGATGTGAACACCAAGATTGCGGTGATTGGCCGAGCAGTCAAGGCATAGATAAATCGCAAACGGGACAGATGACCATGTTGGACTCTTTGCGCCGCAGTCGAAGCAGACCTGGAGAACGATTATTAGCCGCTCAGACCGAGCTACTGGGCAATGGATCAACCGACCTTGTTGGCAGGCTTAGACTTTAACTTCTCAAAGATTTTCTAGATAGTGTCAGCAGGACTGGACTGGACTGTGACGCCTCGACTGTGATTTAATACTTGAGATTCTCCCTTTGATGCCAGTGCCATCGTGGCTTAGTTTTGCGGATGAGGACGATATGGATATCAGCGCAAAAGGAACTTCTGGCTGGCAATTGTAATATCGCAGCGATGTAGTATTGACGTGGGTGTATTATCTGCTCGTGTTTTGGATGATGTCGCCGTGATCTCTAGGGGCCAAGCCCGTTTCTCAGCCCTATGATCTGAGCGGGGAAAAGCCATTGTCGAAGCGAGTTCCGACTGCATACACTTGAGGTCTGCTTACATACTAGTCATGGCTGGACGTACAATAGCTACGCCAGTGACTGCCTTCGCAAGGGCATCTACGATAACGCTACGTTCTCCTCAGCTTGAGAGAGGGTGCCGTTGCAGCGCAGTTACGGCCAGGCACTATGCAACGAATACAAGCTTAGGAACAAGTTCCTCCCCAGCACAAGCCAAGCCGCACAAGAAGGTCACAGTGTTTAACGATGATGGCAGAGTGGAATGGGGAGATCTGAGTCCAGCCGAGAAAGTTGCGCGGACAACACAGCAGTCTTTCAACTTTACACTTGTAGCTGGAGGAGCATTACTCACAGCAGCAGTGTTCACACTACTCTACACCGACGTCTTCTCGACGGATAGTACCGTCACACAATTCAATCGAGCAGTCGACAGATTGAAGGAGGATGAGACAGTCGTGTCACTACTTGGTCCGGCAGATAGCATCCGTGCTTATGGTGAAAGATCATGGAGCAAATGGCAGAGGAACAGGCCAATTGCATCGAGGACAGACACAGACAGATTCGGAACGGAGAGGCTGCATATGCACTTTCATGTCAGCGGCGACAAGGACGAGGGTGTGGCCTATGTCATGATGTTGCGTCGCCAGGATGAGAAACATTTCCACTATGGCAGTCTGGCAGTAGATGTGAAAGGCAGCAGACACTATGTTGAGAATGACAAGCAAGATGCAAAGAAGACACCAGGAAAGTTCATGGGCATCCGATGGAGCTAAGTCTGGTGTCATCAGTTGCCATGAGTTCGCTACCACTTGTCGCTCGTCTCCTACCAAGTCTTCGGGTCCTGACAGTCAAACGCGAAGCTGGAAGGCTCAGCACGACGCTCATAGCATCTGACCACTATTGACCTCCGGTTCAACACGCGATTGGCATCAAACTGGCGGTACTAGCGACAAGAGTTTGCTCTGAACCAGTCAAACGGAGCAGCCATTGCTACCAAGAAGTACTAGGCTGAACACCTGTGCCGGTCTTTGGGACCTCGCAGAATGGCAGCCCGGACTACGACTATAGAGAAGCAGATTTGCAAGCTTATCGACCCAACTCACCGGAGTCCATGGCTTCATGCGACCATCATGAGTAGATATCTCTTCAGGAGAAGGCGCACTGAGTCGTCGAGTGTTTATTTGTGGAGGCATAGCTGTTGAGGAAGAACATGCAGAATGTCACAGATGACAAGCTCGGCGGTCCGCGATCTGGAGGGAGGATGTAAGTCAGGTTGGAGGTTGGATAGGGTCAGCAGCGCAAGCGCACAAGCACGAAGCACGAAGCACGTCCGTATATGTATCATCGTGTTCAGAATGTAGCACGCGACCATGTTCTGGACGTCTAGCCTCGAGCTCGAGAGCACGGCCACCAGCTCGTCGTGCTTGCAAAATCTACACTTAGTAGCGACATGACTTGTCATTACAACAAGAGTGACGCTTCAGAACTGCTGCTGTTGCAAAAATGTACGAGTATGCCCTGTAATCCCTCTCGTGATGCATACGCATGATCTACGCTCCACCACAACGGCACATTCTCGGTGCATCGGTCTCGACTCCAGCTTCAAAGTGACAGCCCGGTCTGACTGCGGCTGAGACACTTCCTGAAAATTTCTAGACGATCTGGCCAGACACTTTCTGAAGATGGCGCAGCCATGGCGCACATGAACCACGTCTGTTCGTAGGGGAGCAGGCCGAACGGCGCCCTGGGCAGTACAAAGCAAGCTAACAAGCGCGCGAGCGGAGAAGCTCGTTTGACACCTGTAGTCTGTGGTGAGGTAGTCGCTTAGTGAGGTTGGAGCATCGAAGCCCCGGGCACAAGACTACCTAGGTAATACACTGAACTAAACGATAAGCCGAGCTTTAGGGTCTGTCAAATGACTTGAATCTGAGGCCGAGCTTATCACCTCGTCTTGTCGGAAGTTTTGGCCTATGACCACGGAATGTGTGTGTTTGGTACACAGAGTCAGCTGATACCACTATTATGGATTCAGATCTTGGCTCGTTATCCTTCTGAACGCTGTTGCACATAGCATCTCCCATCCTCTATATTGTTGCAGCGATATCAGTTCTTCGTCTGCCACCTGCCACAACTTACCTTCTTGACGATCAGATCAGACAGACCACGCTTTTTGAGACAAACGGCCGACCGACCCCGCAATCCATACCTTAGCTTGAAACAACGACAGCCAGCTTACTACTAGGCGACAACAATAACAGACCTTCCCCTTCACCAACACAATCATACAATTATCGCTCGCCCCTCCCCCCTTCTCCTCAATCCTACGTCGACACTAACTCTCTTGCCTCCATCGGAATTTACCTCCTCCTGCAACTAGAGGACCTGATTACCTCAACCCCCTCCCGTTTGCGCTTGTTTACGACTATTGAATCACGATCGAGGAAACGACTGCGACAACACCAGCAACGCCGATGTCCGGTACAACAAGGACCATCAGTGCCACCCCCTCAAGAAGAACGTCGGTCGCCAGTATCATGGCATATGGCGAAGAAACACAACACCACAACTCGCGGAGGTGTTCAATTAATCCTGCTTCATGTGAGACTACAATACCAGAGCATCCACCAAAGCCAAATCCAGCAGAAGATTCAGGAGTCATACCGAGAATAGAGTCACCAAGCTTGGGTCCATTGTCACCAGGACTGCAAGACACAGAGTTTGATGTCGCTACACTGGAGCCTTTGCGCGCGTTGAACATACTAGGACGATGTGTGCAAGGTCTCATGGACTACACAGGAGACATCCCACCGACACCACCAATCAGTGTACCATCAACGCCACTACCGTCACACGTACGAGAAGAGTTCATGTCATCACCATCTCGACCCGCTACACCACCATCAGCAGTATCATCCCATGACATCCGAGCTGCATCGTTCAAGAAAGTGGAGATTGGTAGTCCTGAAGCTACCTTTGGAGAAGCGACAGCAGTCGGCGCAGGTGTCCAGTCAATACGAGCACAAAGAGAAGCAGTAGCGCGGAAATTCTTCTCGAAAAAGCCACCTCCAATCACAATCATGGACTATCTCCTACGTCTCCACAGATACTGTCCCATGTCGACTGGTGTATACTTGGCCGCGGGTGTCTACATTCACAAACTCACAATCGAAGACCGAACAGTGCCAATCACAGCACGTACAGCACATCGGCTTCTGCTCGCAAGCTTAAGAGTAGCAATGAAGGCATTGGAAGACCTCAGCTACCCGCATGCCCGGTTCGCAGGCGTGGGAGGTGTCAGTGAGACTGAGCTGGCAAAGCTGGAGATCAGCATGTGCTTTCTGATGGATTTCGGGCTGAGGGTGGACAACGAGCTGCTCTATGCCAAGAACAAGTCGTTATTGACTTTCGTGGCTTCAAGAGCATTAGCACCGATCCCACACATGAGATTGACTGTGCCGGAGAGACTTCGCCAGGTGGTGGAGGCGTCGTGAGCATGGACTGCAAAAGCTTTTATCTTCTCAAAATGATCAAGGGACGTTCATCGACATTAGCAGGCACCCATCATGAATAGGCATTATTAATGAACTTGTCGAAATCGTGCCCACTTCAATTGCGTTACATCTGCTTGTAGCTCTCAATTATATCTGCCACCATCACCTGTGCATGCTGTCCCAGTATGTAACATTGAACCTTGACCTCAAATGTTTCATGTCGATCATTCCATACAATTGACATCACCAAACGGCGCGTCTCAGAATTCCATTGACGCGAATATCAAACATATGACTGCTTGATCTTCATGCTACGAAAATACAAAGATCTGTACTCAAGCGACTGTCGATAGCACTCGAACCAGGATCAACGGCCTCTGATACCTGACCAAGATGCTCGTCTCCTGCCCAACAATATTCAGCTTTCTCGCGCTCTGCTCGTCTGCCTTTGCAGATGTCGAATTTATCAAACCTGCTCCCGGCTCAGCATATGTAGGAGGTGGAACAATCGGTGTATCGTGGAAAGATTCAAACATAGCACCGGCACTATCGGATCTCACAAACTACGTGATCAACCTTTGCGCAGGAGGCAATGATGCTGGATCTTTTGAGTGCTCTTATGGTGTGATAGAAGCTGGCGGTTCATTCTCAAGTGGAAACACGGCCAGCGGTGTCATAGTAGCAACGACGGCAGCGGATGCCACGGATGCATAGTATGTATTGGTTTGCGGATCAAGGACCATATAACCAACAACCAGGACTAACACGATGTTCAGCTTCCTACAGATAGTCTCGACGTCCACAACAGGCGGCCAAGTCATAAACTACTCCCCACGCTTCTCCCTCTCGTCCATGACCGGCACGTTGCCCGCCACAGTGATCGCCGCCATAAATGCCCTTCCCGCTGGCACAACTACCGGCCCAGCAACGTCTGGCTCGGGCCTCGACCCAGCCACGCCAGCGAATGGTGCCGCAGGCGGCTCCTACAGTAACTCCTATGTTGTGCCGTATACCATGCAGACGGGTCCTATTCGATACGCGCCAATGCAGCCAGTACCGGGCACACAGATCACAGCACAAAGCGCGAGCATGGCATATCCAACGAGTAGTGTGTCAGTGGCCACGACATATCTGCCGCCGGCGACGCAGTGGCAGACGACGATGACGCAGAGTCAGACGTTTAGTGTGGCGAGCATAGAGAATACGGTGAGTACTTCTGGTGGCATGCTTTCGTGTGTCATAGAGACTGATAAAGTATACTCAGGGTGCGCCAGTACCAGGACCATCGCCAGCAGATCCAATGAAGAGGTGGCTGGATAGGTGGAAGGATGAAGAATGAATGGCCTCGAGAACCGAGTGATATTGACCTTGAAGCATTTCGGATGCGGTCGGGTTACTTGAATTCAACGAATAGAGCATACGTATGAAGGCAGGAACCATTGGACGTGCATAGGCATGTTGAATCCACTAGAGGGATGATGAGATACGCATGAATGCAACAAGATGAAGCGGGTGCCAATATAATTTAAGATCACGACACGCAAGAAAGATAAATGTACAGGCAGCCGAGAGCAAGCCCTACAACACCTTTAAAACATTTTAGATCAGCCAGATCTGTTCGCCATTTGTGGTCTACGCCCGGACTGAGCTGTGTCCTTTGCGAGTTTTCTATGGTCGTCCGGGGGAAGAAACACCGATGAAACAGATTTGACAAACTTCAAACATCTCTGAAACAGCTACATTAGCCGAGGAATCCGACGGCAAGCCCTCAGTACTTGAAGTGACGATTCCGCGAGAGGCGCCTCACTCTCTGCCATGTCCTCCTGCATGCCGTCTGCATCGACTCGCTTGCTTCAGTTTTCCCACCGCAATCTAGCTTTTACCTCGAACTTCCACGCTCTGAACGCGGATTGGCGCGATTGTTTGGTTTGTCCTCATCATCCCGCCACGCACTTCCAACGGCCCATTATGGAATCAGACCCCTCTCTTCACTTATCTTCTCTCCCCTTCTTCCTCATCTTTTGATCTCTCCATCCTTCTCCTCCTTCTTCTCACTCTTTCCATCACATTCTCGTCCTCTCTAAGTACTCTTTCCTTGCTCTGCATCTGCAACAGCAAAGGAGTCCCTTCAACTCATCACACCACTCAAACAATCACTCTCTTTCTCTTCTCAAAAGCTCAACATGAAATTCTGCGACCTCCTCACCATGGCCAGCGCCCTCGCGCCATCCTCACTCTTCGGCAGTCAACGTCAAGCTCAAACTCCTGTCGCCATTGCTGGACACACCTTTGAGCCCACTCAAGCTGTCATGTCAGCTGCCAAAGCTCCTGCCGACTTTGTCAGGCTTCACAACCTGTAAGTATGAGATTGATCTCTAAGTGAAGTTTTGAACTGACTTCAACATTACAGCACTACTACCTGTGAGGTTCATGATCACACTATCAGAGAGCTTAAGCTGACGTCTCACAGTCTTTGACAACTTCATGTGGCCCAAGAATGCCAAGCAAGCTGAGCTCGTCAACTCGACCTTCTGTCAGTTTCTCTGACACCTTCTGAAAGCTGAAGCTGACAAGTCATAGTCGCTCCTGGTGTTCTCGGTCGCGTCGATGTGACTCGTAACGTGAGTACTAGATCACTCTCTCAAATTCTCCAGTTCACATGACTAACCTTGTACAGTTCAACGGACAAGAGCTCAACGTGAGTGACAGCTCTATCTCTCTCTCGCGTTCAGCATGCTGACAACTAGCTCCCCCTCCTTTCAGACCGAGTACGCCTTTGGACTCTTCGCCAACCTTGCTCTCAACCCTGAAGCATTCTCACTTCTTGGAGTTCCGGTCAGCTACAAGATCATCCACTTTGCCTCCAACCAGAACATTGTCTCACTCGCTCTCATCATTGACTTCAACATCACTGCCCTCGGCGTCGTCAGCCCTGTCGAGGTTGACTTCTGGGCTACATTCAACGATGATGATCAGATCAGTCAGGTTAGTGCTTCTGCTGTCGCCCACTTTGAGGTCACGCTGACCATCTCGACTTCACAGTACGATGCCACGTTCCGCTACCTCCAGTGGCAATTCGACTGGCTCTACGAAGTCGGTCGTGCTCGTCTCGGTCTTGGCTCTGTTGATCAGGTCAAGGATCTCGTCCATCAGAAGCTAGCTGAGTCTATCTGTACCACTGCCATGGACAACTGCAAGGGCGAGCATCAGCAGTATGAGTCGCTTGAATCCGTAAGTGTCTCCAGAGGGCATGTCATGACATAGTACTAATCTCAGGCAGTGTTTCGACTTCATGTACGAGGAAGTCCCTCTTGGTGAGGCACATCAGCTTGGGTATGTCAAGAGTCCGCCGCCACGTCACACCAGCTAACCTCAGATGCAAGGTTCTCCACGGTCATGTGCAGGATGGTCCACCAGAACATGGTGCCTCTGCGTCCTCAGACTCATTGTAGTCACATTGGACCTACCGGCGGCCACTACTGCACCAATGACCGCACCTACGTCGACAACGTCCGTGAGGACATCTACACCAAAGCGCCGTTCATCCCTTACGGGTACTGAGACAGCAGGTAAGTGTTGGCGTCCCTCGTCACTCACTACAAGCAGGCATTCAAGCAGCGGACACGACACGACCATCAATGGTATAGCATGCTACTATGAACGGAATGGAGAAGGATATTGAGACAATATGCGGGATTTGGACATAGCAAAAAGTCTGAAGCGCTCAAAGGCGAGCTTGGGTATCTTATGGTGCAGGGAGCGTTGAGCAGTTAGCACCATGCGGATGTTCCAACCATCGTTGAGCAATGGTATGAACAATGATACAAGAATCATCCGATGCCCTTTCCTCCACTGTGATGCTTAACCTAATCGTGCTTGACCAACCGAACCGCTGCATAATGACCCATGCCATCCTCAATTCCTCGACTCCTCCCGTTTTCTTGAGCGCAACACTCGCTCGTCGTGTTGGGCCTGATTTGTAGTAGGATTGTAGCTCGCTCCGTACCCAGGACACTTCCTGGAACAGCAGCGTGACACCCTCTTGGTCCTGGTGGATATCATGCTGCAATATCACGAGGGAAACGAGCGGTAGCCATACTTGCAAATACTTTTACAACATGGGTAGTTACGTGCTGACTGATTCGCAACATGACGCCCATACAGACAGCCGGACAGCCAGAATCCCTCCTGCCGCAGCGATCTCCTCATCTCCCCCGCCTACTCAAAGTCCTCCTCCAAATTAAACGCAACATTCGTAACCTCCATGACCGCAAAAACATTGCTCTCCGCCCCTGGCACCCCCTCCACCACTCCCCAACTAACCCCCAACTCATACGCCGCACTCTCCGCCTCAAAACTCCCACCAACGCTATAAAACTCCCCCGCCGCAACCATGCCCGCCGACATCATCGCCTCCCCGACTACAGTCCCATTCAGCGTGACCTGCAACCCATAAATCCTGTCATCTACATCCGCACCCGCGCCAGCATCGGCAGCAGCAAAGCTGTATCGCACGTTAATGCCGTAGTTGTTGTGCGTGTTGAGGCCGCAGACGAGGTCGGTGATGGTGTTTCGGTTTTGGGCGGTGCTGTTGAAGAGGAAGTAGGAGGGCACGGTGAAGGGGCTGCTGGGGTCGTTTTGCAC
>Ga0058698_10000268_pt1 | contig 31049 bp, 36 predicted proteins | sample AgamicAsSfe_FD_67288 | JGI IMG/M metagenome (GOLD analysis project Ga0058698, IMG submission 67288) | Agave microbial communities from Guanajuato, Mexico - As.Sf.e | ecosystem: Host-associated > Plants > Phyllosphere > Phylloplane/Leaf | place: Guanajuato, Mexico | collected 2012-05-30
ATGGAAGGTTGGGGTTGGGGAGGGGGTCGTTACTGTGTTTGGGAAGGTGAGGTAGTGAGTAAGAATGAGCTAGCCAGAGCGAGCTAGCCAGGGGTCGCAAGCGAGCGGGCGAAAGGAGTTGGGAGGTTTGGGTATGTTGTGCGGGGATCTTCGGCGTTTTTGTCTAGCGGGCTGTGGATGTGTTGGGTATTTCGCATTTCAAATGGCCAGATGGTGGAGTGGACATTTTATACGGCGAAAGAGATAGGAGGATCAGGCATATTACAGCATCAGGACGGACTGTCCTTTCGAATCCCAGATGGTGTTCATGGAGTATCCAAGTGGGTAGCACTGCATGGCGAAGTATGGAAGCATGGCATGGATTGCACAGATAGACAGACGGCGGGTATAGAAATTCGGAGTGATAGAGCAACGGAAGCTGTCTTCACATGACAATACAGTACAGTATATAATTGGCGAGCAGAGAAGGAAGGCAGAGCTGCCAATGCCGTGCGAAGTGCCAACCACTCGAACGAGCTCGGATTCCTACGACGACAACATAACGTAGGACGCCAAGACATCGATTTCTTCTTGATAGCATATACATATAAGTATTGTAAACTTCGTGCCTAGCATCGGCAGCATCTCAGCTCGATCATAACGAATGTGAAGCTCCCTTTCCTCAGACAGCAAATCCCAAAACTCCGTCGCAATGCATTGACGTCCCTCGTGTATTCCTGATCAATGCACCTTACGCTGTATGCATGAGCTAGCAACTTCCCCTTCAGAACTTCCCCCTTCGTTACACAATCTCATGGATCAAGAAAGATGGAAGGCACCCTGGCCTTCCTTGATGGCAAGCATAAACTTGTTCCTCATCACCTCCAAAGTGCTGTAGTTGGGCAATTTGAGATAATTGACACAAGTCATGACGCTGGGAAGATAGTCGTCGGAACCATGTGGAGGCTCAGCAGGCTTGCAGACGACGGTCAACATTGGTGAGAGTGATTTGAATCCTGAGACATGGGTTAGTAGCACCGAGAACAAAGGCATGAGAAGGTACATACCTCCAATAGGTAACTTTGGACTACCAGTGACGAATTGCAAGAAGTCGCGTCTTGTATCGGGCGACAGCTCGGTCATGACTTGAAGCAGATGGCGAACAGCAGGTGAGTCGAGATTGAAGCCGTGATCTGCTTTGAGCGAGTCCATGAGAGCTGATGATTTTAGCATTATTTCACCGAAATGACATACCAATACTTACTTTCCATTGACCAATCCTCCTCGACTCGTCCAAAAAGCATAGTCAACTCCTCTGCAGTAAAAGCGCTTAGCGCGGAATAGGGGAAGACCTGTGAGAATCCAGTTCTGAATGCCTCGATCTGCTTCTGTACACCTCGGCCGATTGTGTAGTCAACGACGCCGGCAATGTACAGAGCCACGTTTTCAATCGTAACAGGTACCTGAGCACCATTCGGGATGATCTCGATGTTAGGATAGCCAGGTAAGGTGAAGTCAAGCGCAAGGTCGTCAATTGTGGCACCAGCAATCTGGATGAGTGAGATCTTTTGCTCTTTCTGAGTGGCTGTGAGACGAGGATGTTCCTCGATGGCACGTTTGGCAGTATAGAATTGTCTCAATGTCAACAATGACTTGAACAGATCCTGGTCCACTGCCTTGATTGTCGACAATGGCGGAATACCTGCATTGCGGTCGAAACGGAAGAAGGCCGGATTGAGCGAGACATCAATGATCCTTGAGTCGAGCATCGATCGAGCCACAAATTTCCCGAGCATCTTGAACAAGGTCAACACTTTCTTGCCGTTCTCTGTAGTGCTTTGAGCTTCACTCATAGGGATTGGGTAAAGACCGCGCTTGCCGAATGCAAATTCGTCGGCTAGATTGGAATCATTCTCCCGCCACATACGGAACTTCCTCTTGGAGAACTCCTTGGATACAGTGGAGTAGAATTCAAGCGTAGGCCCAAGTCCGGTGCCTACCTCCTCGAAATATTCAACCTCAAGTATGCTTGGTGACGCCCCATACAGTTCCATGACCTTTACAGCCGACTCCAGGATCTTGTTTCTTGAGATGCGGACCTTTTGACGTTGGAGTCGTCCTAAGTAAGGGCGCTCATCACGGTGACGATTCCTCCTCGAGTCACTCGTGGTCTGCGCATCCTGCCAGCGGTTCATTGATCTAGAATAACCAAAGGAGGTAGACTGCAGGAAGAAATGTCTTGTCTCGAATGGGAACAAGAACGGATATAACCGTGCGAGATCCTCGCTCCAGCTAGGCAAGCAATTCGAAGCAACAACGAGTGGCTCTTCCAGTTGTCGATTCAGTTTAGCAGTAAGCTTGGTATTGACGAACTGTGTCAGTGGCTCTGGACTGAACCTTTGGGTGTCCTGGAGATCGATCATAACATCGTCCAGATTGTTGTTGATGTCGTGCAAGATACCGAGCAGCCGAAGGATTGTAGCAGTTTCAGGGTTATCCTCCAGAGATTGGGGAAGTCCACTTGGCGAAAGTGGTGCTGGCTCAGGATTTGAGTGCAGAGTGTCTGACTCAGCAGGCGGTGGTCCAGCGACCTTCTTAATACTGATCGAATGCACTGAAGACCAGAAATTTCGTGACGCGACTTCGCCTGATGATGTTTGCATCTGGTGAACTGCTCGGTAGATTGTCGTCTCATTAGTGATATGCTGGCCGTTCACGTAGAACTCGAGATGCCAATCTTGCGGCGTCGATTGTAGTGCTGCAGCATATGACATCGCGCGACCCGAAAGCTGTGACAAAAGTGAGCGCGCCATTTCACTCGAATATGGCTTCTGAGTCGTTGGTTTGGTCGGTGTGGATCCTTGCGTTGGTGTTGCGATCCTCGTGCCATCGTCTTGTCGTGCGGTTACCTTACCAGATGAAGCCACCTCCAGGTTGACCGCAGTAGAGTCGGACTCTTCAGTTTCATCTTCATCATCTAGATCATCGACGATGGCGTTCAACGTACCATCATCAAGCTCTTTATCTTCGTTCGTCAACTGTGTTTCATCCGCACACTCCAAGTTCTCATCTGATTCTGTTTTGATGTTCGGCGTAGCAAGTTCTGTGCTTTGTGTATCTTGTGGTTGTGTCAACTTTGACTTGCGCCTCGATTTCCTAGTATTCATAGTGTCTGCGGACGACGGTTCAGGCTTAATTGTTGTTGAGTGTGCCTTGGAGCCGGTCCTTGATTTTGATCGAGAAGATTTGCGAGAGGTTTGTCGTGATTCGGAGTTGCTGCCTTCTTGGGCCTCGGTGGGTGTCGCCGGCGCCTTTCCAGAGTCAGCTGGAGCATTGCTTAGACTGTCCATGACGGCGCTCAGTGCTCCAGTCAGGGACTCTGTATCTGTCGTCCTAGTCGGTCTAGGACGATCTGCCATGCTGATTCTAGGACGCAGATAGTCATCAAGGGCCTTGAAAGTCGCTATCGCATGGATCGATACGGTGATGTTCCGATATGGCCGCGGAACGCCAGACTCTTCGTCAGCAACAAGCTTGACACGAATCTGCTTCGCAAGCATCGACACCGCGCTACTCCGGCTAGAGTCCGAATTACCAGAGTGCACAGTCAGCACCTCAAAGTGCTCAGCACGAGAAAGGAGATCTTGTAATTTATGCACGAGGCTGCTGAAAGGTGTCGCGGGAGCATCCGTTGTGACTGAATTCGAGCGCGAGCTGATTGTTGTGCCCATGAAGACTTCGACGAATGCAGCTCGTGCGAGCTCGTTCGGCTGCCCATCGACATCTTGAAAGATGTCCAAGAGTCTTTCCACAAGCTTGGAGGTCATAAGCTCATGACTTGTGATACTGTCTAAAGTATCACCATCAAAGTATTGTGCAAGCTGTCTGAACAGTTTCGCGCCCACATCTGTGTTACCGGTCTCGTACGCAGCGGCAATGTCGGTGATCAAGCTTTGCATCTCCTGTAAACGTGACGCCGCCTTGTTACGTAATGCAGCGCCTTGCTCAGATTCACAATCCACAAGGAATTTCTGAGCATACTTTGTTATCAAGTCCTGCATGATTTGAGATATGGACTTCGGTAAGCGAGCTGTCGCCGAGATTTCCTCTTCGTCAGATGATTGATCGTCTTCGTCGTCATGAGCATCACCCATTTCGTCGTCATGATCATCATCATCGTCGTCAGAGTCGTGCTCGCTATCGGCATGATCAGGGCGTGGGACGGTATGAACGGGGGCTGCGATTGTGGAAGAGGGAACTCGTTGTGGCGTGTCTAAAGTAGCAGCAGCTGACACCGTGATCTGTGGTTCGACGACAGACAATGGTCTTTCAGCAAGCTTGCGAACTTCTGATATCACGCCCTCACGATAAAACTGATATCGATATATCGTCTCAAGTCTTTTCAGCAGCAGCTCAGTCGCGCGGAGAGCAAGTACGACCAGATGAGGATGGTCTTGCTGGGACAGAACTGAAGCCAGAAATGACGCGTACGGTACAGATCGTAGAGCGTCTTCCAGGATGTCCACATCCAAATCAGATAACATTTTAATCTGTGCTATTAGTACTTTTTGACGGACATTCAGGTTGACCGTGCTGGAGTAAGCATCGGTCAACGTCGGGAAAAGTACAACAGCAAAGCGGCGAAGCTCAGGCTTGCACTCGGCAAGCTCGTCCTCAACCGGAAGCTGGGGTGAACGTCTAGTACGATTGTACTGATTGTAGTCCGCGAACAGATCTGCGAGCTCTACGCTGAGACCAAGATTACCATTGTCCTTGTCTGGCAGCAGCTCGCATATGACATTCAGTGTTTCAAAGATCTGATCCTTGGGTCGGTGGATCAGAGCCTGCATGATCATCAAGCTGTCAATCTTATGAGCAACATCGTCAACGCCTGATGGCGGGGAGACCCCAGTCAGCATTTGGAAGAGAGTCTCCACAACATTCATCTTGAACAGATCAGCAGTGAGAGCTGGGCTGGCTCGAGCAGTGTGTCCTAGTACTTTGAGGAACTGCGTCTGGATATTGGGACCGATCATATTTGTCGTGCCAGGCACCAGAAGTCGAAGAATGGCTCGAAGCAAGTCTGCACTCATCAAACCTTCCAACTTTGAGTCTTCCCACTTAAAGCTCTCCACGATCCTGGACACACACAGACATCCTTGCTCAACGACACGCTGATCGTTGTTATCGAGGACATTCTGTAGGATTGGCATGACATCTTTCACGGAAGCGTAGGAGTCCCCAGGTATGTTTCGGCAACAGTTTGCGGCTGTTGTCACTGCAGTGCGCTGAGTACTTGTTGGGAAGAAATCGAGGTACGTCAGACAAGCTGCGAGACCACCTTCACGAACAATAGACGAAGGGAATTCGACCGAGATCTTTTCCAGTGTCTACTTATTGTCAGCATCGTCAAAGTTATCTGAGTGAAAGGTGATTCACGTACCAGAAGTGCCTGCTCTGCAAGGTCCATGTACTGTATCTCAATGAGCTTCGATAGGAGTACAGGAACTGCTCCGCTATACACCACGGAAGCAGTAGACGCTGGGAGCGCTTCCATCATGTTTGCAATACATCGACATGCCAAAAGCATCATCTCGGGATTTTCCTCTCCGGTAAAGTCATTTGGTTGCATGAGAGGAATGAGCTCCTTGAGGTAGACTTCAGGAGAGAAATGACCTGCAAGCGTGTCCTCGGTCGACACCAGCAGAGTCTCTGATAATGTTTGAAGGCCAATAAGCTGCATCGAAGGATCATCTTTCTGTTTGAGATTGTCGAGCATGCCTCGGAACCTGCCATTCATGCCAGCCATCATTCCAGTCAGAGCTCTTAGAGTACTGCTGAGTCCGCTGCCACCAGGACCACCAGCACCAGCGCCCGCTCCACCAAGCCATCCATCAAAGTCATGTTCTTCCATCTCCTCTTCGCCGTCATCATAGTTTCTGCCTTCGGGATCCTCCTCTCCGTCATCCTCCGAAATTTCACCTGTCTTCTCTTCGTCCACTGGCTTTTCGAGCTTATGTGATGATGGGTTGCTCGTCTCCTTTGACCGATTTTCTGACCTTTTCGAAGCCTTCTTCGAACGTTTTGTGGTTGGCGTGTCAGTCGAATCAGTGGCAGCAGCTTTAGCCTTGCCAGACTTCTTCTTTGAAGAGCTAGAGGTATGTTGTGGTGCCTGATGTGTCAATTCGACCTTGGTCTGTTCACTATCGGTATCTGTCAGTACGTGAGATCGTCTAATTTCCTGACCGGGAGCATACCCGGGCGAAGCCATGGCACCGGTGGCGTTGGACTTTTTCTGACGTTTGGAAGCAGATACTGTTGCTTTCACCTCGAGCTGGGATTGTTTCACCCTCTTAGATCGATGTGTCGAAGCAGGTATCTCCTGTTCCTCGTTCTTGACACTCGTACTCAGATCCGCTGCGGATGCCTTTCGTTTCCTAGCAGTAGCCGGAGGCTTGTCCTTTGCGGCTGGCTGAGGTTGTTCAGAAGTTTTTTTGGTAGATTCAATGCTGGATAAAGATGCTGAAGAGGCCGACTGTCTGGCTGAAGAGCGAGTGATCCTCGACGACATGAGAAAATGATTCCAGTGACGTGAAGGAAGATGACCCGAGCCTTGACGGACGGATACAGGATGACGAGAGCGTCAAGTCGTGTTGCGTGCCTTGAGAATATTGAATTTCTTGGAGTTGTGTTGGTGTGGTTCAAGAGTATCTGATCGAAGAGTGGTAGAGGCTAAGATGATGAGACGAGAGTGTCCTACTTCGTGAACGACGAAGTGAGTTAGCAATGCGTGATTCATGAGATACGGTCAACCAAGCACATGTCGGTCGGGTCTGACTTACCTTTCGAGACAAAGAGGGGCTTGGATGATGTGGTGGGGGATTGTTCTACCTGGAAGGTGCGTGCCTCATTCGTCCATTCCGGCCCGAGCTTCTTTGTCCGTTGGCGTGATGTTCAAGCCTCCATGTTCTCGAAAGCTATATATTTTGTTGAAGTTGTAGGAGGAGAGATGTGTCAGTATTGACTCCAGGAGTGAGTCTACAAGATCCGAGACTCCCACAGCCAAGTTGCTATTGAGATCATACCGCGGTGTTAAAGTCTGGAATCGGCGTACCTCCGGTTGGTCACGTGTCTTGACAGCACCATTACTCACAATCTAGGTCGAGGTCGACCACCACCATTGACCACTTACCTAATCGCACTTCCTCTACTTCCACCACTTCACACAACAACTCCTCCAATATACTTTGCGCCTCTCCCTCGCTCTATGATATAGACTATATACTACACGGAAACGTATCAGCATGTCCGGTCAATGAACACTACGCGACGATCTGCACTATTCACATCAAGGTCAGCAATATCTGCACCCCTCTATCGCTATCCTCGGCTTCTGGCGGGCACGGCGTACATATACATCAAGGCTTCACGTTGCATTGGATATTCACAATACTCGCGACATACTGGTTCAGCTCGCGCCTTCACATCCGGACAATCGGCGCGCCGGTCTCGGCCTTTCACTGCGGCAGACGTCAACATGGAGTCCTACACTTTCTCTCTCGATAAGATGCGCAAACTGAAGAATCCGACAAGGACACCTCTAGTGTTGATCTCATGCGGTTCTTTCTCCCCGATAACTTACCTTCACTTGCGCATGTTCGAGATGTGTGTGGATTGGGTGCGGGAAAACACAAACTATGAGGTTGTGGGAGGCTACCTTAGCCCTGTTTCAGATGCATATAAAAAGGCGGGACTTGCACAAGCGCATGACAGACTGGAGATGTGTCGGCTGGCTGCGGCTGAGTCGAGTTGGATAATGGTCGACGGATGGGAGGCTTCGAAGAAAGAATACACAAGGACGGCGGTCGTGTTAGATCACTTCGCACACGAGATCAACGAAGTGCGAGGTGGAGTCGAATGCAGTAATGGCGAACGCAAAGCGGCAAAAGTGTCTCTATTGAGCGGCGCCGACCTCATCCAGACAATGTCAGAACCTGGTGTTTGGTCACAGGATGACCTTGAACATATCCTAGGGCGGTATGGTGGATTCATCATCGAGCGCAGCGGTACAGACATGGAGAAGGCATTGGCGTCGTTATCGCATTGGCGTTCAAACATCTTCGCCATCCCACAACTCGTGACCAACGATGTCTCTTCGACAAAAGTGCGGAATTTCCTCAGCAAGGATATGAGTATACGGTAAGATACCTCTATTACTCCTTTGTTACGACAAGCTAACGCGTTGAAGATATCTGATTCCAGAACCGACATTAAAATACATCGACAAGCACGGACTCTTTCGAAGTCCTCAAAGCAGACCTCATAGCCCACAAAAGGTTGAGGAAGACGGGAGGAATAACACGAACGGCGCTTGAGATGCATCCTAGAACTGGAGACGAGACACACAGACAGCATGGGCAGCATCCCGTCCACGGCTGTTCCCAACCACCTGACTCAGCCTATTGGGCACGGCAACGCTTATTCAGTGTGAAGCATTCAGGATCACACGACGAGCATCTGCATAGGACCCGATTCGAGAGCAATCTGAAAGCGAGTTTGACACACCCATGCAGGGTCGAGCTGTTCATACGACATACATCTGGAGTGGTAGGATTTTCGATATCAAAGACTTGCGTATATTGTGAGCATGGAGCGCTGGCGCCAAGTAGAGGCCGCATATAGAATGTATTTGTGCCATATTGCTACTTCGGATCGTCGCCATTCGTATGAATGCTGTATTTCTCGAATGCGGGGTCACCCTGCTAACGTGATTTAATTGTTGTGACAACAAGCTTTAGCACATAGGCAGCACATTCAAATCGGACTGCACCTTTGAAACACCATGAACCTGTATTGCAGAATACTGCACTAGATCACAATCTTCAAGAGTCTGAGCAGTGAAGGGCACAATCCTTGCATCGGAGAGATTTACCGGGAACAGCGCCGTAGGATTCTGCCCTGCGCATGGCATCACGTTCCGAAAGACAACGAGCACGAGCTACAGACGACCACCGCCGCCGGCGAGATGACCATGCACGACGGGCGCGACCTCATACAGACGCATCGACGACGACCGATACCTTGTCGTTTGACGCCCTAGCTAAACTCGATGCTATCAACCAGAAGCTAGAAAGAAATGAGCAACAACGGCACTCACCAAGACGGTATCGCGAAGAGGACCCAGACGACGATGAGGCTCGAGCACGGGCAAGACGGGCGGCAAGACGGCAGGAGCGACGGCGACGGCAAGAGGCAGAAGAAGACCACAATCATTATCGAGAAAAGAGGAGAACGCGGAGGGTCGTGAGCGGACCACTACTTGAGGATGGTGAATATGAGCCGCGGCAGCGAAGGTCGAAGAATGAGTATCAGACAATTGGGCCAGGGTCGACGTTTGAGGACGAAGACGCAAGGAAGAGGCGGAAAAGAAAATGGATATGTATGTGAAGTGACCGTCTTCATGGGATCGGAAACTGATCCTCCTTATAGGGATAGGAGTCGGTGTCTTTCTCCTGATTCTCATCATTGCTATCATTGTCGGAGTGTCAGTGAGCAAGAAGAATAGCTCATCGAGCTCGTCCACTCCAGCTCAAGCAGTATCTACAGCACCGAGCACAGCAAGCTTACAGGGAATATCACAAGACTCCATACCACAATATGCACAAGGCACCTTCCTGGATCCATTTACCTGGTACGATACAACAGACTTCAATGTGACTTTCACGAATGATACTGTAGGCGGACTCTCTGTCATGGGTCTGAATTCTACCTGGAACGATGATGCTCGTGCCAACAGCAATGTACCACCCCTCGAGGAGAGCTGGCAGTATGGCACTCGAGTAATTCGTGGAGTCAACATTGGTGGCTGGCTCAGTATCGAGCCTTTCATCACTCCTTCGCTATTCACCCAGTTTCCAAGCAGTCAAGGCGTAGTTGACGAGTATACGTTGAGTCAGACATTGGGACCGTCTCAGGCTAAGTCAACAATCGAGAAGCATTATGCGTCCTTCATAACAGAGCAAGACTTCGTCAACATCCAAGCAGCAGGATTTGACCATGTCCGAATCCCATATCCATACTGGGCTGTGACAACATATAGTGGAGACCCATATGTAGCCAATGTCAGCTGGCGATATCTGCTTCGAGGTCTCGAATGGGCACGCAAGTACGGCATTCGCGTCAACCTCGATCTCCACGCCCTGCCTGGCAGTCAGAATGGTTGGAATCACTCCGGTCGACAAGGCACAATTGGCTGGCTCAACGGGACTGATGGTACACTCAATGCTCAACGATCTCTCGACATTCACCAACAATTGTCCACCTTCTTTGCTCAACCTCGTTACGCCAATCTAGTCACCATGTACGGTCTCGTCAACGAACCCCGCATGGTCTCCCTCGTCACATCCTCCGTTATCAGCTGGTCCGAGTCCGCCATTTCCCTCGTCCGCGCCTCCGGCATGCCAAACAGCACTATCATTGTCATCGGTGACGGCTTCCTTGGCCTTCCAAACTGGCATGGCCTGCTGACCGGCTATCCCAACATCCTTCTCGATGCCCACCAATATGTTGTCTTCAACAACGACCAGCTGTCCCTGCCCCACACTCCGAAACTTACCTTTGCCTGCCAGAACTGGGCACAGCAGACAACAGGCAGCATGAGCACTGAAACAGGCTTTGGCAGTTTCCTCTGCGGCGAATTCAGCCAGGCCGACACGGATTGCCAGGCTTACCTCAACGATGTCGGGTTTGGGAATCGTTGGGAGGGCACGCTGAATATGAATGGGCTGGGAGCGAATGTACTGACGCCTCAGTGTCCGACACAGAACTCACCTCGATGTGACTGTTCTAGCGCGAATGCGGACCCGAGCCAGTATAGTGCGGCGTATAAGCAGTGGCTGATGATGTTTGCAGAGGCACAGATGCAAAGTTATGAGTTGGGATGGGGTTGGTGAGTACACAAGATCCTACCTGATCCAGAACAGGTGGGCACATAGAGCAACAAAGCTAACACGTATCTCAGGTTCTACTGGACATGGAAGACCGAGTCAGCAACGCAATGGGACTACAGCGCCGGCATGGCAGCAGGGATCCTGCCGACGAACGTGCAAGCAAAGAGGAGCTTTGTTTGTGGCAGCACGGCTGTGCCAAACTTCGGGTCATTGGGATTGTCAGAAGCGTATTGAGATTGCATTGGTGGAGGACGTTATAGCAAAGAGAAAGAGAGGCGATGAGAAGACGAAAATGCTTCTGTTTGGTCTGAATCGTGACCATCGTCGGGTTGACCGAGGCAAGCAGCTCCAAGATGGTGGACCGGTACGTGACAGATGGAGGTCCTAGTCACTATCCTACTTCGCAGTCTCGGAGGTCTACATACCCTACCCTCCCGTCCTTCTCATCGTCCATTCACCACGTGCTGTTGTCGTTCATGTCTGATTCGTGCCTCCCCCATTGGATTTAGTGGACCACAAGACAAACCCCAGATTTCCCCGCGTTTCAAGCGTCATTCCGCCACTACAAAGTGTCTTGTAACTTGTAACTTGAACCTCACTCATTCATTCCATCAACAACCCGAAGATGAAGACCTCCTCACTCATCCTCGCCCTAGCCAGCAGCTGCACAGCTTTCCTCGAGCAACAACCTCTGGGAGCCCTGACCACCTCCTCCTCCGGCGTCAAGGATATCCCGCTCAATGGATTCGGAACCTGGAACCTCAAGGGCGAGAACACGTCTGATGTAGTCTCGGCGGCTATGCAGGCAGGCTATCGGTAAGCTGGGAGTCATCTACTATGGTGTTGAAAGTCCAGTCTGGACTTGTGGCTAATGTATGATCGTGATTACAGACACATCGACGCAGCCAAGATCTATGGCAACCAGAAGGCCGTCGGTCTGGGATTGAAGGATGGTGCTGAGAAGGCTGGACTGAAGAGAGAAGACTATTGGGTCACTAGCAAGCTGTGGAACGATGCGTAAGTTAACCCCGTCACGTACTTTCACGGAAAGACAGTCAAAAGATTGGTCCTGCACGGTAGTCCCGCGGACTGCTTGGCCACTTCTGCTCCGGTGTAGTGCTAGCGAGCGAGAGGAAGGGGAGAAGGTGTAGTGGATGTTGCTGACCGTCAATATAGCCACAAGCCCAGTCAGGTACCCGATGCACTCAATGAGACTTTGACCGAGCTTGGTCTTGTGAGTAGACACTTATGTTTCCTGAACACGCGTGGTTGCTAATACTGTCTGATCAGGACTACCTCGACCTCTACCTTATCCATGTAAGCCACGACGTTGCTGATTGTGTCGCTGTACTCATCGCTTACTAATGTCCCACAGTGGCCTGTGGCTCAGGACGGCAAAGACGTTTACGAAGACTTCGTCGACGTAAGCTTGTCTTTCTAGCAGCATCACTCGCCTACAACTAACACATTTCCCCCACAGACCTGGCGCGCAATGTCCCTCCTTCTCACCACCGGCACCGTCCGCCACATCGGCGTCTGCAACTTCTCCCCCACCCAGTTCGAGGCCTTGGTGAAGTCCACCGCCGGCCTCGTCGTTCCCTACGCGCATCAATTAGAGCTACATCCGAATCTGAATCAAAGCGACTTCATCGCCTCCCATGCCGCCCACGGCGTCCACGTAACCGCCTACTCCCCCTTCGGTAACACAAACCCCACCTACGCCTCCGCCGTATTCCCACTCCTCCTCGAAAGCCCGACTGTGACGAAAATTGCGGAACGAAGGCGCTGCACGCCGGCCCAAGTCGTGCTGAAGTGGAATCTGGACAGGAATGTTGCTGTGATCCCCAAGTCTGCTCATGTGGATAGGATGAAGGAGAATTTCGCTGCCACGGAGTGCGAGCTGGAGGATGAGGACAGGGCGGACTTGGCGAACTTGCCGGTGAAGCGATTTAACAATCCGAGTAAGAATTGGGGCGTGCACTTGTTCGAGGGACTGCAGGATTCGGAATGACTTCAGTATCTAGAGGACGTGCATAAGAGCATGAAGAGGTCGATGGACGTTGACACTCCGAGCGATAGGAGCATGGGTGGAGTGGTTTATGATGGGAGGTGGAAAGACGAGGTGAAATTTGACAGCAGGATCATGAGTAGCTGGAGGCTGACTGGCAGGCCATTGCGTAGCACGGTGCAGGTTGAGGCGTGTGCGCGAGATGTGGGCTGTTCGAGTGTGTTCCTGGAGGATTGAACGGTTGGATGAGAGGTTGCGAAAGGCTGATGTTAGGAGTGTATATGCTACGTGATATTAATGAACTGATTCCAGTACCTTTCCTCAACACACTGCCCGTTCCAGGTCACGCCATCAGGAATTAGAAGTACCCAACCGCTCCCAAGTCATCCATCGAGGCTCATGCAGAGCCCAGCCGGCTCCCCATGAGCTCCTCATGGGCGTCCAGTCATGAAGACGGCATGTTTCGAGCGATCGCTAGATACCTAGTTTGTATAGAGCCGCCGTTACAATATCCAACCTGAGCTCGACCCAAAGACCCATTCGGGACTTGGTGAATCAAGCCAAATCATTCCGCAATGAGATACAATGCCCGACGCGATTCATGTCATGGTGCTTCCCTTGTGAGCCTCAAAATGCCTGTCCTGCTGCGAATTGGGCGGGCTTCTGCTGCTTCGGGTATGGGTATGAAGAAAGGATGGTTGGTCATCCTGAGCTGAGTCTCTCTGGTGATCCATTGTCACTCTGCGCTGGGTCTCTTTGGCGCACAGTTTCGTATCACGAAGAGGCGAAAACAAGGTACTGTGACCAGGCACTTCCTTAGCATAACCCTGTTCGCCCATACACTCTCGCTGCTGGTTTGCAAGACGATCTAGCCCGCGGCAGTGAAAACTTACTGCTACAATCACAGGACACAAGTCCGGAAACCCTTCAGCAGAGTAACGTAAGGGTTCTGCTTAGACCTATGTCCTCGTACAATGCACTCTAGATCTCATCTCCCCTGCCCAGCCATTTCCCGCTTCAACCTCGCCTTTCGAAAAAGACTCATCTTCTGCGGCGGCTCCTCCATCTGCTCTTCCTCCACATCTTCCTGGATCACCCCACCTGATCTGCTTGCCACCATGTTCTCCTCCAGCATCTCATCCCTCTCCTGCTCAGCCTCCTCCTGCACTTCCTTCCGAAACCCTCCCTCCTTGCTGATCCGTCGATTCCGCTGTCGATAATACTCCTCAGCGACTTGCTTCCGTATCAGATCTGGGTCGAATTCATCGGGTTCATGCGAAGTGGCCGTGGTGATGCTGGAGGGTGGACGCTCGGTGATGGTTGTAGCTAGGGGCGAGTTGGCTGGGGTTGTAAGACGTGAGGATGGTGTTTTCGTTGTTAATGTTGCTGAAGACGAAGGAGGGAGTGGCGGTTGAGCTGTTGAGACGTTTGAGGTTTGGGCGGAAGCAGAGCGTGCGGCCATAAAGCGTGACGGTGGTCGAGTATTAGAGGGTGGTAGAGGAGCGGAAGCGGAGGATGCGGGAAGCGTGGTCCGCTCTTGGACCACGTCTCGAATACCTGGCGTCGATGTCTTGATCGCAACTTTCGGCGCCTGTACCGGAAGTAAGGGTGGTGCGACATCAAGCTCTTCTGCGAACCGAACGCCCTTTTTAGCTGATCCTGTAGCTGTCGTCTTGAGTGACGACGTCGGAGCGACCTTCGAAGCACTAGCTGAAGTCGTCCCTCGAGACGGCCTGGGCGGCATATCTTTGTCCTCCTTGACCGATATTCGCGCCGTGTGGGTAGCCAAGTGTTCCACATCCGCAGTACTGTCTTCTTCCAGCATACCTGCGGCGTCTGGACCTAGGTTGGCAAAGTATTTCGTGTTCAGTCGTTGCTCGAGGTCTTGCATCTGCTGTCGGTAATCTTCGTCAATCATGCCTGTCGTTTTCATGCCGAATTCGTTCTCTTCTTCATCATCAGTAGCTGTAGCTGATGTTCGAACACCATCCTCATCTTCGTCATCCTCGTCGTCGTCTGTGTAGTAGGAGCCATCATCAGCACTGGTCTCGGCGAGATCGAGCTGGGCGACAATGGCGCCCATTTCGTTCATGCTGTAGGCAAGCATTTCGCGACGCATCATAGAGTCGGCCTCGGATTCGTCTGCTGGAATGATGGGAGCTCGGGTGTTGCTTTCGTCAATACCATCATCGTCATTATCTGAACCGACCTCGATGATTCGTTCCTGAGGTTCGAAGTTGTTCTTGACTATCACAGGTATCCGTTGCCTACCAGGTGTTGTCATGCGGGTGGTTTCAGCTGCAGAAGTCTTCTCGTCCTTTTCAGTAGATTGTGCGGCTCCTGGCTTTGTGTCTTCTGCAAAATTGACAGACTTCTCTCTCGACCCTTCAGCTTCTGAGAGCTCTTGTGATTCTTTTGCTTCCATTGTAGATCCCCTTCCTGTATCTGTCATCGACTCCTGAGCATTCCCTAGCGCACTGGCAGAAGAGGATGTCGTGATCGGGTCCGCTGCAGTCTCGTCTTCCATCGCGGGATCTATCCCTTGTAGGTCATCCTCCTTGACGCCTGCTTTCTTCAGAGCATCCACTACCTCCGACGTTGCATCTCCCGGGCGAGACAGCCTGCTAGACACAACATCCCCACTCTCGTCCAGTTCCTCCAAAATCTCCGTCATGCCCTGATTTTCCGCCGGCCCTACATCTCCCAGCTTGATGAGAGCACCATCGACCTGCTTCTGTACAGTCTCTACATTGCGCTGAACATAGTCAATGCGCCTGGACAGGATTGCTACGACTTGCTCAGGCCTGCGGATGACGTTTTTGTCTTGAGCCAGAATTTCTCTGATTTCTTTCTCATCCAGAACTTCACCCTCGAAGCTATGGGCTGCGCGAAGTAGAGCCTGCGATGTTGTGTTTGTTGGTAATGCAGCGATTTCTTCTTTGAGCGCTTCGTACTCGAAGTTCCATTTTTGCCAGTGTTGCAAGGCGGTCTGCAGTTTTGCCACATGCTCCTCGAGTTGAGCGCGTTCTTTCTCTACGTTGTCGAGAGTATCCATGGCAGGGCGAGGTAGCAAGATGCACAAGATGTCAGCATGAAGATGACGAGATGAAAAGGAAATGAAGATGGTGAAAATCATCCGAGGTGTTGCCGTGGCCATCATTGTCCTCACCGATGACCTTCCTGTTCCTTGTTTGAAACACCTTATCCGCAATGGAAGTCATGCCACTGATGGAGATGGAGGAACGCATTAAAAGAATTCATTCAAGGCTCAATCTTCAAGCGTCTTGAAGGCCTTGACGCGTCTGCTCCAACGCAATTATCGACCTTTGTTTATATCTGAGTCCAGTATACGGCACTCTCCCTGTCCAAGTGACACACCTTACTCAATGGTCCTCCCCCGAATCATCCTCCACATGTGTTGTCTGCTCGTTCCTGTCTAGCAGTCTTCCATGCTAATCAAAGCTTTAGGGCGGCGCCGGCAACGTCAGTTCTCCCTCTCTCTCACAACCCTGAACCCAGCTAACGACCCTCCAGATCACCCACGACAATCTGCCCCCCGGCCCAATACGCCGTCCACCGCACCTCCCTCGTCCTCATCCTAACCTCCTCCCACGCCTTGTTGACCTCGATAGACCAAGAGACCGGGCGTCCTCGAAGCGCCCTCGACGCAGCCGTCCACGCCGTCCCCCTCCGTGAGCTCGATGAACTGTTCAACTGCGGACATGGGGCTGTATTTACGAATCAGGGCACCAAAGAGCTCGAAATCTCCGTCATAGTCTCACGCGGCCACCGCAAGCGCGGTGCTGCAGTCTCCGTGCTCCGTCGAGTCAAAAGTCCCATCACGCTTGCGGCAACGTTGCTGAAGAAAGGGGATGAAGAGGATGCAGGTCGAGCGCAGGGACATGTGCATATCAGCGGACCGGAGTGTGAACGATTGGTGGGGGTGGAGGCTTGATCTCATTGACCAGTCATATTTCTGGACGAGAAAGAGGTGGGCACAGCATGAGAAGGGTATCCAAGGGATAGAGCCGCCGCCGGAAGAGGATGAGCCTGGGAAGGAAATTGAAAGCCCGTGTACTTCCAAAGTCGTCAACTGACAGACGGCCAGATGGCACTGAATGGCCAGAGGACGACCCGCATTGGGACGGAAAAGAATACATCCCCGCGGCACAGTCGGTTGCGTGGTCCTCGATGGCAACGGCGTTCTCGCTGTCAGCAACGTCGACAGGAGGTCTCACGAACAAATACTCTAGCCGCATTGGCGACACACCGAGTTTTGGCGCTGGATTTTGGGCGGAGGAATGGGTGGTTACTGCTTCTCTGGCTCTTCCGCGGAAGGCACAGGGAACTTCGTTACTTCGCAACAGCTATCAGCTCGTGGCTACCGGGTTTGCCGCTGGCATCACTGACCGAGCACCCTGCGTCCGATTTACGATTGCTTCACAGCTCAAACCACTTCCGGTTCCTCTTCAGATACACCAGCCCATAGCGATGAGAAACACCCTCCACCTCCTATCACGCATGGCTTCGCTCTTAGCGGTACGTTCCATCCTCATCACTATTCCCCTTTCCCGGCAGCTAGCTTTCCTCCCAGGCACTGGTAACGGCGATTCCTTTCTACGCCTCAGCGCCGCCCCAACAGTAGCTTCCCTCGTCATATTTTGCTCGCCCAGACACTCTCTCCGAATAGCCATGTCCCGAATAACCGCCCCGCATGGCCAGCATGTGAACATCCTTAAGCTAAGGTGTGTGTGTGACAGGACTTGGGTCAATGAAGAGGGAAAGCAGCAGTGTATGGTATTTAGGGATGAGTATTGAAGTGGCTTCGCTCGGTACGAAATCGAGCCACACCTTGGAGAAACAGACCCACCTGAAAGCTGGATACTTGGAGCAGAAGTTTCGATAGACATAGGCCAAGCGAAGAACACATACCCCGACGATCACGATAGTCTTCATTGCCCACAGTATTCCGTCTATGAATTGACACAGACTTCAGCATTTAGTGCGTGCTGGAGTGCAAGAACGGTAGTGCAGAAGCAGAGCGCTAGTCAGTGTGACACGATTGTGTGCAATGTGACTAGAGAAACGATGGGTTGAGAGGCGCGACCCTGATACTCTACTTGCCATTAATCCGTTGCTGCTCTACATCTGTGCACGAACCTACGCCGAAGACCATGGCAGGACTGCTTGCCAGAAAGTTGTCCGAATAAATGTCACATACCTCTGAAAGATGAGAAACACTGGGGATGAAGTTTGGTGATCTTTTAGCATTGAAAGTATACACTATCCGTACCCAAGGTATTCGCACGGATGAGAATTCTGGTCTTCCCTGCCCGCCTCCAAAAAAAGCTAATGCTCGCTCCACGAACGCCGTGTGTGCTCTGAAAGTAAGGAGATACGAAATCTTGTCTCATGCCAAATTCTCCGCGACAATTCGACCAACGTCTCCAGGCTTGCTTATAAACCTCATGTGTCTCATCGCCATCAAAGCTCAGAACTGACCACAGGCAGCCCCTCGAACTCGAAAACTTCTTCGTTGAAAATCTGCACCATCCACAATTAGTACATCTAGTAGTACCTCTGCTGCATCGACTGTTGCTGTCCCTGTTGCGTCGGCGCCGCCCTTCCACTGTGCACCCAGCTCCCCTCCTCGAAGTATGGGTGATTACACGCCTGCTTCGCGCTGATCCTCGCTGCTGGGTCGTAGATAAGCAGCGCATCCAGCAGATCCAGCCCCTCCTCTGACAATGTCCCCACGAGTGCGACATTCTCGTTACGGACCCATTTGGGAAAGCTGGTCTTGTAGTCGGGCAAGGAAGTGACGCCGGGCCAGTCGGCTTCGGTTGGCGTGCCGAGGATGCGGAAGATTTTGAAAATTTCGTCAATCTCGGAGTCGCCGGGAAAGAGGGGCTTGCGGGTGCACATTTCGGCGAAGATGGCGCCAACGGACCACATGTCGACGCCGGTGGAGTACGCGCGGCCGCCGAGGAGGATCTCGGGGGCGCGATACCAGAGTGTGACGACCTAGAGGTGAGTGTTAGATGGTGGCTGGGTTGGGTTCAGTCAGCGGCAGTCTTACCTCGTGCGTATACGTCCTCAACGGAACACCAAATGCTCTTGCCAGACCGAAATCACCTAGCTTCAGGTTGCCATCACGATCAATGAGCAAGTTCTGAGGTTTGAGATCCCGATGAAGGACTCTGTGACTGTGGCAGTACCGCACACCCTCAATCAACTGTGCCATGAACTTCTTCACCATATTCTCCCCCATGCCCAGCGTTTGCAAGTGCGGGTTTGTCCCGTCTGGCAGTGGCTTTCCTCGCCCACCCTCTGAGATTGGTAAGGCCTCCATGTACTTTTTGAGATCAAGATCGAGGTATTCCATGACTAGGTAGAGTTTGTGACCGTCGGCGTGCACAATGTTCAGGAGGCGGACGATGGTGGGGTCGTTCATTTCCTTGAGGAGTGAGATCTCGCGGATGGCTGTTGAGGGGACGCCCTCATCTTCTGCTTCGAGGCGGATTTTTTTCAGGGCGACGATGCGGCCGGGATGGGTTAGGTCGCGCGCTTTGTAGACGACACCATACGTTCCTGTTAAACGAACAAGGTCAGCCGACTACTCTTCCTGATATCCTGCTAAGACTCTCCGGTGCTGTACCTTCGCCAATCTTCTCGATCTTGTGGTAGTTCTCCATGACGCAGAGGTGTGTTCACGGCACTGCAAGGATGTGGAAGTGTTGTTATGATTCTCCTCGTCCGAATTCAGCTGCAGGGAGGTCCTTGTGGCAGACGAAGGGTACGTCAAATGATCTGCAACTGTAGACCAAGTCGATATGACAAGCTTCGTTCGTAAATTGTCGGTATGCAGCTGTCGAGTCCCCTTTACGTCAGAGGGATTGTGTTTCTCTTTGAAGACGGAGGAGGAGAGAGGGGGTAAACAGACGCCAGGAACGAAACGCGTTGGAACACGCACGTGAAGTCGGACCGATTGGATGTTTCAAATACAATGTACGAGCGCCTACGGTACTGGACCACTCTGTCACTATTACAGCACCGAGGCAGTGGCAAGAGCTGAAGTTGGCTATCTGCGCGTCGCCGCCTCTTGCTTGTTTCCCCTGGCTTTGAGGAGAAGTCTCACGTCTATGCTATATATCCGGCCTCGTCCCTAATACGAGCGACAGTGACAGCGAAGCGTCCGATCGTGATTGCTGTTCGTCGTCTGACAACGTGCGTGTGAGCTTGGGCTCGGGAGCTGGCTAAGAGGATGCCCTGACGATCCGTCCCGAGCAATATACAGTCCTACCAATCGTTGACATGCCTCCGAAACGCCGCGCGACGAAGGAGGCATCCATCAGGGGACGCCGACAGCCTGAAGTCATGCGAGGGAATGAGGTGCCGGCGGATTATTACAATGACATGTTGTCAGAAGCCAATGCGCCGATGGTGACAAGCTCTGGCGACGAGGGCAGGCCACTGAAGAAGCGCAAAGTAGCCACCAAAGATGCACGGTCGCTACAGACTCCTACAAAACCAACCTCAAGCACGAATACTACTCCGCAGTCTTTGCAACGTCCAGCTCAAATTGTCTATGATGATTATCGCACAGAAGACAGTGACATTGAATTTGAAGACGTCGGTCTTGATAGGGTACAATCGGAGGAAGAGGATCGTGGCGCAGAGCTCACAGCAGCCGATCGAGCGACAGATCTGAATATTGCTGTACCGAGTAAAAATCCAACAGAGCTGACCAAGAAACGTGATGCTTCGCAGCGACTGCCATCTTCGCTAGTCGAGAAACAGAAAAGAATTGACATTCACAAAGTACATATATGCTGTATGCTGTCCCACGTGTATACCCGTAATGCGTGGTGCAATGATAAGACGGTCCGGGTGAGCTTTTTCTGCAGCAGGACTTACACACGAATGCAGCTAATTGACAACTAAGAAAAGTCTAGGACCACTACTCGACAAGCGCACTTTATCATATCTGAATCCTAGCTCGACCGATTCGCAGTTTCAGCGATCGAGATCGTTGCAGGATGGTCTGCAGCAAGCAATACTAGCTTTTAATACTGCCTTTAGGCCTACAGCAAAAGGCATTCGTCGGCCGCTTTGGAAGACAGAACTTCCGCCAGTTGATACAGTATGTTTCGCAGTCCTTTGGGCTAATCTCAAGCCAAAAGCGCCTGACAATTTGAATCAGATCGAGCCGCCGAAATATAGCGACCCACCTATTGACTTGGAAATGTTCACTCGATTGACGAAGAACCGCCAAGGCTCAAGGGATGTAGGAGCACAATTATTCTGCGCACTACTTAGAAGTGCAGGACTAGACGTTCGCCTTGTTGGCTCTCTTCAGCTCCTGTCCTTCGCCTCAGTACCGACACCAATGTCCCCTCCAAAGCAGAAAACCACGATCCGTATGACTGGTTCAGACAGCGAGACAGGAAACAGTGGCAATGAAAGTACTGGATCAACAACTTCTTCGATCATAGGGACTGGCGTGGTTCCGAAGATACCGCCACCCATCAGGCGCTTTGGCGGCGCAGCTGCAAGTGCAGCAGAAGTCGATCAAGGGAAAGCCCCCGTCGCAGGTAAGACTTTCCAAATGCTTGGCGGTAGCGAATACAATACTTACCACAAGCACAGCAAGGCCAAAGACGTTTAAAGAGTCAAGGTATCCTGTCTATTGGGTCGAAGTCTTTGACGAAGCATATCAGAAGTGGCTAGCAGTCGACCCGCTTGTTACCAGGACTGTGAACAAGGCACAAAAACTGGAACCACCAGCAAGCGATTCTGCCAATGACCTAGTCTACGCCATAGCATTTGACGAGGACGGCACTGCGAAAGATGTCACGAGACGATACGCAAAGGCCTACAATGCGAAAACGCGGCGATCAAGGATAGAGGCGACGAAAGATGGGCAGCGCTGGTTGAGAAGAGCGATGAGAATGTACAAAGGTCCAAAACAGGTAAGTCGTGATCATGAAACAGAGGTTTCACATACTAATGACATGCGAAGGATCGAGACCAGGTTGAAGATGCCGAGCTGGCCAAGAAAGAGTCTGCTGAGCCAATGCCACGAAATGTACAAGACTTCAAGGATCATCCTTATTATGCATTAGAGCGATACCTCAAGCACAACGAGGTCATCGAGCCAAAGCGTGAGGTTGGCAAACTCGGTACAGGAAAAGATGCAAATACTGCGGAGGTAATATACAGAAGGCGAGATGTACAGATTGTGAAGTCTGCTGACAAATGGTATCGAACTGGTCGTGAGCTTAAGGTATGATTAACAGGATGTCCTCTACGATAGTGACCTGCCCATGCTTACCAAAATCAGCCGAATGAACAGCCACTCAAGTATGGAACTACACGTCGAGTCAATCGTCGCAATCGGTCGCAATCACCTATTGACCAAAATGCCGGAGACGACGACGAGCAAGGTCGTGCATTGTATGCTGAGCGTCAGACTACTATGTACATCCCGAAGCCCGTTGTGGATGGCAGCATACCCAAGAATGCTTTTGGCAACCTCGATCTCTATGTCTCCTCCATGATCCCACCCGGCAGTGTCCACATCTCTGCGCTCGAAACTGCGAAAGCGGCAAAGGTATTGGGCATCGACTACGCTGAGGCGGTGACTGGATTCAAGTTCCAAGGCAGAAAAGGCACAGCTATTGTCGACGGCGCCATCGTGGCCACCGAGTACCAAGAGGCAGTACAGGAGACCATATTAGGACTGAGATGGCAAGCCGAGCTCGCAGAAGCACAAAAACGAGAGAAAGAGGCCTTGCGAACGTGGAAGAAATTCTTGGTAGGATTGAGGATTCGAGAGAGAATCATGGGCTACGAGGTCGAAGGCGAGAAGGACAACAATACTGTGAGCGAAGAGGTCAAACATGAAATGAACAAGCACGACGAAGACGAGAGTACTCCCAAAGTCGAGGCTGGTGGCTTCATGCCTGATGCCGACCAAGATTCGATTGCGCAGCCGACCATTGGCAAAGAGGCCAAACATGTGGAGTTCGACATGCCTGACCTCGATATCAACAACTTCCCAGATGCAAAATTCAATAGCAGTCACACGGCATATAATGCACTGCTGGTAGTAGAGCGCTCACCATGGGACAAGAGTGGTCCACTGCATCATCTCAACCCTTACCAAGCTACACAAGAACTGAAAACTGCACCATCAGCCCAAGTAGAACCTCGCCGGAAACCACGACTTCCAAGGACACATACGCCGGGGCTCTTCCTGTCGCCTACTCGAGACGACGCCACAATCGAAGGTGGTGGTGGCTTCTTCGGAGACGTGCAGCCTGTTGAAACAGATGGTATTGGAAGTCACATAGATGCCGAGGATGGTGGATTCATGTCTACAGCCTCAGATGCACGCACAGGGCCGGAGGACGAGGAGATTGATGGGCTTTTCAACGAAGCTGACGAAGAACCTCGTGCAACAATACCTCTGTGTCTTGCTGAGCATCAAGAGGAAGGTGGCGGTTTCCTGGTCGAAGACGATCCGCACAGCGCTGAAACACAAGACACGAAGATGTCGGGCGCTATTGGTGGTGAGGAAGCTCCTCAAGATACCTCTGACATTGTCAATGTTCCGGCTGGAGATCAGTCCAGGAAACGAGCAAGGATCAACCATGAAGACGAGGATACTGTGGAGGCCACAGAGACGTCTATGCTTTCGCACGACGAAGAGGATGATGATGCAGAACCGGATTGGCTCGTAGATGAGATAGGGTGGTGAAAGCGAGGATTATAACTGTATAGTCAAATTCTCGACCTGCTTGTCAATCACCTCTGACAGGAGAATGTGATGTATGTATGCCCAATGCCCCGCTGTCCACTGTGAGCAGACTGTCCAAGTCATGTCACCATTGGCTTTTCGATACGCTGCCTCAGATCTCTTCTCACCCTTTTGGCTTTGCCACCTGGGAAAGACTTGGGTACGACACATCTGGTGGCGAGGCTATCGTGCAGAAAAGACCTGGCACAACACAGCTAGCCGTAGGGCACACAGGAACACGTCTTGGCGGCCGGCAGGCCGGCGGAGATGTGAAGATCGTTTGAGACGGCGATGAAACGTCTAAATCCGGATTTCTAAGCAGAGGTGGAGGAACCCAAGAGATTCTGGTCCAGGTCACAGGTCACAGGTGATCATACTCCGTCAGCAGCAGTCCGACTTCGCTACCTCTGTACACCGCGAAAGTAACACCACTACGAACCAGACTTTTGTGTTAACTCTGGTAGCAGTATCGACTAGGATTAGTGTCCTTGGCCCGCCCGGAGTATCTTTGCGCCTCGTCTGAGTCCTCCTCCCCCTGATCATTCAGGACCCTCTCCACTTTCGACATCTTCTCGCATCACGATCCGAATCACTTCACTTTCCCTCTCATGCTCGATCATCAATAGCTGTATCTCCAAGCTTCATTGGACACTACTACCGCACGCATCAGCACCGACCACACGGCTTTGGCCGGCAGCCACAGACTCACTCCCGGACAAACCGCATTACACCTCCATTGACTGAGTGCTGGACACCATGTCGTCCACTCTCTACTCTCAGCTTCCAAATCTCTCCACAGGCCAGCGCAACCTTCTCCTAGCAGCATTGTCGTCGAACAAGCGAGGCAGACCCAACGGAGCACCAATCGTGGCTCCCGGAACTGTGAACAACTACATACCGACCAAGACATCCCAGATTTCGAATGTTGATGCTGTGAATCCTGCCATCTTCGACCTCAACCAGAATACCTTTTCAGCGGCGAGCTACGACTCAACTTTTGATGACAGTCTTCTCTCCAGCTATGGCGAGACTGGAACGGTCAACTTTGGTTCAGCCGGCAGTGCCTTTGATCTTCAAAACAATGCTGAGAACGAACACGAGAAACGGAAGAGCCCGGATGATGAAGAGGAAGACGACGATGACGATGAAGCACACAAGAGGCAGGAAGGAGATGACAAGGTTGCCAAGAAGCCAGGCCGTAAGCTCATCGTAGCAGAACCGACAACCGTGAGTCCTCCACATTGCCTCATGCTGATCAGGAGGGCACTAAATCTACATAGAAACGAAAAGCTCAAAACCGCGCTGCTCAGCGAGCATTCCGAGATCGAAAGGAAAAGCACTTGAAAGACCTCGAGGTCAAGGTGGATGAGCTCGAGAAGGTAACGGAGAAGACCAGTAGCGAGAATGGTGTGCTTCGTGCGCAGATAGATCGCCTCCAGTCCGAGCTCGCAAGTTATAAGAAGAGGCTTGCCAGCAACAGCGGGCTCAGTGGCTCTCCCCCGAGTGCTGCTTTGCCAAACTTCATTGCCACCTCCAGCCTGCCTAGTGCGACTTCGGACTTTCAATTCGACTTCACCAAATTTGGTCAGCCGGCGTTCAGACAGATGTCATCCACCAGCTCGACCTCCAACACAAATGCCCAGACTCGACACAATAGTCGCAGTTTGAGCCCACAGAATCGAGAGAGCATGGCGTCGAGCTGGACAGGTGGTAGTGGTAGCAACGGGAAGACCGATGCCACTACTGCCTTTTTCAACAGTTTCAACGACATCGGCAACGTCAATTTTGATCCTGCAGAGTCCATGGCTCCCAACACTACGATGCCGTGTCCCTCGCTATGTCATTCCGAGACTCGCTCTTCTGGATGTTCACCAGCAGCAACAACTCCAGAAAACCCGTATGCCAACTACACAGACTCTCCAGCCGCACTGCCTGATCTCGGCTTGACGCAATCGGCGAAGGTGTCGGATTCTGTTGCGTTTGACTATAGTGGAACTTTCGGAGATGGTAAGCAGTCTTGGAGAGTGCCCTGAGGATCTTTTCCGTCATGTTCGTACGGAGTGCTAACATGATATCATAGACCAAGGGTTCAACCAATTCGTCGAAACCAGCAACAATGGCAACTTCGACTTCGGAATCGACTATCTCGCAAACCAGAACGGCGGGCAATTCGACCCGGTCTTGTTCAATGACTACAGGGAAACACAGGATGCTATTGTCGGCGCCGGAGACTTCACTGGAGGGTTTTTTGACGACACATTCACAATGCCAACCAACTTCAACTTCGATCTTCCTCCACAAGCAACGACTCTTCCACAAGTGCCTGTACCAGCCAGTAAAACATCACTCATGGACCAGGTTGACGCATGCCGCAATGGAGATGTCGGCGAGAATGACGGTCTTGCTTCTTTGTCACCTGATATGCAGAAGCTGGCGCAGAGATCACAAATGATGACGGCACACAAAGTCTGGTGAGTTTGGTAACTATTGTAATGAGTTTTCATTCGCTGATGCAAGCATAGGACGGAACTGCAATCATGTCCAAAGTTCAAGTCTGGAGAACTCGATATAGACAGTCTCTGCTCTGAGCTGTCCAAAAAGGCAACGTGCTCAGAAACCGGTCTCCAAATCCCAAAAGACGTCGTAGAGGCGACGTTGTGGAAGCTCGCTGGGGACGAAAAAGAATCGGGGAAGCTCATGAGCGACATCTATACGAAGTACGCGCAGAAGTGAGGAATGATCTTGGTGAAGGAGAAACTTGCATAGAAGAAGGGCATCGTGGTATTATGAGTGAAATGATAAGCAAGAAAATTGGGGTTGGATTTCGCTGAAGGCGTTCATCGTTTGTCCGGGAAGACACAGTCGTTACCTCACGTTGATATCCCAACGAGAGTGTCGTGAAAGGCATGCCATGTATTCTAGTCGAAGCATATCTAAACACTCTGCTCGATATCAGACTTCTTGGCGGATCGAGCTCCGGTGACGTATTTGATTCTCGTACTGTAGCTGCATGGGTGATTCAATTCGCATTGATCAAGCACAAACACCACCACCAGCAGCCCTGTCGTTTAGCACCCTTCAGGTATTTGTCCTGGCTGGCGCACCTTTCTCCAACGTAACGATATCGTCACTCGAGCATAGACATTCTCTTGCGCAAGATGGCGCCATCAGCTCATCCTTTAGAGGCGGCACAACCACGAAAGCCATCTGATGATACAACCTCGACACATGCACCATCACAAGATCTCGGACAACTGAGTCTATCAGAAGAAGCAGAAGCAGAAGAGCTCATTTTCCTCGGCACCGGCACCTCCGGTTGCGTGCCCGTAATAGGCTGCCTCACAGTCGACAAACCAGACTGTCCAACATGCACATCCCCCCTAAAAGAGAACAAACGTCTGAACACAAGTTGCCTGATCCGCGTCAAGCCGCCAGGCCACTCCTCCTCGTCGCCACCAGAATACAAGAACTTGCTCATCGACTGCGGGAAGACCTTTTTCACCACCGCTCTCTCCCTCTTCCCGGCGCATAACCTCCGGCGCATCGACGCCCTCATCCTCACACACGCACATGCAGACGCTTTCTTTGGCCTCGATGACCTAAGATCGTGGACGCTGCCTGGCCCGAAGAACGTCCAACCTCACGTTGACATCTACTGCTCCGCCGAGACGATGCGAGAAGTCGCGCGCACGTTCCCATATTTGGTCGACAAAAGCAAGGCTACCGGCGGCGGCGACGTTCCCAGCTTTATATGGCATGTCTTTGAAGAAGGCGAGAGCTTCAATGTCGAGACGTGTGGGAACATAAAAGTCACGCCGCTGCCGATCGGCCATGGAATGTATCTGGATACGGGGAAGCCTTTTATGAGTCTGGGGTTCAGGGTGGGAGGGTTCAGCTATATCAGCGATTGTTCGGGCGTGCCGGAGGAGACAAGAAAAAGCATGAGGGGGAGTAGAGTGGTGGTCATGGATGGGCTAAAGTGGGATCCCCATTCGAGTCATTTTAGTATACCGCAGGCGAGGGAGTGGGTAAGAGATGAGCTGGGTACTGGTGTGAGAGCGGGTGGGCAAAGGAGAAGTAATGGGCATGGGCATGACGAGGCGGACTGGTCGGAAGAGCTGGGTCCACAAAGTACATGGCTCACGGGCTTTTCGCACGCTGTTGAGCATACCTCCGCGACGAAGGAGTTTACGAGATGGGGTGAAGGTGACGGTAAAGGTATGTGGGTGAGACCTGCGTGGGATGGCCTACGAATAGGTAAAGACGGACGACCACTTCCGGGCTCGTGATGCAATTTGAGAGATGATACAGAAAGACTTAATATAGACCAAATCGTAAAAGCGGTCGTGCTATGAGGAGAGAACAATTGGGTGCAGATTGCCAAGGCAAGTCTGTAACCTCCTTCTCTCCTTCTGCTCACGACGTAGTCGCTAGGCGATCGAGGCAAGCCGAAGAACACCCTCGATCGTGCCTGCCATCCACATCGCGCCTTCTCTCACTCGAGCAACTGCCGCTCGGACAATATCTTTAATTGGTCTTATTCTTCACTTCTTTCTCTTCTTTTCATTACAATACATCGATTTGCTTATCTCTCTTCTCTTTTCTCTTCATTATCATCATCATCATCTTGTTCTTCTTCTTGTTCCCAGCTGGTCTCGGAACATTATCATCGCTTCACCACTATCACATACACTTCGCTTCAACGCGTCAACTACCATATTCATCTCTTCGTTTCATCCCTTCACCTGTCACTTGTGGACCAATTACACCTTGCCACACTCTTACTTTTGTCAAACTCATTTTTCGACTTCAACTTTCTTCTTCAACCTTCGCCAATCAATCAGAATGCCTAACCTTTTCCCCTTACTGCCAATGTACACAATCGCCGACCCCAATCCAGTACCCAAGCCCTTCGCCACGGAGATGACTCAGCACCACGCATCGATGTCAGCCACAAGTCTGTCTCGTCCAGTCGAGCTGCTCGATCATCATATCGACATCTCAGCTACCCCAGCTTCTCCGTCATCACATGGCCTCAGCAACACGAACGAGCAAGCCCGAGTGGACTCTTCAATTACTGGACTCGACACAATCGGCACCGAGGATTCACAGAGAGACATACACCCGGCACTTCGGAAGCCAGCCCCGGTGTTCCACAGAGTACCCATGCCGCGTCAGGCAATCGCTGGCATGGATGGAGCGGAGGATGCCAACACAATGAGCGGAGCCCTACCTGATGAGTAAGTCCATCTAAAATGTGCATCGCTTGGTGATATGTTTTGTATTCTCTTCAGCCAACGAGATCGCTTGTCACTATATGAAGAGCACTGTTGACCGGTGGACCATTACTTCAGCGTGGAGCTCGACCAGGACGGCTTCCCCAAGCTTCAGCCGCGGCGTGATTGGATTGGTCCAGTCTACGGGGTGCTCCTGATTCTCCTGTGCCTTGTGTCTCCTATCGTGGCCTTGGTTTTCGTCGCCCGATCTTAGACGACGAGGGTCCGAGATTCAAAGACAGTGTCCTGCCAGTTTACCTATATTGTTGTGCGTATACCCTTCTCTCGCCTCTCCTCCTCCAAACCTTTTCGAATGCAACACTTTCAACACTCGGCTAACAATTTTTGTCATTTCCGCAGCCCAGCCTTTCCTGATGAGCTCGTTCTCGAGTCTCCCAAGGATCGCCGACGCGAATTACTTCGCAGGTGTATTTTTTGGATACTCCTGCTTCTGCTCTGCCTCGGTACGATGGCGGGTGTTATCACTGGGACGATCTACTCGAAGTGGCACAGACCAAATAACGGCCGTTATCCCACCTCACCCGGGAGATCTGCTGTTCCGCCATTTGGACCTGTTGGAGGTGGTTTCATTGATTACGAACGACCTCTGCCTGAGCTTGCACGACTTCTGCCTGAGATTGCACGACCTGTATTCGGTCATGGCTGACTTCGCAATGCTTGATGCGTCCACCAATGCTTTGACCGGAATCCACCACTTTCCTTACTGATTGTCCTGAGAATGCAAGTGCGGCTCCTGTGATGTGTGAATGAAAATTGACTCAAGCTCCTCGAACGTTCAGCTAACAGCATTTGTCAACCTTGCAGGCCACCGCCTTACACCGAGGAGGACGCCGCTAGAGCGAAGAAAGCCAAACGTCGCGAGTGTTGCTGGATCATACTCATCATACTTTTCTGGCTCGCCTTGATCGCGATGGCCATTGTTGGCGCTATTCTGCACCACAAATACAGGCACGAAAAGCTTCATACGGCCACAAATGCTACGACAAAAACGAATGCTACAACAAGCATTCACCTCTTTCTCTTATGACTGTCTCAGATATGCAAAGTAATGTCCGCCTATCCATTGACTCCACAAAACAGCTAACAAGACTTCTCAGACTCGCAGACGAAGGGCTTGAGTGTATGGTGAAGACAGACATAGGTGGCTGTGTGGGCAAGTTTTACTGGTCGACCAACAAGGTTGTGTTACATTTTCAACGACGGCTTCTAGTATTTGGATCCCCAGTACAATTGATGACCTTCTCTTGATATGCTTCCCATTGCTTGTCAGTATAGTGAGTGATGCTCCTGACTCAAGGCTAGTCTGTTCAGTGCACGACAAAGTCCAGCCTCCTTCGGACACCTCAGCATACCCATCACCGCCAAGCGAGATCAAGCAGCCGTGGCTGCTCTTGATGAGCTGTGAGCTAAGCGTAAATGGTTGCTTGCTTCTCGCTGACATGCTGAATTTCCGTCCTTCTGGATTTCTGCTTGATATGTTGCGTGCTGCTTTGTCTCTTTACTCACTCCCAACCAAATCGTCACTCCGTCCCCAGGTCACAGACGTCGGACGTGCCACTTCACCATATGCAGAAGAAGCCAAAGCAATACCATTATCGTTCAATTATCTTCAATCTCTGTATCATCCTGTACGTCCCAGGTCATGCGTACTGTACTGTAGCATAATGTACAGTCTTTGTGCCCCTTCCATGATATGCATCTGTAGTAACGCAGGGCTCCGAACTCTTACGTCAACGCCAATTACGTATGTGCCTCCACGACTGGGCGATTGCATCGCATCCGCTCGACAAGTTCGTCTGCCACGCTCTCCCAACTTTGTCGCATCCTTCTCGCAGACCAGCTACTTCTTCTTCCTCGTCCAGAACGTCCCACTCGCGACCTCTGTCCACTCGCAACCCTCACTGTGCAACACCAACCCTCAACTCCTGTCCCCCGCCTCTTTACCTTCTCCCTTCCACCCCTCACCCTCACGTCCCGAATCTACTCAACAACAACCCTCGCCCCATCCTTCCCCA
>Ga0058698_10000269_pt1 | contig 30985 bp, 40 predicted proteins | sample AgamicAsSfe_FD_67288 | JGI IMG/M metagenome (GOLD analysis project Ga0058698, IMG submission 67288) | Agave microbial communities from Guanajuato, Mexico - As.Sf.e | ecosystem: Host-associated > Plants > Phyllosphere > Phylloplane/Leaf | place: Guanajuato, Mexico | collected 2012-05-30
AACAACCGCAACGAGAGATTTGCAAACTTCATCACCTCATTCCCACCTCCGACCTGCAGCAATGGTGTCGCCTGTAACACAGTCGACTATGTTCCCGTGGGACATGACGCGGGTGCTATGATGGCGTCAACCGCAGGTATCGACCGCCTATTCACGGACAATTGGTCTGGCAATGGCAGCATGGCTTACGATTATGGGTGTCCAAGATTGTATACTGGCGATGACCCATATGCTGATCCCACTTGCGGCGTCATGAAGACACCTACCAATGCCGGCACTTACGACGATGGCTTCGGGTACTCTGGATGTTACAGCGACTCTGAATACCCTTCCAACACTCTTCCATACACTGCATACACCGGCTGGTCTAACGCCACCATCAATACCTGCGTTGATGCTTGCAGTGCAGCTGGATACTCCCTTGCTGGTGCTGAGTCAGGAAATGACTGTTTCTGCGGGAACTCCATGTTCTGGCAGACCAATGGACCTCTGACTGAAGCTTCTTGCTCTGTCAACTGTACAGGCAACTCCAGCCAGATCTGCGGAGACCTGGACAGAATCTCCATCTTCTCTTTGAACGGCGCGACACCTGTCAAGAACCCACAACCATCATCTCTTGCCACTGTCGGCACTTTCAGTTACGAAGGATGCTACAATGAGATCAGTGGCCGCGCCCTGCCAGGTGCATCGAGCTTCACCAACTCCATGACTGTGGAGACGTGTGTTGGGTTCTGTAATTCAAAAGGCTACGACATTGCTGGGCTCGAATACTACTCGCAATGTTTCTGCGGTAACCAGCTTTCCGCTGGAAGCAACAAGACCACGGACAACTACTGTAACTTCCCATGTGCTGGCAATCAGACTGAGTTCTGTGGTGGCAATGGTTACCTCAACGTCTATGCTATCAACTCAACATTTGGACTGCCGTATAATGGCAGTACCATCACCAGCTCATCCTCGCTGGCACCGTCTACGGTCTCAACAAGCACCAGCACGTCTGCAACCTCAGCAACGACATACCCAGCAGCTACAGGTGCCCTCTCATGTCCCCAATCTGATCAGGAAACCTTTACCACAAACGGCGATGTCTTCGTGGTTGAGTGTTTCGTTGATCGAGCTGGTGGTGACATCAACGGGGCTGTGCCATTCGTGATGACACTGGAAGCCTGTATTGCCGCATGTGCAACGACTGCTGGCTGTGTCGACCTCTCATGGCTTCCCGGCTCTGATCCCAATGGTTCGCCTTGCTACATGAAGAGTCAGATCGATCCCGCTGGCAGCAATAGTGCGGTATGGGGCGCACGATTCACAGGTAATTCGAACTCGACTTTCGTTTATGGCAGCACTACCAGCACCACCAGCACGGCCAGCTCAACCTCAACACAGTTGTCTTCGACGAGTGTGCTCTTGTCATCGACCACATCTACTACAGAGGCCCCATTCACAAACACCACGTCGCTGTCAAGCAGCACCGTCGTCCCTACGACATCGAGCATTTTCACCAACAGCTCCGCCAGCAGCTTGATCAGGACTCAGCCAACCTTCGCAACAAGCAGCATCCCTACTAGTGACTCGACCACCAGCTTGACTAGTAGCTCGACTAGCACGCCCGCAACACTTGCTGACTCGACTTCCACTTCCGCAGACTCAAGCACGTCCGTGCCAGAATCATCGTCCTTGGTGAGCAGCACGACCAGCGATAATGCTGTCACCACCAGTGTGTCCTCGCAGACTTCTTCGTCAACGCAACTGGCTGTCATGACAACTTCCAGCAGTGTCCCGGCCACTTCAAGCACCACAAGCAGCACAATCTCAAGCATACAAAGCACGCCCGTCCCCGTGATCCCATCGCCTCCCGCACCAACAACCACCTCCACAACCTCCAGCACCTCAGCAACACCCACTCCAACAACCATCCAATGCCCCACCGCAAACTCCACGACCCACACCGTCAATCTCTCCACCTTCGAGATCGAATGCGCGATGGACCGTAACGGCGCCGTCCTCTCCGTACAATACGTCAACTCTCTCGACGACTGTATCGCGTGGTGCGCCAACACGACGTCCTGCGTGGACGTTTCTTGGGTCGCAGCGCCGAATGCGCCGTGTTATCTGAAGGATGCCATTGGAGATGTTCTTGTGAATACGAATGTTTGGGGCGCTAGGCTTGTGGCGGTGAGTGGGAAGGCTGTGCCTAGTATGACGTCAACGACTTCTTCTTCTTCTGCTGTTGCTGTTGTGGCTACGTCGAGCTCGAGCGTGCGGGCGAGTTCCTCAGCTGTGACCACATCTTCGGTCAGGAGCAGTTCGTCTTCATCAATTGTCTCGAGCGTCCCTGTTCAGAGCCCGACCACCGCTGTTGTCAGCACGCCTTCGAGTGCGCCCGCGCAGCCTGCCTCGAGCTCTTCCTCCAGCGTTGCGGTCATCTCGCACGCGACTCCTGCAAGCAGCTCTTCAACCACAACGGCGGAGACCATAGCGAGCACGCCTTTCAGCACTTCTCACAGCACTTCCTCGACCCTAATCTCCCTGACCAGCACTTCTCACAGCACTTCCTCGACCCTAATCTCCCTGACCAGCACTTCTCACAGCACTTCCTCGACCCTAATCTCCCTGACCAGCACTTCTCACAGCACTTCCTCGACCCTAACCTCCCTGACCAGCACGGCAAGCAGTTCAGCGGCCGCTCCACCCGCGAGCTCGCTTTCCTCATCAAGCTCGCCTTCCAGCACGCATTCAGTTGCGCCGGTAAGCACGTCAGCTTCAAGCACGTCAGCTCCAAGCACGCCCACAGTCGCCCCTGCACCACCGAGCAGCACGTCCTTATCCAAGCCTGTGTCGCCGCCGGCGTCGTCTTCGTCCAGCACGACGATCGTGGTGGCGCCGATCCCTACAAATACCATCGTAAGCACGAAACTGTCGACCGTTAGCACATCAAGCTCCTCTTCCTTCTCAAGGTCCAGCAGCACGGCGTCTGTGGTTGTGCCAATCCCCGTCACCAGCAAAAGTGTGCAGACCAGTAAAAGCACGTCGACTCAATCTCAAGCGAGCAAGAGCACCTCGTCGAAGTCAGCGGAGACCTCCGTAGCCGTCTCGTCTTCTCATTCTTCTTCGTCCTCGGCATCATCGTCTTCGCACGCGGTTGCTTCGAGTAGTAAGAGTGTGAGCTCTTCGTCTACAAGCAAATCGTCATCAAGTGTCTCAAAGTCCAGCGTCTCGGCATCGACCAAATCGACGAGTGCAAAGGCCCAAACGACAAAGACAGTGCCAGTGTCAGCGTCGGCATCTTCGACCTCCAAGGTTACTTCTAGTAGCAGTAGTAGTAGTAGTAGCAGCAAGCCCACTTCCAGCAGCAGTACCAGCAAGACATTGAAAGCAGGAAAAGTGACGTCTACACAGGGCGCTGTTGCGGAGACTAGCCCTAGCCTCAGCCTCTCCCGCACACTTACGACGTCGACCAAGAGCAAGGCGGACACGACGAAGAGCACGAGCGTGGGTACCAAGACAGGGACGGGAACGCATGCTATCGCGGCAGCATCGACCTCAGCTGTAGCGTCACCAACATGCACACCCAACACCTGCCTCAAGGCGTTTGAGACGCATCCCAAGAGCGCTGAGAAGGTGTGTGGTCAGTACGCCGAGGGTGCCGAGAAAGTGGAATTCGTCTCGGTTTTGGCGAAAGCTTGTGGTGTCAAGACTGGGGATGACAAGGGGTGGATGGAGAAGGTTGGGGATGTTTGTCCTTGTTTGACTTCTTGAAGACGATGGTGAGGATGGGAGGGGATGATGAAGGGAGGGGAGGGGAACAGGAGAGGAAGGTCGATCTCGCGTTTTGATCTATTCAGTGTTTTAGGTTCATGTGTACCATACCATACTATAGCTACTTTTACCATCTTGTTATTCTTACAAATCTCCAAGCTCTGCCCATTCAGTAGTCATGAGCGACATCCATCTCCTCTCTGCTCCCACTCACTGAAGATACTGCAATAGCGCGGATTCGAGCACAGCAAGCACGATTGCAACAGACAAGAGTGCAATCCTAATATCGTACCGAAACTCCCCTTGGTCCAGCTGACATGGTGCCCGCTCCAACCGTTGTTGCCGCTGGAGGCGGTGAGCAGAGTGTTTGAGCGGTCAGTTGTCATGTCGAAGTGCCTCTATACGGCACTATCGAAGTCGTGCTTGCGTCCATAGAAGCTGTGGCTGGAATGGTGACTGTGAGAGCTGGCGTGGTGATCGCGGAGCATGGTGCGGTGACTGTGGAAGCTGCTAGGTTCATTGTGGCAGCTGGAGGGAGTGTGGAAGATGGTGAGGTTGTGGTTGGAGTTGATATGCTTGGAGGAGTGCTTGAAAGTGTGCTGGGAGGAGTGAATGGAGGAGTGGCTGGAGGGGTACCGTTGGGATGTGTTGGAGCCGGTGTGCCTGTCGCAGGTGCCAGAACAGCAGGAGAATCCACACTTGTCGAAATTGGAGGTGCAAGCACACTCGTCTCGGTAGCCGAACTTTGACAGCTGGCCGCGGCAGCATAGCTATAGCTATTGAAGGCCGGGGACCAATTCCAGGTAAACCGACATTAGCCTACAAAGGACAAGGTGGTTGGCAGATGTACGGTCTCGGTGTAGTCGACCGTCGTATGGTGGAGTCGAGGAATGCTCTGGAAGTGGACACAATACCTAAGTGTCCATCTTGCGAGTGGCGAGCTTCATGATTTGGCTCTATGATATGGCTCTATGATATGGCTTTATGATATGGCTTCATGATATGGCTCTGTGATATGGCTTCTCAGCATGCTAAATTGGTAAAATGCCAAACCTACTCCATCAGCACAACATACGACGCGCTGGTCCGTGTAGTTATTACACTGTCCAGGCTCGAAGAGTAGAAGTATGCGGCGTCCACGCAGCATTGGTTTGGTTCGCAGTAGGTGTTCCCGATTGGGCATGCAAATGCGCCATAGCCAGCATTTGCAGTGCATGGATCCCCTTCTGGTGGTAGATGCATGCCGTGCCACGGAGTCTGTTTCAACAGTAGCAAGAACGTGGCAAGATATGCGTGGTGGTCAGGTTGGAATTGGAATGGCAGGTTGAGAAGCGCGTGTGGTGCCGAGGGGCGCTAAGCTAGCCGCCATTTGAGTTGCATTCAGACTGAGCTGGAGGTGAAGTGAAAAGATCATGATTTTATAGCATGTTGTGCTGTAGAGTGCGCAAGGAGTCAAGCTCTCTGACTGTTGTTGAGGAGAAGATAATGGAAGAAAGACAAGAAATAGCTCGAAGCTATAGAGTGTGAAGCTAACACAAACTGCATCGATTGATCTTGCCGAGCTACCTAGGAATCACAAGATCAGCTGCACAGAATGCTTCATGATATGCTGCGCCTTACTATTCTGGGCATTGTCCGAGAGAGGAGAGGTCAGAATACTTCCTTACGCCAATCATCTGCTTTTGTACCACCGTACTTGCCTGACCATAGGATCGAAGCTGGCATCTGATTTGACCAAGCACTCTCCCTGGCCTGCACGGGGAGAATACGCACGATCGGTAGTTAATGCCAGACTTCGACCTAGGAACTATACAGAGCTAGAGTCTTGCCTGGAAAACGCCCTCGAAATGATAGGGTCACTGTCGTCGCGTTTCAGGACTCGATCACTGTAATGTCTGATTGATCGTTCTGCAAGCCCATCTTTTGTGCCAAATTTCCAAGAGCAGTCTTCGAGAAGACTGTTGATTCGTGGGAGGCTCCAGACCATTGCAAATTTCCGGCGTAGGATGTTCTGTAAAGGATGAGGGCTTCTTCGTCATACCCTTGAGCCTCCTTGATCTTGCCTAATCTTCCCAAACACTTCGAAATATCAGCATGATCATCGCCGAAAAGACAGAGAAACATGATCCATGCTCGTACGACATATAGTTCCGCCTCGTCTAGCTGTTCAAGACGGTAGGCCGAGAGGCCCAAGTCTAGCAAACATAGGCAGACATCAATATCATCCTCATTTTCCTCGTTGAGAAGCTGAAGCCGTTTTAGCGAGTATTCTGTAGCAAGAGTATAGTTCTTTCGTTCTATCTCAAAGAAGTTCAGATTGTCGTAGATAGAACTGATTTGTCCGGAGGAATAGTGTTCAGTTTGGTTGAGCATTCGCAGACAAATACCTTCCGCTTGGTCGAGCCTATCCTGCCTGATGAGGTTCCTCGCCAAGTCCAATTTGCCATAAAATAGCAGTCTGTTTAACGCCTTTGTCGCCGGTAGAGTCTTGCTGGCGATTTCCACAACATGCTCAAGCTTTGCCTGCGCGGCCTGGAGATTCCCTGAATTGCTTAGGACTCTACCCCATTCCCTCGATACCTGCAGATAGGCAAAACTCGTTACGCCACCCTGCTCTTCGGCCACCCCTGCAGCGGCACTCAGGATTCGTTCCGTAGTTGAGTTGTGACCAATATTGTATAGATGATGACCCACATGATACATAAGGCTCACCCATAATGTACGGCCCGTTGAGTCGGCCGGTATATCCCTTTCTACTTCCAAGGCATGTGTAAGGAGAGAGTTGTATTTTCTGATAGAATACTGCCCGAAATGGTCATCGAAGTGCAGATAAAGTAGATCCATGAACGCACATCTATACCATCTGAGTCGATTGCTAGGCTGCAGCTCAAGCCATCGTTTCGTGGCGAACTGTACCAGCCGATGCATCTGGAACGTCGTCCCGTCCTGGTCGACAGAAACCAAACAATACGCTTGGAGAGTTGCTATGTCGGCATCGAAATGCATACCCTCAGCTGCGTCGTACGTATCATCTTTCTCGCCACCAGAGTACATGCGAGCTGTCTGTAGCACAAAGTCCGGTATCCCTTGACGATTGAAGAAGGACATCAAAGACAGTAGTTGGGCTGCGCTGGGGAATGTCCCACGTATATGATCGAAAGAAATCTGCCAGGTAGTCACAATGGAGTTCTTCGCACTTCTGTCACGGCGGGAGTCTCCAGCGTCCCCATTCAGTACATGCTCGTTATTCGTTCGGCTGGTCGACTGTTCGAGTAGCTTCATGTATCGTGGGATGGTCATACGTGGTCTCATCCTGTTGATATAGGCTGCAGCTTGTGAGATAGCTAGTGGGAATCCTTCGAGAGCTTCGCATAACTTTGAGTGTTCCTCGTGTTCTCCTTGCGACCTGCTGTCTAGTTTTGTCTCCAACAAAGCCATAGCTTCTGTGCTGCTCATGACGTCGAGATCGATGATACTTCTGTGCCTACCGACAAGACGGACAGCGAGATCACGATTCCTAGAAGTGAACAGCACGGTGCCGTTTCCAGACTGCGGAATGAAGTCGGAGATTGCTCGACGCTCTTCTGTGGATTCCGATTGCAAGTCGCCGTCAATGTTGTCAAAGAAGTATTTCGTCTCATCGCAATTATCTACAATGAGTTGCCAGGTGCCGTTGTGCTCGTCGCTAAGCCATCGCTTCACCAAAGGGAGTACATCAACATCTTGCTCATGACCTTTCAGCAAGCCAACTCTCAGCGCTATCTCCCTATACCCTTCGATGAATCTTGTCGAGTTTCCAGCATGGACCCAGAACACCCACGTTGCTGGACTGGCCAAGTGAGTCCGATATGCAAACTCAATGGCGAGTTGAGACTTGCTGGGGCATGTCAGCCAAGTAGAAATCCAAATGAGTGCACTTACCCAACACCACCAAGCCCGACAAGGGCCACTCTAGAGCCTGCAGAGTCAAGGTAGTCATTGATCTGATCTAGAACATTTCCTCGTGCAATGAAGTCCTTATCTCTGCTAAAGGGTATGACCAACGAAGGTCGAGACGGTGAGCGCACAGGTAGTGCTATAGACTTTTAGCGAGAGTTCAGGACATTGCTTGCGGGACCAGACTGACCAGCTTGGTAGTTATTATAGACATTATGATTGCCACCTGTAGCAATATGAAAACCTGTGTTGTAGTCGCCGGACAGACGAATACCTGCCATACTATGATCTCAGGTGACATTCATGGCGGCCAGGCAAGACGAGCAGGACAACACACCTGGGGGAGGAGACGAGGCATGTTGAGCTCAGGCGGGGTAGTCTGCTATCTTGCACCTAATGCGAGCACGTTATCAACGCGGGTCGACCTGACCAATGAGGCACTCGTAGAATCTGGACACCATGCCACGTGAGGAGCTTTGCTAATCCATCCTTGTTCACCCCCATCTCATCTCAGAGAATCACTAGGACATACATGATCTGCTGACCTGCCTTTAGTGCTAGACTTGACGGTCAGGCAGTACGCTTACATGTGGTCATCTAGCTACTTCGCGTTCGAATCCGTAACGTTATTGGTAAACACATTGTCTCGGCCACCCTGTCCAACTTGCAAACCCCTGTTATGAGCTCCTGCAAAAGTGGTAGTATTGTATGTTGTCGTTCCGCCCTGCTTCGCCACCGCCTCGTTGACCGCCGTTCTGAACAACTCATCCTTCATCATGCTATCCTCCTTCAGGAACTTCTGCAATACAAGCAAGTCCTGGCCCTCGAGATCGAGTTCAGGGATTTCTTGCTCGACTAAAGCAAATTTCTTCTCTTTTGACGGCGGGAAGTTCGTCTCGAGTCCACTTGTGAGACGTTGAAGGTCGTCCAACAGGCCCTTGAACTCATCTCGGCCGTGTATGGCCCACCGTGCCTTGCGAGACCATCCTTTCGCATTATTACGACGAGCAAGTGAGACCCGTTTGAATGCCTTAGTGATGGCGCTCACGTCTGCACCAAACACATCATCAGAGGACTCGAGAGTGTTCTTCTTGGCTCCCTCCTCTGCATCTTTCAGCAGTTTCTGGATCTGCTCCAAGGTTGCTCTCAGCTTCGGTAGCTTTTCAGGTGGGAACGCAAGACCAGTCAACCCGAGGTCTTTCGGGTTCTGATCAATGTCCAGATCTTTCAGACCGACAGCTTCGCCCCATCGCGACAAGTCAAGTTGGACGTGCATCAGGAGAAGTGCATACGTTGTCGCATCACGACCAAAGTTCTTGCCGATCTGGATGTATTGGAAGATGTCGACAACGTCGTTGAATAAGCCGACTACGGCAAATGCTAGTCCTACTGCTTCTGCCATGTAGAGTGATCTGAGACAGTCGACTTCAAGTAAGTGATAAGTCCGAAAGAGCTATAATACTTCATTAGATATTGCCAGGGAATACTATGACCTCAAGTACAACTATACCGTGGTTCGGATAGTCTATAGAAGGATTAAGGACGGTATGAGCGTGTGTTCAGGAGGGAAAAGGATGCGTGACAGCGGTGATGACATGGACGATACGCAAGATAGCTTCGCAAGCTCCTCGATTTCCTTGCATCCTCCGCGGGGCATGCATATGCAAGCCAGCCGTTACAGCAGTAGTGGTATCGACGCCTGGGGTCTAAAGCGGTGAAGCAGAATGAGCATACAAGCCCGTCGTCCTGGTATAAATGCATGGATACTCGCAATACATCGTCTTTGCAGGAAAATTGGATCCGAATACAAAGTCGTGCATTCACCAAGAAGCAGAAGAAAGGTTACTCTTCGGCAGCGTGTCCATTAGAAAAGGGCTTGTAAGCTCGTGACGCTACTGCAAGAGCGGGATGTTCGTCTACCTTAGCCCAGCATTGTCCACCTTGGGCAGGTGATGAGAGAGATACATCGATACTTATGTCCAGCTCGTTGAGGAGACGGGATACTGCAGTCAGCGGCCACCAGAAGAATCTAGGAGAGGCCGATGGAAGGAATAGATGCTGCGCTCGTCAATTATGCGGCCGGCAAGCCTCGCTGCATATCGTCACATCTTCACCGATAAGGAACAGAATCGCAACCAGGGAATCAAGGTAAGAAGGACATATCCTAGTACGATATGACAGTTTTAGATGATGAGCTCGTTCTCAGATATCTCATACCCTATTCTTACCCGGCCAAAGCAAGCTCGGTCGCTGATCTTATCTTACCATGCTAGGTAAGCCTTGATGTTCAGACTGACGACAGTCCACCAAAGGTACCGATCTGTCAAAGGGAACCAAATGCAATGTAGTATAGTATAGTACAATAGATGTGGTACATACATACAGTGTCTATCGAGCCCTCCAACTCCTTATACCGGCCTCTGCTGTTCGTTTCTGCTCTAGATATGCTCATACCTGACATGCCTACCACATCGCGTCTCCTCCCTCTCTTCCTCCTTGCCCTCCCGCGCCCGCTGTCCCACCACTACTTGCCTGATCCGGTGGCACCGTTCTCCCAAACATGCCTTGCTGCTCATACCTGCGATCGCGCTGATTGCGCTGATCCCAATAATTCCCCTTGTACACCTGCTGCTGTTGTTGCTGTTGATGCAGATTCTGTTGATGGTGTTGTTGATACTGCTGCTGTAATCTCGGATCCTGCTCTGCCCCTCCGTTATGTACACTCCCACTTCCACCTCCGCTCATGCTGTCATAATGGTCATAAGACCACGGATCCGGCTGCTGCTGTTGTTGATGATCTGGATTTTCGTAGTCGATGTAGGCGGCGTGCTCGCTCGAATAGGAATGTGGCGACATTGCCGCCACGTTCGGTGCGGGCTGGTGTTGCTGGTACCCGGGCTGTACGTATGCTGATGCAGGTGACGATGAAGAGAAGGACTGTGCCAATGACGAAGGTGAGGATTGTGCGTTGCCATTACTGCCATTGTTGTGCATGTCGTAAGGGTTGTTATACGATGGTTTTCGGTCATGCTGGATACTGTGTTAGACATGTTCGTGGTCGTGTTGTACTTTGCTGCACATACCTCTTGATATCGTTGCCATTGAGCAAACTCGTCATTCGGGTTCTGCAGATCCATTTGTTGTTCCTGCTGCGCCTGCATATGCTGCTGATACTGTTGCTCCTGATGCTGCTGCTCTTGTTGCTGTTGCATTTGCTGTTGTTGCATTTGCTGGTGGCTTTGTTGTTGCTGCTTCTGCTGGACAAATTGCGGAATCTGGATCTGTGGGTGCATCTGCTGCACCTTGGCAAGATACGAGTACATGAAGTTGCTGAGCAGCACCTGTGAGTACAGCGCTCGTCGTGGGTTGGCCAGCTTGATGTGCGCCATTCTGTAAATCGCACGCTCTTCCAGTATGCTGAAGCGAGTCCAGTTGAAGTCGATGTCCGCGCGAAGTAGTCTGGAAAGTGGTTCTGGTGTGAGGGTGCGCTCCACGTTTGCCTTGTTTTGCTTTGCAGCCTCCTTCTCGCCCTTCTTTTTGCCGCCGAATATGGACGAGAAAAGCCCGGGCTCCTTCTCCTTCTTGCCCTCACTGCCGCCAGATCTGCGATTACCTTCCTTTTTGCGCTCTTCGTCGAGTTTGATGTCCTCTCGGCTGAGTACCAGGCTTTCTCTTGTTTTGTGTTCTTCTGATGCTGTTTGCAGGACATCAAGTCGGACAATATCTTTTTCAGACTGCACTTTTACAAGCTTTCCACGTCTTTTGGCCGCCTCTTTTTCCTCCTTCTCCTTCTCCTTCTTCTCTTTGTCCTCTCCTTTCAATAGCCAATTCCAGCTGGTCTTTCGTGTACTACTACTATCACCATCTTTTCGGTCCCGCAGCTTACGGTCCGACCGCTTCTCCGGCTTCTCCTCCGGCTTCTCGAGTTTCGACTCCGCCAGAGTTGGAATAAAGGTGACATTATCTGTACGTGTATTCGCACCAATCATCATGGCGGGTCGACTTGCCATGTCATCGAGAGTTCTGTTGAAACCGCCCGTTTTCGTGTACATTGGTCTTGCTGTCGGCCTGTCTCCGAATGCGTTCTGTGCTTGATCGTTGCGGGAGTACTCGTGAGAGGATGATCGTTGAGGGATCGCATTGTATTGCGATGCCGGCAGCGGTAGGGGCGATGCTTCTTCATTCGGTGGTGGGGGTGTTTCAATTATCTGCGGTATTGCTCGAGCTGGCATTGGCGCGGTCGTTCGTCCATTGCTTGCTATTCGGGATTGAAATCCTACAGAGGTTGGTGGCGGTTTTGAAGTTTGCAAATGTGTGTCCTGGAACGATTGCTGCAACGTATCCATCGACGCGGCGTGCTGCAAAGCCTGCTGAGGCACAACCGCTGATGACTGACTTTCTCCAGTCGGTGTGAATGGCTCTGTGTTTGATCTCACTAGTCCGTGTCCAGCAAGAGGCTCCAATTCAGCAGGTTGCATTCCTGCGACAGCACTATCCCGAGCACCATCGTCCGACAACCTTCCTGGTACTCTCCTACCTGCGCTGATACGTTCTCCCCTGCGCAAACTAGTATTTCTGTAGTTCGTCCTTGTGGATCTTTTGAGACCTAAACCAAGTGAAGGCGGAGGCATTGGCAGATCAGCTTCTGATTGAGGTCCTCCATTCGAATCTGGACCTTCCCTATCAAAGCTGCGGACAATTTGAGCAGGATCGTTAACCAATGTCTCCAACTCTTGTAGCGTGGTCTCAGACTGATCCAGCAGTGACTTGGAAGACTGTGACTTCTTCCTTTCCAGAATCTCAGCTCCATCCTGGTATCCCACCCCACTCTTTATCGTCCTTGATAACCTTGACTTTTGTCGTTGCAGTCCGCCGGCCGACCTTGTTCGCTCCAGCCCTTCCTCCTGCACTGACGCATCTGATCCTGCTCGCCGCCGTATCCGGTCTACTCTGTCCTCCACAAAACTTCTATAATCCTTCGGCGCCAGTTCGGGGTGTAATCTTGCTGGTACCCAGAATAAACGCGCGTCGTCATCCTCATCCGCTCCTGGTGAAGGCGCCTTCGCTGGAACTCCATGACCAAGGGCGAAAGATGGCAAGTCCGGATCGGCAGCATCCACATTCATAGACATTCGGCGAATGGCCTGCAAATTGCTCAGCTCCTGCGCCACTGCCGCAGCGCTAGATTCGTAATCAATATCATTGAGAGGGAACGCCTGCGTCGCCGTCTCCGAAGGGCTCCTCGTCAAGTTTGGGGACAGTGGTGCTCCCTGACTTCCTGTCGATGTGGATCGCAATCTGCCGCCCTCCATTGGCACGCCATTCGCCGCCAGAGGATATCGTTCGGTTGATAGTGATCTCACCAGGAGACTATCTTGTGCGCCAGGCCGTGCTGGAGAGTGGGAGAAGTGCTCGATTGTGTTGTCATGTGAGGGAACGTAACTGAGAGGACGACTGTTTCGCCAATTGTCGTTGCCGTAGTAGGCGATGTAGTCGCTTATGGATTCGTTCTTGGCATGGCCGGGTCCGCCGTGGCTCTGATCCCGCAGAGGAGAATGCTAGATGGAAGGGGAAGGCAGAGTCAGTCGTGATTGCTCTTCTTGGCTGATTTGTGGGGGAATGAAGAGGAGAAGCCGTGACGAAGGTGATAGCGATAAGTGCAGGCGGGATCCACTACGCGCAGTGTCTTGACGGCGTATGGCATGGGAGAGGGAGATGAGGAAGCAGAACACACCTCCATCGATATCGTGACAGTTCCGTGCTGAGGAATGCAAATACAGCAGGTCGGGCCTAGACCGACGACGCAAGGAAGCGCGAGCTGACTGCGGGGAGGTTCGCATCGATATCGGCAGTCATTGGAAGGTGATGCAAGATGTTGTGTATGCCGAAAAGAAGATCTGAGCTTCACAGTCCCCGCGGTAAACAATAGAGGGACAGAGCAGCAGGAGAGAGCGTGACCATCGGCGGTAGTGGTCCAATGTATCTGCGCACGGGCTTGGCAGTCTTTTAGGCTTTAGACTCCCGTTCTGTGGAGCGCGGAGAACGTCGAAGCACAATCACGAGTTTCACATCGACTTTAGAAATGCTATTCACAGCCAAGACATGCTCATCACTGTCCACAAGACACCCTCGCTCCTCGACAGGGCAGGAGGGTGTACCGCCGACGAGCATCGTCAGACGGCACTGATAAGATCATACTGCTTACACCATTGACATCGCCGATATAGGCCCCCTGCGCGACTTCTTCGTTGCTTCAAGAGTTGTCTCATTCGGCACAAGCCCCCATCTCAACCAACCGACGCATACCTGTCCGTTCGGCTCCTCGAGTACGGTGGCAAGGCTTGTATGTATCTGCTGCCGATACCCTTCGTTGACCATGCAGGTGCTCCAACGCGATTCATGTCTGCGCCGCAGAGTATATTTTCTTCCACGCAATCGCTATAGCCGCGACTCCGCATATTACTGCCCCAACAGCAATGTATGTCACGGTTCTGTCCGATCTTTCGTGATCCTGCTTCGGATACGCCTGTGATGGGAAAGTGGCAGACTCTGCTAGCTATATACAATGTCAGCTCACTGTCAAAGTCCCGCACGCCTCTTGGCACTTACATGTATGAAGAGCTCGGATATCGACTGCCAGGTCACCGAGACGTGCATTGGCGGCGCCATGTTCAAGGACGACGTATACTGATCGGGTTGTAGCTCGTGCCGTTGCACTGCTTTGTCCTGATCTGCTTTCAGCGCAATGTATACCGCAGGTAATTCATCCAGGTGGGGGTTCTTCTGCCTGAGCTCAACAATGTGTGCGAAGCTCTCCGGATCGCTCGAGTCGTATGTGTAACACAGTAGGTCGCACGCGTCCAGCTTGGCTTTGTTGTCGAGTATAGCATCTTCCAATTGTCCGAGTTCCTCCAGGATTAGGTAACACTGCCTGCCTGCCTGGTGCTCGACACTGTTGACTGCCATTCGTGGCCGCAGTGTTGGACTGTATGTACTCTCAAAGGGTCTACTGAGGAAAGCAGACAGCATCGACGACTTTCCACTGTGACTGGCGCCCAGGACGTAGCAGAGAAAGACATTCCGCTCGACACGACCTGCTCGCTTCCGCCGCTTGCGTGCTTTGGTGATCTTCAGGGCTGCCGTGGTTCCCCCTCGTTCTTTCGTTTCATACCCAAGGTAAGCCAAATACTCCAGTGTTGTCTTCGGATTCTCGAAAGTTGTCTGAGACCACTGAGCAAGCCACCCTTGTAGTGTGACGTGGCCGGCGTCATTGCGAACAGTGCAAGACGGGAAGTCGGACTCGATCCACGAGGGTGGAGGCGAGCCACCAGTAGGCGCGAATAGGGCGCTTAGCTCTTCATCGGATAATCCGCCATCATTGTCTTTGTCGAACAGTAGGAAGAGATCCACGAAGAAGCGGTACCCGCTAGGACTCAGCTCAGCAGAGGAGCTGGCCGGCACCACAAACGCAGGATGAAGGAAGGTATCCTGGAGGTTGAGGCTGTCTGTGTAGTTGAACTTTCGTAGTATCATCCATAATGTCTCGTGCCGTCCTTTCTCCACGAAGATCCGACTGAGCTCGATGAAGCCGTCCACATCGATGCCGTCCATAGTCGGACTTTCTGATACGTGCCGCCGGACGGTGTATTTCACGTTGCGAAGGTCGTCCTCGGAAAGAGGCTTCTCGAACACCTTTAGCTGGAATGCATTGATTTCGTCGTTATTGAGTATCCCATCTTGGTCCTTGTCGCATAGATAGAAGATCCGCTGTAGTGCTGCAGTTGCGCCAGGCTTCAAGGCAGACTCCTTGGAGTCGTAGAGTGGCGCGATTGGATGTGTTACAGCCTGAGATTGTCAGAATGCGTGGCGCAGAATACTGAACGCACAGCACCTACCTTCTGGCAAAGATAAAACACCTCATTAATATTATGGTGCTCCCTCGCCGACGTCCTGATACACGAATCAATCTCCTTGAATTCCGCCATGACCGGCAACATCTGTTCCTCCACTACCTGTGCCATGCTCGACTCATCCGGCAAATCCGACTTATTCGCACACAGAACCACCGGCACATTCACGCCCAACGATCGAAAGTACGGCAGCCAGAACAGCGCGACTCGCTCATAGCTGTAGTGGTCCGAGTAGACGAGCAGAACGACGTTGCATTTTTTGATCTCGATGCGGAGTGCCTCGCGCTGTGACGGCTGTGCGGAGGTGTCGACGATGACGGTCGTCACGTTGTCTGGGGTTCCGAGCGTGGGTGGGAGGGTTATTTGAGGCAGGACGGTTTGAATCTTGCTGGTCACGAAAATGTCTCTCACGAGGGAGGTGATCAGGCTGGATTTGCCTGTCGCGTCGTCGCCCACGACGCAGATGCGCACGGTTTGCGTCATACTTTAAGTTATCACTGTTGCACACATTGCGCATAGACCGGTCACGGCATTGATGTGTGAAGTGAAGACATATCGCACTGGATCGACCGAGTGTGACCGTAGGTGTTATGGCACCAGCAGGGCAGCGAGCGTGTTTCAGCAGGGTCTGGAGATGGTGGAGTGGTGATTTTACGGAGAATCGACGACGAACATTGCCAAAACAAAAGTCATACATTTGCGACATCTGGCATTTGATTCGTTGTCCCGCTTTCACTGGCAGGCCTTAGGTCTAATCGTGACTACATTATTGCGACTTTGACGCATTTCGGGTGTCTCTTAGCCATGCCCAAAGTACAGCCCCTTTCTCGAGGATCATCTATTATTTCCTTGCTTGACATCGCTTTACTTATTTCTCGCACTTGAACTGCTCTCATCCTGCCAAGAGACTCAAGAAGATCCCCCAGCCCATTCCCACGATCTGTCCTAAAAGCATGCGATATTGGAACGGTACGACAGTAAAGTTGAGCAGAGAGACTGCAGGCCAGAGCTTGTATCCTGCAGACATGAGATTCCAAGAGTCCTAAATAAGTGGATATGGTCAGCATTCGAAATTTGCTGCCATCAATGACCAGTCTATCCCAAAGATGTTATGGTCATAGTAAGACAGGAACGCCTGATTCCAGCGTCTAAGGCAGAAGAAGTAGGCAAACTTACGTTCTGTACAGCGGATATGATTGTGCTCATGTTTGCGCCCCTAATCGCAGCCATTCCAGCAATAAACGCAACCGTATTGAACAACGAGCCTACACTCTGGTCCAAGAGAAACTTGATCGCAGTGTTCTTGACATCGAGCTTCTTCTCTGGCACGATCTCGGTAGTCTTCTCATGAGTTGTTGGCTTCTCGGATGCGACAATTGCAGGCTTGACAGTATAGCCTGGAAATGTCTCCTCCAGGAACTGCTGCCATAGGAAGTTTGGCGGTGTGTTAAGCGCAGTGAAGAGCGCGAACTGTAGGATTGGTTGGATCGCGAATGTGAATGGTAGCTGAGTGATGAGGTTAGTTCATGACACAGACCACAATATCGTACAAGGATGATATCAGTAAAAGACGCCACTGACGTCTTGACGCCAGCTCTTAATGATCTGAGCCAGGATGTTGCTTGTTGCGCTCATCACGACGGCCTGAATCGTCACGTTGACGATTTGGGAGGGCATCTTTGGTAATGTGGCTGTTCACGATACGTCCTGATCTGTATTGCTTCTTGGATTGGATTGTATGCTTCTGCTTCTTGCCGACTCGAGAGCTGAAATCAGAGCGAGTGTGATGGTGCGAGTTGTTGATGCTTCTGCATGTGGCTCCGGTCACAGATGGAGAATGCTTCAGTGTATGGGGAGTGGAAGGTCGGGCGTGTCGAGTCTGTCGTTGTCGAGAGCGACTGTGGGGTTCAGATTGATTTGAGAGGTAGGTAGATCCTAGTAAAGTGAGGACAAGGGCAGTGGTTCTCCTGGTGTGATCCAGATTGGCTATCGCTGGTGACTAGGTATCGTGTGTCGTATGGTCGTTGAAGAGATGAGATGCAGAGAAGTTAGCAATGTCCTGGCAGTAGCTTGTTACTTCCAGGTTAGGTCACCCGTGTTTACATGCACGTGGGCTATGACATGCTCAGGGGTCGGCTGTTTCAGCTTTAGTGGAGCCAATGCGCGAGTTTCACATCTCTTGCTCCGTTGCTCTATGTACCGTCTACTTACAAGAGTCGATATGTTATTTTTTTTGAGTAAAGACAGGGCTCAGCTCTTTCGAACCACTATATCATTATGCCGCATGACTACGACATGTTATCTTTGGTTATCTGCGACCTTCAGAGAGATACCCGGTGCTATACCGATGCGCCGGTTCGTTGCCATTCCTTCACTCCCACTTTCTCACTGATCGCGACCGGCACACTAGCTCCAGTACTCTTCGAGGATCGATATACCCTGTGACTGCAATGCCTCACCTGCTTGCTCCTTCCGGCCTTAACAAGACCTGCCCAAAGTCCTCATCCTGCCTGATGTTCAACAGACCTTTGGTCGCCAATGCGAGACAGTGCAACAATGCCTGCGCAGCTACAACAGCTGTGTTCGCCTCAGGATTCAATAGCGTCTCGAAGGCAATACTGCCAGCCTCCCAGCCGTCCAATTCTGCATCCTGTTGCTGGATCTCTGGATCCTCACGTCTGCCGATCTCGGTATGCACGAATTCGAGAAAGTTGCCACTTTCCTCGTCGAGAGCACTTTTGATCCACTGCGACTGGCCTGCGGTCTGTGTGTCGACGGCAGCAGCAGGACCGAAAGTCTCGAAGGCTTCTTGCGTGTTCATCGGCGCATCCGGATCAAGATTACCAGCTCCGTCAGCATCAAAGTTGGGCATTTCGATGTCAGTATCAGCACTGACACCACCAAGGCCGAAGTCTCCACCTCCAGCGGACGAGGTATAGCCACCGACTTGATCTGGGACCAGACTACCTTGGCGCGAGAGTCTGTCGGGAAGCGTGATACCTCTGCCGTGCAGAGGAGATGCACTAGTGAGACGTCCATAGGCAGGTAAAGCAGAACTGACACTTCCAGCACGAGACATGCGTTGCTGCAGAGCAGAACGACGTTGAGTCGCGGAGAGGTTCCACGGCATTGCTGAGGAGAAATCGGGAACTGTGTCGCCTGGAAGAGGTGTGGGTGCATTGCGACCCATTTCGATATCGTCCTATACATGGTCAATGTGTGAGGAAGGGGAGTGATTTAGGAGACTCACAACATCATTGTTGATCGCTGGCAGACCATCGTCATCGAGCATCGTATCAGCATTGCCTCTTCCTACCTCGTCATCGCGTGGACTCTCCGTACGAGGTCGTACACGACGACCTTCTTCGTCAAACTGGTCATCAACAGATGCACGATTACGCTTCTCTCCTTGAGTAGTTGCGGTTATGCCAAGCACAGCATGGATGAAATTCTCTCCATAGAACATGTGAAGTCCAGGCGCGATCGCAGCACCTCCAGCGCGTCCGATTCCGGAAACACCCATCTGCCAGATCCAGAAATCCGCATTCCTCTTTGCTTGTGCAGCTGCTCTGCCATTGACCTTCTGCTCAGCTGCCGCTGCCATATTGACAAGGTAGTCGCGGTCCGATTGACGAAGGTTGTGGTTGCTCAGCTCGATCCTAGAATCAGCCACAAGTGGTTTCGACATACGTGCACGTCTGACCGGTGCTGTCACGATCTCTTCGTCTTCGTCGGATCGTGCCCGTTCACCTGATTGTGTGCGAGGACCGTCCGGACCGAGACCAGGAGCGCGTGGTGAGAATGGGCGAGCATCATACTGAATGCCATCGTCGTCGCCGATGGGTGGAAGTGCATCATCTTCTTCCATGTTCTAGAAGTGTTACATTAGTATTACGCTCATTCGAGATGGTAGAGCACTTACATCTCTTGGACGTGCCGCGTCTTCTTGATCAGGTCGCACACGCTCAGTAGCCGACATCACACTCCCAGCACGCCCTGCAGGATTATCATGTCCTAAACTAGGCCTGACAACTGACAGGTCGACCATGCCACCATCCGAACCAAAGCCAAAGGCAGGTTCAGGGTCGAAACCTATATCATCAAGGATTCTCGGTGCGCTGCTACAAGATGCGTCAGCTATGTACAACACACGAGTGCGACGTGCTTTACCCAGGTATGATGCTCGACGGTCTTCCTCCTCTTGACTCGTCATCGCCCAGACTGAAGTCTGCAAGACCGAAGCCAGCGAAGCCGTCATTACCACTTGTCGGTACGATGATTGAGGGAAGGTGAGGACTGCGAAGTGAGTGTTTACTCAGGAAAGAGCTCTCCTGGGAGGAACCATGATCAGACACAAGGTCTGGCTCATCGAGAAGCTCCAAAAGATTGGTTGCCAGTGCCATGTCGGGCAGGAAGTTTGGGTCGTCTGGGAGGAGAAGCTGTTCTGGTCTGATGGAAGCTCATTAGTATTATTTCACTCATTGGACCTCGAAGATACACAGAAACTAACCTTGCTGCACGACCTGCTTCTGGGTCAAGGTCGGCGTTTCTCACAACCTTGAACAGCATGCGCATCTTGTCGCGAGCTTGTTCGGCGTCTTTCAGTACATACTGACACTTCTGATCGTACACTCTACATACGCCATACCTAGAGGATGTGAGTGAATGCTACACGTTAGAAACGCGTCGGAAATCGTACAGGAGGTTGCTTTGTAGTCGTAGTGCCATTGGCGCGTCCGGAGTAACGATAGTTTCGCACTATTCTGAATCAGAAAGGTTTGACGTCTCATAGCAAGGTAGGCGTACTGCTTTTGGTACATCAACGTGAAGAATATCGGTTCGAGTGACCTTCTTAGAAAGAGTTGACTTTGATCCGAGTGTTGCCACAATCCTGTTCCAGAAAGTGAGCTAGGGCTTCCGATTGCAGTTGTGCGATTCGTCTACTGGGACTAACCAGATTGTAGCAACGCCATATTTTCGAGAAGTAAGGACTGGCAGAGTCAATATGAAGCTGATGGGAAGCTTGCTTGTATAGTACCTGGTATACTTACTTTCGTGTGAGTAGAACATCTCGAGTCGCGTCTAGTAATGGGAGCAAAGTTTTCGCGTTACAATACCAGCAAGAAGATGACAAGGTCGAAGTTAGAAGCACGGAGAGGAGAGAAGGCGCAATACTGTACAGGGAAAATCAGAGATGCGAGAGAATGGGTGACGGGAGGGAGGGAAGAAGGACGTTGATGGAAAATCAGGCGGCATGACGAGCATCTCCAATCTGAAACCGGCCCGAGCAGCGCGGTCCGCACGCGCCAAGCCATACTCAATATACAGCACAGAAGTCGAGCAGAACTTTCAGGACCAAGTAAATCGAATAACCTTGCAGACTTCGGAATTTGTCAGCCCGTGGGGCACGTCTTCAATCGACAATTAACGAGGCACCGTCGTGGTCTTGCCATGATTGAAACAGGCCTGAAACATGGTGGCGTGTGTTTCATGATCAATACCAAGTCGAAGCACAGCGATGGGCTAAGTGTATAAGTTGTATCGCAAGCATTGGCTTTATGTCGTAGTCCAAGGCGCGCAGGCGTGAATTCCAAGCGATTTTACTCTATCTATTTCTTCTCTTTTGGCGCCAACATGAGTTCTGGTCGCACATTCTTGTCAAACTCCTCCTCACTCAGCGCATTGAGCTCCATAGCACTCTGCTTGAGCGACAAACCCTTCTTGTGTGCGTTCTTCGCGACCTTAGACGCCATGTCGTAGCCAATGACCGGGTTTAAGCAGGTGACCAGCATCAGACTATGTAATGTTAGTGTGACACGAGGGTCATCGGACTTATCGCGACTCACCTCTCAGTTAGCAATGCACCGATCCTCTTCTCATCTGCCTCGAGACCGTGCACCAAGTTCTTCTCGAAAGAGATCATACCGTCAGTAAGTAGACGCGAGCTGTGTAGCAAGTTCCTGATCATCACCGGCTTGAAGACGTTCAGCTCGAAGTTCCCTTGAGAGCCAGCAAATGTGCATGCGGCATTGTTTCCAAATACTTGGCAGCAGAGCATGGTCATAGACTCGCATTGCGTTGGGTTGACCTTGCCAGGCATGATCGATGAGCCAGGCTCGTTCTCGGGGAGCTTCAGCTCACCAAGACCGCAACGAGGACCAGAGCCGAGGAACCGGATGTCTTGCGCAATCTTGAAGAGCGAGGTCGCGAGCGTGTTGAGCTGGCCATGTGCTTCTACCACGGCATCATGTGCAGCCAGTGCCTCGAACTTGTTGGGCGCCGTCTTGAACTCGTGACCAGTCATTGCGCTGACCTCTGCTGCGATATCCTCTGCAAAGCCCTTGAACGTGTTCAGACCAGTGCCTACAGCAGTGCCACCCTGAGCAAGAACCTGAAGACGAGGCAATGCGGACTTGACACGCTCCAAGCCCATGTCAAGCTGGTATACATATCCGCCGAATTCCTGACCAAGTGTGAGAGGTGTAGCGTCTTGCAAATGTGTCCTTCCAATCTTGATGATCTTCTCGAAAGACTGTGCCTTCTCGTTCAAAGCGTTGCGTAGGCTTTCTAATGCTGGGATGAGGTTCTCCTTGATATCAAGAACGGCGGCGATGTGCATGACAGACGGGAATGTGTCGTTGGAAGATGCGCTCATGTTGACGTGGTCGTTAGGATGAACAGGCTTCTTCGAGCCCATTGTGCCGCCAAGGATCTCAATGGCACGGTTCGAGATGACTTCGTTGGCATTCATGTTGGACTGCGTGCCGGAGCCAGTCTGCCAGACGACGAGAGGGAAGTGGTCGACGAGCTTTAGAGAAGCCACTTCTGCAGCAGCCTGCTGGATGGCCTCACCGAGTTTGGGATCTTGTAGCTTTTCTCAGCAATTGTGCTGCCACTTTGTCAGGAGCACAGGCTCACCTAATCCGTATTTCATATTGACCTTGGCCGCAGCACCCTTGAGCACACCAAAAGCCCGAACAATGGGAGGAGGCATCCTGTCTTGAGGCTGGTTGATCTTGAAGTTTTCCAATGATCGCTCTGTCTGTGCACCCCAGTATTTGTCGGAGGGTACTTGGAGCTCGCCGAAGGCATCGCTTTCTGTTCTCGTGGATTCAGACATTCTGGTGGACTGGCTGAAGTATCTGGCAGATGGTGTGGTAGTGGTTGACCTGAGCGTCGCTGAAGTTCGAGCTGCTGCTAGCTTCGCCGAGGTCGAAATAAGTGACGATCTTGGTAGGGCAGCTCGAGATGTGGAGGCAAGAGTGACTGTGGCCGATCTGGCGGCGAACGAACGTAACATCTCCACTGGTATCTGTGTCAATTGAGCAATTGTTGCGCGACTAGGTTGCTCTCAAATGATCTTCTCCTCGGCTTGTCTAAAAGGCACATTGGAAGGCGGCTAGTTGGGTCAGGCTAGAGTGTAGCTCATCCTAGTGGAGCTGCCCTCAGAAGAGCCAATGGGATGCTCCGGAAGCTCGGGATGCTCTACTAACACATCATTGTTTCACTATTCGATATGGCGACTACCTCTTCTTTGGCGACATCTCTAGTCATCACAGTCTGTCGTTTACCATCCCACTGCGATCCCATCCAAGATGAGCGGCACACAACAGGTCCAGGATCCTGGCGACCATGCACGAAAGTATGGTGCGTTCCAGTCAGAGATATATGCAAATGGCATGTTCAAAGGGTATGGCAGAGAATGGGTACAGACGACTTGCGCATCTAATGAGTCCTCAGGTTGAAGCCTGTTGTAACGACTGACCCAGCCAAGCTGGAAGCACAGGCCAAGGAAGCAATGACAGCCGCCGCTTTCGCCTATGTTGCAGGAGGTGCTGGTGAACGAGCCACGATGGATGCGAACCGTCTCGCCTTCAGACAATGGAAGGTAATTGAGCAGCAAATAGTACTTAGTGCTTGCGAAAGAAGTCAGGTGGTAACATATCACCTCAGATCGTTCCTCGCATGCTACAGCCTACCACACATCGTGACATGTCTGTACACCTCTGGGGTGAACACTACGACTCTCCGATAGTTGCATCGCCTATCGGAGTCCAGAGTATCTTCCACCCAGATGGCGAGTGTGGTGTGGCTGAAGTCTGCGCGGAGATTGGGATACCATATGTGGCCAGCACTGCAAGTAGTCACACCATGGAGGACATCGCCAAAGCAAATGGCAATGGTTCTCGATGGTATCAGCTATACTGGCCTCAACACAAGCCCGTGACAGAATCGCTACTGAAGAGAGCCAAGTCACTGAACTACAAAGTGCTTGTGGTGACTCTAGATACATGGGCACTCGCCTGGAGGCCTGCCGATCTGGACAATGCTTTTGTGCCATTCATCAAAGGCATTGGCAATCAGATGGGCTTCTCCGACCCCGCCTTTCGTAAACGTTTCGCCGATGAGAATGATGGTAAGAAGCCAGAAGATGATATTACTACTGCGAGCCAGGCGTGGTGCCAGGACATCTTCAGTGGAGCAGCTCATACATGGGAGGAATTGGCACACTTGCGAGAGCATTGGGAAGGACCTATTGTTCTTAAGGGCATCCAAGATCCAGATGATGCGTTGAAGGCGGTTGAGTATGGGATGGACGGTATCTTCGTCAGTGTAAGTCAAGCCCCCCCTTGTCCCTCGTTGTTAGACATAGCTAATTTGACACGACTTCCAGAACCATGGTAAGCACACTCTACATACCTTAGTGACTGTGCTGATTATGTACAGGTGGACGCCAAGTAGATGGAGCCGTGGGCTCGCTCGAGATGCTGCCGGAAGTTGTGGAGGCCTGCCGTGGGAAGAAAGGCGGAATTGGTGAAGATTTCGTCGTCATGTTCGACTCCGGCATCAGAACTGGCGCAGACATTGTCAAAGCAGTCTCTCTCGGAGCCAAGATGGTCGGTGTTGGAAGACCGTGGGTGTATGGTCTGGGGATCAATGGCAAGTTTGGCGCCAGAGAGGCTCTGCGGGGCCTCTTGGCTGATTGCGATCAACTGATGGGTCTTGCTGGTATGAAGAACCTGGCCGAGTGTACGCCAAAGAGGCTGCGGAAGAGCGCCATGCCTGGTGACACATTCAGTGTCAACTAGCTTGCTACGCGTACGCGTTCCCAATTATGATTCTCAGGCCAGATATGGTTAGTCGGCTGCATTCATGACAACAGATACTTTGTACGTAGAGAATAAAAACAAGGCCTATCGGCAAGTGTCCTCAGCAGAGTATAGTACAGTACCAGATCGTATATACTTACTAGTACTCTTCACTTACGGTACCCTTCACAGGCTGGCAAGCGAGCGCAATAAAGGATGTGCCATATAATACCTTCCAGGTTATCTTGGATGCTATTCGAAAAGTCGATGTCCTCTCATCAAGGGGTCGATCTGAACCTGGTAAGGCGTTTCTCCAAGTTTTGTCCTTAGCGCGCGCGTCATTCTTCCTCCACTCCGCTCGACCGGCAGCTATTGACAACATTAGCGTCCGACCTCTGTTACTGAGGTGCTCCTATCACGGCGGACGATCTGTCGACCTGTCGTCGCTCGTCTCAACTACTTTGTAGTTCTGTCGAAGAAGAAGTATGTTTGATTGAGATCGTACAACTCAGACTCGTGGTCGCGAACACCCCGTTAGGCTGATGATCGGAGTGTTGTGGGCTGCTCTGATGTCCGAGTCATGACAAACAACATCTCACTTGGTGACTTTCTGCGAGAGGATACTCGCCCGACGGTCTTATTCCAGGAGGCTGATGATTTGGCGTCTGCGCCGTCGGGGGCAGCCGCACAATGGACGCTCACATACACCAACCCTGTATATGACAACTTCTTGGCATCTTTGACAACACAAGGTGGAAAAAGGGGGGCCGATCGCGCGACTTTCCTTCAGCAAGTCGAAAGTGCCAATGATGGACGCTTTGACTTCGGAGGGTTTGGATGGCGAACGAGATACCTTCAAGGTCACAAATGGCGGATTGTCTACTGCGAGGTCGAGCTGGATGAGAATCTGGTATCAGACTTGACTGCCTTTGGTGTGAGCGGCTCAAGCTCCTTCGGCGCAATCAAAGAAAACCTGATGTCAAGACAGCCTCGAGGGGGGTCAATCGCCAGCAGCCCAGAGTCCAGCGCTTCGGATAGCACACCAAGGACACAGCATAGATCGCTGTCAGCGAAGTCATCTTTGACAGATTTCGGAGCAGGGAGAGAGATTATCGATTTTACACAGCATGATGTACCCAATCTCTCAGCATATATTCAGAGGTTCAAAAACATCAACTGGTCCGAAACCGCATTAGGCCCTATGTCAACCTGGTCTCTTAGCCTGCGGCAGGCCGTGGTGAAGATGTTGCTTAACCCTGAACCTCGGTGTGTATTGTGTTCGGTCTTGTCGAGTAACTTATTGACGGTGCTTTCAGGGTCATCATCTGGGGTCCTCATTTTATCATACTTTATAATGAGCCCTGCATTGCAATTATAGGTGACAAGCACCCTGCTGCCCTAGGAAGACCACCAGCAGTTGCGTTTGCAGAGCTTTGGCCCATGGTGTTGCCTCTCGTGACCAATGCTTATCATCATGGCCAGCCGACCAAGGTGGAGAAGATGGAACTGCTATTCAATCGTCGGGAGGATGTCGCTGTAAGTACATCTAACCTCGTACTTATCAAACATCGATATTGATGTCTCGAGCAGTTTGAAGAGGAAGTATATTTCTCCTTTGTCATGCTTCCCATCCTGGGTGCAGACGGCACAGCCGCGGGCGTGATGGACGAAATCGTCGAGGTCACAAATGCAACCATTGCAGAAAGGAGGGTGAAGACCATTTTGCGTGTAGGCGAGCACTCGGCTAGTGCAGAATGTTTGCAGGACGTCTGGCAAGCAATGTTGACGGCTCTCGATGAGAACACACATGATGTGCCATTCGCAATGTAAGGCACTAATCTTAGGTCTACGATGCATACTGATGATTCTACAGAATCTATTCTATCAAGAACAGCGATGGGGATGAGTTCTCCTCAAAGTCATCAGAGACGGCTTCACAGTCCCAGCACTTCGCCGCCGAAAAGCACTGCTGGCTCGAGGGAGTCGTTGGACTTGACAAATCTACTGTCGTCACGAACTTTCTGCTTACCGAAGGTGATGAGGGTCTCGCACGAGAGTGTCGTGAAGCTTGGAGGCGACGGACGCCCTTCTTGATAGAAAAGGAAGCCATGCCACCGGGTCTTGTGCAAACTATCCCAGGTCGAAACCCATACGTACGAGCTGTAGTCTGCGCGATCCAGCCTGCATACGGTACAAATATTCTTGGTTTCTTGGTACTCGGACTGAATGGACGGCGACCCTGGAATGACATGTATCGAGACTATATCAAGCTGCTGAATGACCGCATGAACACCTGCATAGCCCACGTCGTGCTTCCAAGAGAACAGCGCGAAGCGCAAGCAGCCACCGAGGAAGCAGCACTAAGGCACTCCTCACTTACAAAACAACTTCTTTTGCGAACACAGGAGGCGGAAAGAAGTGAGGCAAACTTCATGCGTATCGCAGCGTTCGCAGCTTTCGGAATGTTTGTCCTAAAGGCTGATGGATCACCTACATACCTCAACGACGCATTTTACACCTTGACTGGAGTCAAAAAGAGTGACGTTGAGTTCCAATTCAAGGAAAACTTTTGGAGCAAGACTATCCACCTCGATGACTTGGAGCATGTTAGAGAGATGTGGACGAAGATGACGCGAGACAGGCAGCCAATCGTGTTCGAATACCGAGGTATCAAGACGTGGTCGGCAATAGACAAAGCAACAAACACGGAGATGACAGGGGACTTCTGGATAAGGGCAATGGCATTCCCAGAAGTTGACACTACTGATGACAATGTTGTTGGTATGCAAGGGTGGCTAGAAAATATTTCCTTGCAGAAATACACAGAACGAATGCAGCAGAACAAGTTGGAGCAAGCGCTGGAACACAAGCGGCAGAGTGAGGCATTCATCGACATGACTTCTCACGAGATTCGTAACGTAAGACAGCCACCATGGATCTTGAATGACATATACTAACTTGTAACAAGCCTTTAAGTGCCATAGTCCTTTCGGCAGATTCGGTCGTCGAGATATTCAAAGAGAATACGACGAGAAATCCGATGCTGCTGAGTAACGACGAAGCAGAAGAGATTCTGAACGCGGCGCAAACTGTGATACTTTGCGCCAATCATCAACGCAAGCTGTGCAGCGATATATTGACCTTGAGGTTGGTACCCTGCGGCTTTATCGGAAGAGCACCATTGATACTGACTGAATGCGAGCAAACTGGATGCAAACCTGTTGAGTATTTCCCCGGACAGAACTAATCCAGTCTTTTTGGTCAACAAAGCCCTCCGAATGTACGCTGCAGAGCTGCAGAATGCATCGATCGACGCCACGTTGTCCATCGATGACAGCTTGAAGCAGCTAAACGTGGAGGACGTCATTTTGGATCCCAGTAGATTGCTCCAAGTGCTGATCAATCTACTCACCAATGCCATCAGTAAGTCCTTCGATCTGATTGTGACTCGATACAAAGATTGGAAAGCACTCTGTGGAGTGTCGTCGGAACTTGATTTCGGAGCTTCGATGGTCCAAGTACATACTGACTGTATCAGAATTCACCAAAGATCGCCCAAGGCGTGAGATCGAGATATCAATCAGTGCCTCGATCGACAAACCCATTTCCGAAGCCCACGGAGTGTCATTCATCAAGCCTCGGGAAACAACACGCGACAAGCAAGCGGTTGACCCCGAATGGGCAAATCTTCCCACAGTATACATTCAGTTCGCAGTCGAAGATACAGGACGTGGTCTGAGTGAGAAGGAAATGGCAATCTTGTTTCAGAGGTTCTCGCAAGCCTCGCCAAAGACATATTCTCAATATGGTGGCTCTGGGTTGGGATTATTCGTGTCCAAAGAATTAACGGAACTTTCTGGAGGACAAATTGGCGTGTCGTCCATGGGTAAGATTGACTACATTCCAGCAATGCACCACCCGCTAATGCATTTTCAGCAAATCGTGGATCTGTGTTCGCTTTCTACGTCGCCGCCCTCAAGCTACCGCCAAGCGCAAAGTCTCCTAGCTCTGCTCCTGCACACATACTCGATACGCCAGCGACACCGACGAAGCAGATCGCTGAACCTGCTCTACCATCTATTGTGGCATCACTACTTCCAGCTCCACAACCACCAGCTCTCCCAGTCAGGACCTCTTCCGCACCGCCTCTTCCACAGATAGGACATCCTGCACTTGAGGTTCCACGACCACGAACGCCAGAAGTTCTGCATGTTCTTGTTGTGGAAGACAACTTAATCAACCAGGTACAGTCGATAGGGAGTGCCACAGCCTCAGTCTACTAACCACTTTCAGAAAATCATGGCACAACAACTTCGCCGCCAAGGCTGCGTCGTCGATGTCGCCTCGCACGGCCTTGAAGCCCTGGCCTTTCTAAAGTCCACCGTCTACGCCACGAATCCAGTGCCTGATCCGGCGCGGCCGCCCGTGGCTACAGCGCCATTGTTATCAGTCATCTTGCTGGATCTGGAAATGCCGATAATGGTATGTCGCTATGTTTCATGACTTCGTCCTTCATGATTACTGACACATACCACAGGACGGCCTCACATGCATCCGGCACATTCGCGACATGGAACGTCAAGGTGAGCTGACAGGACATGTGCCCGTGATCGCCGTGACTGCCAATGCACGCAGTGAACAGATTGCGAATGCACTCGGCCAGGGCATGGATCAGGTCATCACGAAGCCATTCCGCATTCCTGATCTGCTAGGTCAGATGCGGAATTTGGTGGCAGGGACGCTGATTAGTCCGGTGGCGGCGAGCGTAGGAGGCCTGGAGGCCAGGGCGACTTTTACATGAGGCGACGGCATGGGATGTAATAGATGAAAGGAGTTCCTGGGGCAAGGGAAATAGATGCACGATAATACGGCGATAGATGTTTCAATGAATCATGAATGACGCTGGCACGAGCCATAAGCAGGAATTGGTCCATACTTCGTCGCCGATGATCTTGATCAGTAACTTCTCAGCTGATGACCATTCCTGTAAGGGCTGAGCACGGAAACAGTCCGGGATATCTCTTGGCGTTGTAACAACGCCAAGTCCAAATCGTGTCTAGCTTTGCCTGTACCACTCCGCTTCAAGATCGTGACATTGGAACTTTTCTGGTGATCTTGTTCCTTGCTTGCAAAGCTTGAGTTGTGATGCGAGCTATCCTATTACATATGTGCAGTTACACGTCCCACACACGCGTGCTGAAGAGATCGCCGAGTCAGGGGAAGTAGTTCTCATCCTGCAGGTTGTAAGGCTTGTATCTCGCCGTTGATTGCTTGTTTCTCTCTTTTCCCTCCGCACTCTGCACGATTTGGAACGATGAAGCCGAGCCACTCCAAGAAAAGTGCCCGAGCATTGTACCTGCATACGTATCTCTCCTGCTGGCTGTCATGGCGAGAGGAACGTGCCGTGATGAGTGCCATGAGCGGTACTGTTGTCATTGCTTGCTGCAAGGCGTGTTTTGTCTCTCAAGTGATTGATCAGTCGTGTATTGATCCATTCTGTATTGGATTCTACTAGTATTTTATTCCACGACGGCACACTACTCTGTACATTGCACTGCTACGCCCTGCGCGTCTTGTGCTTCAAATCCGAACTAGGAGAGTGTCCCAACTGGGTTCGACAGGCATCGCGCTTCATGACCATGGTGCCCAAAATCTTCATCGACGACTACGATCTGGCGCCGAGTAGCGACAAAGAGCAGGAGGAGGAGGAGATGCAGGAAGAGTACGGCAGCAGAAGCACAAGCGAAGGGTGGTCACCTACAACGTGGACGAACATAACAGCGAAGTGGCAGGAAGCTGGATTCAGTGATACAAAGAGGGGTCAATCGAGTAATCTCAGGACCGCGGCATACGTCGCGGTACTCGTGCTTGTTTCACTGTTGGTCTGGTTCGCAAGAGGGAAGTACGACATTGGCTCACAAACCGATCGGTGGTCAACATCATCAGCACGAATAGCACCACCTCCACGAAACGCCTTCATAACATTTCTGAACGAATACTATCCCAATAAGAACTCTCCAACCGAAGACATCTTCTTCACCAACGCACGTATGCTCGCCTACCAAACCCTCCACGACCCCGCCACACGCGCCTCTCCCAGTGCCAACATCTCCTTCGTCGTCGCCGTGACCGATGATGTCCCCGAGTGGAAGCGCGCGCGACTCCGTGCCGTATATGGGGGCCGAGTGAGCGGGATTGGAAGATGGATATTAAAAGCTTTCATGGGCATGCGTGGGAGCATAATAGGCTTGAGGGCATGCATAATCTCTGGGTTGATGTGAGGACGAGGAT
>Ga0058698_10000272_pt1 | contig 30735 bp, 32 predicted proteins | sample AgamicAsSfe_FD_67288 | JGI IMG/M metagenome (GOLD analysis project Ga0058698, IMG submission 67288) | Agave microbial communities from Guanajuato, Mexico - As.Sf.e | ecosystem: Host-associated > Plants > Phyllosphere > Phylloplane/Leaf | place: Guanajuato, Mexico | collected 2012-05-30
ACCTCACCTAAACCACCCTCACAACCGCAATCATGGTGCTACTAGGCGCAAGGAAACCGCCCTCCCGCAGGGGTATGCTCGAGTCTTGTCATCGCACGCAAGGACAGATGGGATAACATTGTGCTAGGCTCCATGGCGGACATGCCCAAGGATCTGAAGGAGCAGATTGACAAGCTGGAAGACATGTTTGTCGTTCCCACAGACAAGCTCAAGAAGATTTCGGACCACTTCGTCGGCGAACTCGAGAAGGGCTTGTCGGAACAGGGCGGAAGCATTGTGAGTTGCAGCTCGCTATGCCCTCTCTCAGAAACGCGCTGACCCCCCATAGCCCATGATTCCCACCTGGTGTATGGCCTTCCCCGATGGCAACGAAACCGGCAGCTACCTCGCCCTCGACATGGGCGGTACCAACCTGCGTGTCTGCGAGGTTACCCTGACAGAAGAGAAGGGCGAGTTCGAGATCATACAATCAAAGTACCGCATGCCCGAAGAGTTGAAGACCGGAACCGCCGACGAGCTCTGGGGCTACGTCGCCGACTGTCTTCAGCAGTTCATCGAATACCACCACGAAAACGAGCAGCTCGACCATCTGCCCCTCGGTTTCACCTTCTCATACCCCGTCTCGCAAGACGCCATCGACCACGGAGTTCTCCAGCGGTGGACCAAGGGCTTCGATGTAGCCGGCATGGAGGGTGTCGACGTCGTACCAGGCTTCAAGGCCGCTCTCGAAGAGCGTGGTGTACCCATCAAGCTTGCCGCTCTGGTCAACGACACGACCGGTACCATGATCGCTTCCGCCTACACCAACACGAGCATCAAGATTGGCTGCATTTTCGGTACCGGTTGCAACGCCGCCTACATGGAGGAGTGTGGCGCCATCCCCAAGTTGAAGCACATGAACCTTGACCCCAAGCTGCCCATGGCCATCAACTGCGAGTGGGGAGCCTTTGACAACGAGCACCAGGTCCTCCCAAGGACAAAGTACGATGTCATTGTTGACAAGGAGTCACCACGACCTGGTCAGCAATCTTTCGAGAAGATGGTCGCTGGTTTGTACCTTGGCGAGATCTTCCGTTTGGTTCTACAGGATCTACACAAGGGTAACGAATGCCACATGTTCGAAGGCCAAAACGCTAGCAAGCTCGACAAGCCTTACTCGCTTGACGCAGGTTTCCTGTCTTCAATTGAGGAGGACAGATTCGAGAACTTGCAAGACACACACGATCTCTTCCAGGAGAAGCTCGGCCTCGATTGCACCAAGCCCGAACTCGAGCTCATCCGCCGCCTCGCCGAACTCATCGGTACGCGTGCTGCCCGTCTTACCGCATGCGGTGTCTCTGCCATCTGCAAGCACAAGAAGTGGGATGAAGTTCACGTCGGTGCTGATGGCTCTGTCTTCACAAAGTACCCACACTTCAAGGTCCGCCAAGCCCAGGCGCTCAAGGAGATTATGGGCTGGCCGAACAAGTACGGCAAGGGCAAGGGCGACCCTGTCGAGGTCCTCCCCGCTGAGGACGGCTCTGGTGTTGGTGCCGCCCTCATCGCCGCGCTTACTGTTAAGCGCGTGCAGCAGGGTCAGTTGGCTGGAATCAGAGACGCCGACACTCTTTTGTCCATGGTCCCAAAGAAGAAGTAGATGCCTGACGACAAGGGCAACTAGATATAACGCTTGACGTATGATTGAACGATAGAATGTATATACGAATGTCCTTCACCCAACGAATCATCTATCCCAAGGGAAGTGGAAGTGAACAATGTCTTTCGATACAGCGACAACATCATGAGGCATTCCCAGCGTTTGAGACATCGGACATCCCATCGATATCATAGCAAGGCATTCACTACGTCAGAGTGGGTCTAGATCTTGTACAAACGTGCACAGAGCCGAGGCAAAAGGTAAGCACACTCTGTCACGCTCCAAAGACCCAAGCACGTCGTCGCTGAAGCTCTACAACATTACTTCAAAAAGGCAAAAACATACAACAGCGGGAATTCGCTAGTGGTCACCCACCTAACTACTAATCCGCCGGTACACTGCTTGTATATGGCTGAGCGGACGGGAAGCCTAATTTTCAGTGTCCTATGGTCGTATGTGGAAGAAACAGCTAATTGTCGTCTGATATACTGCGGAAAACTGCAGCAGAAAGTGCATCCAACGAGATCGTCCCAGCGCCCCATCGGGGACGGTGGCTGAGACGTAGTCATTAGTGGATTGATCAGAGATTGTGGCAACATCAGTTGGGTTGAACGTAGAACAAAAAGAAAGACAATCATTGCCAAAGAGGCTAAGAAGCTGTACACGTACATCTGGTGTTTGCGCCCTGCTTCACAATGTAGATAAGTATGGTATTTCTATAATGCTTTCTCTGGTACTCTCGTCTCAGTCCAAACCACACACGTTCACATCATGGCTGGGCCATGATCTGCTGGTCGCCACCATCCCAGGAAGACGGGTTCGCAAGCACAGACATGACCCTCGCGGTATTGCAAAATGGCTTCTTCGCACTTTCTCCACAGCTCTGCTTGTACTCCTCAGCGAGCACGCTGAGATTCGTATCCTGGAGTTTTTCAATCCGTTCAGCGGTAGTGCGGAACGGTTGAGGCAGTGGAGGAAATGATGCGGCAACAAGGGGCTGGCTGTATTTAACACCAAGCGACTCTAGTACAAGAGGCGTGACGTGAGCAGCCGAACCCAGCACGCGAGGCATACCTTTACTCATTAGCCTATCTGCAATTCTCAGCAATGGAGTAGACTTACCGTGTCCCGCGAATCCGGCCGCAATGAAATGGCCCGGCCGCTGTGGCACCGTACCAACAAATGGAAAATCATCTGCAGATTCGGTTTGAACTACAGTTTAGTCAGCCAACTGTACGTCAAGTTCACCGACATGGCGTTCTCTTACTTCCAGTCCAGCAGCCGCCTTCGTTGGCTTCCTTGCTGAGTTCCGCTGGAACTGCATCCGGCGAGCCTATAACATCTGAGGGACCCCAAGATTCGTAGAATGCAGCTGCTCCAGCAATCTGCTGATCGTTTTTATCGCTAGGAAAGCAATCTTCCGGCTTGTGGACGAGAAGTTGCCTTGCTCCTCCAATGATGATAGTGTTGTACGGCGGAGGGAGTTGGAGATGATAGTTCTGTCTTTGTTAGCAGGTGATCGATTGTGAAGGGAGCATATGTAAGCCTCACGTTGACAACTGAATCCCAATGCTGGGCACCGGTATGCTTTATGAATCCCGGAGGCGCTTTTAGTGCCGCAATAGTTCCTCTGTCGGGCAGTATAAGATTACTGAACTCAGGAAGAAGATGAGAAGCCCATCTGTTTGTCGTGTGGACGACTGATTTGGCACGAATGGTTCCACGCTCAGTCTTGACCGTGATCCAGCCCTCGGCGTCTCGCGCTGAAACATCCGTGACTGGGGTGTGAGCTTGCAGATTGAGATTGCCTTTCTGCAGAACGATGCGCAAAAGTGCGTGCACCAATTTGTATGGCCATCTGAGACGACGTTAGTAAGTCTGCGTGAGAGTAGTACAGTTGAGAAGAACCGACATTTGCCCTGCAGGATGGACCACTGCAGCAAGAGCACCCTTCATCTGTGTAAACTCTTCCGCTTCGTGTGCATCTTCGATCACTCTGCATACTTTGACGATCTCATGATCGTCACCATGATCCCTCCGCATGGCATCAAGCGCGCCCTTGAGCCTTGTCCAGGCCTCATCGGTCATGGCAGCATCGAACGTTTCTCCGAACTTGAGACAGACCTCTTCCGCGATACCTTCTTCCTCAGTTAAATTCTTAAATGCCGGCAAATGAGCCATCTCATGTTCGATAAGCTCCATGGCACCATTAGGGCCAAATCGATTCGACCATTTCACATAACGAGAATAAGCATGCGGCCTCAATTGTCCTCCTATTCGTTGTTAGATGTTTCTCCAAGGGACGAGATACAAGTACTATTACCATTGCGTCCGGTGGCAGCTCCGCAAATTTCACGAGCTTCTAGGAGAGTCACGTGAGGCTGTCTTGAAGCATTCTCTGTGTACTAATCACCTGTCAGAGTTGGTGAATGGACAAGTCGTTTTGGTGCGGTCACAAACTTTATTGATCCAGTAAGCTGTCGATGCGCCGGCGTAACCACCGCCGATGATTGCCACATCGGTCTCCTCTGGTAACGCTTCGCTAGAGCGGAAGTTGCGCAATGGCGAATTCGCAGCCTCAATCCAATAGGATTTGGTAGGGTTGATAACTGGTAAAACCATGTCGAGGAATTGAGAATAACAGATTACTTTCTACGAGCGAACAGAGAGCACGTTTCGCATGGCCATCCACACCGTATACGTTTTCATATCGGCAATCGAACACCGCTCTTTTGAAAACCGACCGGCTACATGGCCCGGTCATCGAGCTTATCACTTCAACTTAGGAAGTTAGAGCTTGAGAAACGATGATACCGGTCCGGAGTTCGCTGAAACTACTGCTCATCGTTATCGTACCTAGGTACCTATGTGTCAATGGCAGAACCGGGTGAGCTCCGGTCACGATCGATAACTACGTGGCCCGAGCGCTGCGGCAGTCATATCAGACCGGGCCGGTCTTCTATCATCCACTAGTACCGCTACTCACCATAACGAGACATTAGAATACCGAGCTTGATGCAGGGGTCTGTTCTCCACAGGTCTGTCACTCATGCCATGTCAACATATCTTGCATCTACCGCTGTCGAACTCCTTGATCTTAGCTACTACATACCACACTGAAAGTCAGAATGACACAGCCTCTCAAGCACGTAGTTTTCGACGTCGTCGGCACCTGCGTATCATTCGACGCCTACTACGAACGCATAGACTCAGTCTTGGGTGCAAAACTTCGCCATCATTACGTAACACCGCAACACTTCGGGTACACCTGGCAGACAGCTGCTGAGCTGGAATTCACCTTCTTGTCCATCTCCGAAAGCTACAAGCCTTACAAGGACATTCTCCGAGGACTATTCTACCGGACTCTCTGTCTTTGTGGCATCGCCGATCCTCGGGCTATAGCTACTGAAGAGGAGCGGGAACAGTGCATCGAAGGCTATTCCGCTTTACAGCTGCGACCTGGCTGTCGGGAGACGTTCCAGTTGCTGCGCGACAACGGCTTTACAGTCTGGTGCTTCACCACCGGAGATGTGCAACGGGTCAGAGGCTATTTCGAGCACGCCGGTGTAGACATGCCGCTGGAGAATTTCATTAGTTGCGACAATACAGGCGTGGCTAAACCCGCTCTCCCCGCCTATCAGGCTGTATGGAAACGACTTGGAGCAAACGATGTGAAATGGTTCGCTGCCGCGCACATGTGGGATGTCGCAGCAGCCACAAAAGTCGGTTTTCGTGGAGCGTGGAGCTCGGTGTACGAGAAGGAAGCTTGTCTCGACGTTTTTAGTGACGTGAAGTTAGAGGTGGTAGCTGGAGGTCTCATGGAAATGGCGCAGGAGATTGTAGATAAGTCTCAATGACATCAGTAAAGGATGTTCATTTCCACATGCCCTTTCTTATTCCTCTCCAGCATTTTGCCCGATGTTCGCCATTATCTCTTGTGATGCGAATTAGCCGGTGTATCGCGTGTTTGTGATAAGCCGGGGCTACTACTAACCCATAATGGATAAGCCTTGTGCGGAGCGCCCTGCAGGAAGCTGGACGGCTTCAACGTCGCTGCATTGCGCGTCATTCAGCTGTCTTATCGCTCGCGCTTCAATAGGTGGGTGTCCTTGACAGCTGTGAGTCCACGACGTATGCTCAGAACCCTTCCGCCAACCCAATCCCTCCAGCTCATACCTAGTCTTGTTTTGTTCAATTCGAGCTATGGAAGTCGAGCCTCCAAGACCCACCAAGAAGCGTCATCTAGCGGCAGAGGAGCGACAACGAGCAGTTCGCGCGTAAGACCCACCACTGTCTCGCCGAAGAACGCGAGGCATAGTCTTGGCTGACAAGCATCGCATAGGTGTGATGAGTGTCGCCGTCTCAAAGAGAAATGTGAGGATGGTACACCGTGTAGGCGCTGTCGCCATCTGCGCCGACCGTGTAGATACAATGTTGCGCCTGCTGCAGTGGACAAACGAGGACCGGGCCTTCCTGACTCGCTCGGTGAGCTGATGGACCGCATGCGATATATGGAATTCATAGTCAAACACCAATTTCCCAATCTCGCCATGGATACCGTTTCTCTACAACGCATGTGCGATTCCCTGTCTTCGCCGACACCACCACGCGACCAGAACGAGATCATCTCCGAGTCTATCGAACCTTCGGGGAATGTCCAAGTGTCTGACAGCCCTGATATTGGAGACGAGGATTGTACCATTGACCGAGTAGACGGCACGACAGTCCGTACGTGCTTCTTGAACCTCTTCGTTATCCCTCAAGCACACTGACGAGACCTTTTGTCGCTGTGCAGATTACTCAGGCGAGTTCTCCCATTGGAACTTTTCCATGCACATCAAGCGCAATATAGACGAACTTATGGCCAAAGCCAATGTTCAGGTATGTGCGGCTAGCCTAGTCTGTTCCTGTTTGCTCACCATCTCTGTCAGAATTTAGAAAACGTAACGCGAGTACCGGATTTCATTCGCGTTGGTGAGGCAGATCCAACTTCAACTTCCATCTCGGACATCCTTGCTGTTATGCCACCCCGTCCTGTTGCCACCTTCTTGACCAATGTCTTCTTCAATCATGCCACCAGCGTCTACTACTATGTAGACCGATGCTGGTTTGATGAAACCCTAGACAACATATACACTAAACCCGTTTCGCTACGCTCCAAGGATGTTACTGCAATATGTGTAGTACTGATGGTGCTAGCTGTCGGAACCCAATATGTCCATTTAGAATCGCCAGATCGTCATAAGACTTCCAGCACGGGCACTGCAACAGACTCTGAAGTTCAAAGCAGTTGGGAGCTCGAAATTGGATCCGGCTTTTACCGTCAAGTGGCAAAGCTACTTTCGGAAGTCATCCATGCTGGTTCGCTGCTCAGCGTCCAGGTACTCTTGCTTCTCGGCCTATATTCCTTACCCATTGATGCATCTGGGCTGAGTTACATCTATCTAAACTTAGCTATCAAGGTGGCCATACAGAACGGAATGCATCGAAAGGTTTCGCGCAACGTCCTCGACCCGAGAACCAAGGAGATCAGGCGTCGTATTTGGTGGACAGTGTACTGCATGGAAAGGTTCGTCGGTTCTTGACTCTCTGATACCACATCATTCCCGTGCTGACGAATTCGACCTACTAGAAAGATTGGTATATACCACGGCCGCCCGATATCCATAGTACAATCCGATATCGATGCAGACCTACCTCAGAGCTCTGAAGCACACCTTATGAACGATGACTCTTTCTATCCTCAAGGTCTCTTGGAATCAATCAAGCTCACAAGGCATGCTGAAGCATTCCTCCACGAAATGTAAGTCCAGATTGAGACTTTCTAAATACACAGAAACAGAAGACAATCAACTGACTATACCTTGCCAGATCATGTCTCCGAAAATGTGCAAACGCCGAAGTCGGGGCGATCCTGAACCGTATCAAGCGCATGAAGGCAGATTTGCGAGGGCCTTGGTCACCTCCTCATGGGGGTGCATTATTGCCAACCCCATACCACCAGAAAGAGCTACCAAAAAACCGCGCGTTAATTCATACTCGACTGGAGTGTTGCCTGTTGCACATGTTCATCGGACGACCCTTCATCCTTGCGCACCGTCACGCGCGGACCAATGACGGCAATGCCGCATCCCCAGAAGTACGCCGGAGGAAAGCAGCAGAGTCCCACTCACAGTGGGACTTCTTGGTCCATGACTGCGTTGCGGCTGCGAAGGAAGTTATCAGTATATGCCAAATCATGCAGACGGGCAATATGGGCCTTGCAAAGTCGTCCTATGCCGAGTATAGTTCCTGCCGCGCGTCCTTGCTGGTCTTGATCGCCTATAGCATATGTTACCGTACGAACGAGTTCGCAAGCACCCTACAAGTAGGTCTGCAAGCGATAAGAGAAATGGCTTCTGCGGGCGATTCTGCGCGTTCAGAAGTGTCGCTCCTAGAGACACTGGAAGCGGCGCTGCATCGACTTAACGTGTTCAATCCATTACCAAGTAAACCTGTGGCCACGGAAGCCAACGATCCGGCTGAAGAGGGCTACAACGGTCTTCTCAACTGGTACAAGAAAGCGGAAAGGTCCCCGAACCCTCGTTTTGGGTCTTTAGCATCCGAACATGCAAATGCACAAGCAGCGACGGTGCAAGGCCCAAGGGTGACACCAAACAGAGCCGATGCAACAGTGGATAGCATGCCAAGCGACATATCTCTTGATGGATATCCGTTCGATTTCGATCTACTCAACTCGGATGGAAGCGTGGCGTTCTTCACCTCGAACTTTGATGACCATGGTAACACAGAGAGGGAGTTCTTCGAGAGCCTTTCATGGCTACCGAAATGACGTTCTGCACACGCTAGAATCGCCAATAAATGAACGATAAAGAGTGTTCGGTTAACTCTTTTGGCTAACGAAGTGCGTGTGAAAATCAGTGGATAATTTCGCATTGCAAAAGTGGACGATCTAGGTCCAAACTCTTCGCTCTATTTCATCGTCACAACCGTGCTTGAGCAGGCTGGCTTTCCGCAATCTGTTGCCACATCTTGAGAGACACATGTTCTTTGGGTTGATACCATCTACTCCTGGTGATGCGGTACGGCACAGGGAGATCCACATCATCTGCATCGCCCGTGATGACCATGGAAGCGACGGCTTTTGCGCAGAAGAAGATCTGCGGCATACCGTGCCCACTGAATCCTGCACACATATACTGGCCGGGTTTTCCGCAAATTGGTCCAACATAAGGGAACCCGTCGTTAGAATAGCCCATAACTGACACGGAAGAAGATCAGTCAGTTCTGAAACATTCAATAATGGGCGCTGGTGCAGATGACACTTACTTCCAGTCCAGACATCTTCTGTGCGTACATCGCTGTTCTCCCATCCACGGAAATGCCGTTGCATGTAGCCGTCAAAGTAATTCCGCGCGCCATCCATCAGTCTGCTGTCGTCGGATACATCAAACCATTCGTCCAAGTCTTTGTAGTAGTCGCGCCTTCCGCCACCAACGACGATACTTCCGTCCGGTCGAGGAATCATATAGTCGTACTCGTAGTCGGAAAACCGCATCATATAACTATCAGTCATCTTTGGTGCGTTCTCGCCCGCCAAGCGTGCTACTATGCCTCTCACTGGGACGACTTTTTCCTTCATCTCCGGTACGAGAGCAGACGTGTATCCGTTCGTAGCATAAACGAGAGTGCTGGTCTCGACGGAGCCACGCGATGTGTTCACGACCCAACGATCTTTTGTGCTTTCATCGGCTGCCGAGACGGACGATACTGGGGTATTTGTTTGCAAGTTGACGCCCATAGACACCGCTTTTTCTAGCAAGTGTGCCACAAGTCGGTAAGGCCACAGGCGAGCGGCATTATATGTATGGCAAGATTTTGCACCCCAAACGCCAGAAACCTATGGGCTTGGTCAGATCGCTCCAAAAAGATGATTCCACGAAGCATTTCAAGATTTTCATCTCCAGACCTTACACACCTCTTCTGCTTCGCTGCCCGAAGTAAACTTTATCCCTTTCGCAGTTGAGATATCCGCTTTAGCGATTTTCGCGATGTCAGCTCTGATTTTATCGCGGCCTGCTTCATAAAAGCAGACGTCTGTAACCCTGGTCTCTTCGAAGTCACAATCACAATGTTCACGCCGAACAAGTTCTTTGATTGCGTCGACCTGGCGAGCCTCGAATGTAGCCACGTGCTCCGCGACCGCTTTCCCGTGCGTCTCCAGTACGCTGGCCGCTCTTGACAAAGGATCTGGTTTTAAATGACCGCCTAACCCCTCAGACTCAGTACGTGCGAGATTGAAACTGGATCTCAAGAGCATATGATACGTACCATTACGTCCGGTGGCGCCAGAGCAGGCCTCACGTGCCTCAAGGATAAGTATTGATGGAATTGGGCGGTCGCAACGCATACACTCTTCGATTATGTGATGCACAATCGATGCTCCAGCATATCCCGCACCAATGATTACAACATCAGCCTGCGCGGGAAGATGTTCAGTGCTGCGATGGTTGTCGATGGGCCCGACTTGTTTCCTCCAATAGGAGGGAACAGCATCCGCCACCGGGAAAGGTTTAACGTCAGTACTAGGAAAAGACATGTTGGAGGTGTAGGTTGTGAATCATGTTCATGTATTTGTGGTAGTTTCACGGGGCTGTCCAAGTGCAAGGTGGGCTATTAAGGTACTCACGCTTAGTCATTCTCAAGGCAGGTGCGCTTCTGCTGCACCCAACCCGGGAACTCACGCACCTTAATCAGACGGATAAGATACGCAAGCCAGGAACTTTAGTCCTTGGCTTCAAGTGGCTGCGCAAGGCGGTGATCGTTAGGCAATTGCGACCGGTCCGGTCACCGGGCCGGTCACCGACAAGGACTCAGTAGACTTTGCCGCCAGCAAGCGAACACCCGTTCAGTACAGTACGATCCGGCTTAGAAGCTTTGTTTTTGTGTGACAACATCTGAACTCCTGCAAAAGCCCTTCAGTCTTATCTTTCGCCAACAACGGTGCATCAGATGCAAGGTGATCAGGCAATTCTATTGGACAATATCCATCAGCAATGGCTGTTCGCGTGCTAGAAGAGGAGCGATGCGGACAAGTATAGAAAAACAGTTCGATTAGCAGAATACAGTATTGCAATGAGAGCACAACATGTGTCATGATAGATGTTCTTGAATGACTTGATAGTTGCTATCTGCGGTGGGACCTCGAAGACGCTTTCCCAAACTCCAGCAACATGCGCGTATACAATCTTTCCGTGAAAACCCATCGCGCACGATACAAATTTCATTCAGCGATGACATTACTCAAGGGCTTCCTGGGCATCCTAGTGATCAACATGATCATACTAGGCACAGTAAGAACCAGCAAACCACAGTTCACATAGATCGGAACCACAGGAGCGATGCCACTTGCAGAGCTCAGACCATAGGAGACTGCCTGGCCCGCCGTCTCAAACGCGCGAAACAAGCCTCCTACCCGTGAAGAATCACCCATGTCGTTGGAGAATGTGCCAAGAATCCAGTATAGTGTCAATTGCGTCCAGTAGCCGCTCACGAAGACGATAAGGTACGGCACGTATGCCCTTGCCCATCTTCCAGATTCTCTGTTATTCAAATCAGTTTCAGTCACACTGGAACCTGCCTCTCTGCGGGATAACTTACGAGCCGTAATCCAGCGCCGACTTATCGCCGAGGTAGTGGTACTCAAAAGCGACCCAGATGAAACAACCAGTTTGTGGCAGAATCCACAGCGAGAATGCAGCCCATGCCTTGGGCCGTTGGGACCACCGCTGGCTGTCTAGAAGTTTGCCGAATACGACGACCGACGGAATGGTAATGGCGGCTGTACTAGTCAGCATATAGTTGGCGGGACCCAGAGTCGATACATACGAATAAGAAAGGATGAAAGAGCGCGTGCGCGGACCGAAAAGTGTAGCGAGAGATAGGTACCCATTGTCCCTCCGTAAAAGAAAGAGTAGAACGAGGGCAGAAAGATCAACCAGACCTGGCATCGTGTTAGGTGCTTTCCAAATTTTGGAGACTGATTCATTCCTGACCTTATTGCTTTGTAGATAACTCCACAGAGCAACGAATTCTTGCTTCCAAGTGACCCTCCCCGACATGGCGACTTTGCTGCCATCGCGACGACGCACTCGGGGTGTAGGGGACAACAACAGTGCCCAAAGAACTCCAGTACATTCTACTATCTGTCAATAACTGTGCACCCAGAGCAGATGCCTAGGTATCTGTGACGTACCGAATGCAACAAAGACCAGATATGTCGACCACGCAATGCCTCCAGCAGACGCTCTATCCGAGTTTGTAGAAAAGTTTATCGCGCCACCGATCAAGCTTCCGGAGCTTCGCATAGCCGACCAGATGCCTGCCGTAGGTTATTACAACGATCATTCTTCAGGATGCACGCAGATGCTTACCAAGGTATAGCCCCTTTTCTTCTGGCCTTGGGTAGCATAACATGGCCGTCGTTTCACCGACATAAAGAAACCCGCCTGCTAGACCATTGATAACCTAGTCCCGTCAGTATGTTTCCCTTGTATGAATGAGTGATGATAGTACATTGGATGCTATGAGATACCAGTCGATGCCGAATTTAGCGTTTACATAGTACGCAGATCCTTGAAGGGGCATCGTAAGAGCCGCAATGAAGCACGCCCATTTGATTCCTATCCTGTTGATGATGGGGCCTCCGAGGATAGTACTGATGAAGCCCATGGCGTAGCTCAACGAATTTGCAAGATTCGCTAGCCATGGTGTAGACAGACCGCCTCCTCCTAGATTGGATATAGCATCACCCATAGCTGGGCCAACCAACGAAAGCCTTGACCATGTTCAGCATCCCGATGGTAGTCTCTGAGAGGATTACTTACGCCCCGAACATCACCATCTGGAACAGCACGCTCCGATATAAAGTCGACCATTTCCATGATCGCAAAAAGTCGTAATCGATTACTTCTTCCTGCGATCCTATCGCAATGTCCTCACCACCATCATTCTCCTTGTCATGTACTTTGGCGTCTTTGGTGTCTTTAGTTTGCGAGTAATCCATGACAAAAGTTTTACTGAACATCGTTCATGATACGCGTTCACTTTATGCAGGACTCTTGAGTGCTCAAGAATATCGACCGGCAAGGTGACTGGGAGGTGGTGCCCCTTGTTTGCTCCAGATAAGCATTGCACCGGCCCGGTCTGTAGCGCGACTGATTAGACATGGTGTTATACGGCGACTCGTAGAGTACGTGCTTATCGAGCATGAATGAAACCGCCAAAACTTGTAGGATAAGCCGAGTGGACATTCTTATCTATATTCACGAGAAGTGAGGAGTAAAGACGTGGTCGATAAACATCTTAGAGACCAGTCTCAGCAGTTGAAAGCCAAGATCACTTCCTTGTCGGTTCGCGTGTAAGTCTCAATACTGCACTATGTTGCCGTCTCAGTCTGTCCTATAGCTATCGCTTCGAACGCTAGCCCACGAGCTCCGGCCAAGTTACCCCTGCCAACCTAGGACGTCGCCCGTTTTCCGTCCACGCCGGCTCCATGTCGCTAAACTCTTCTCGGGAGCATGGGGTAGAAGCCGTGCTCGGCCATCGCGCTCTTATCAAGTTGCTCCAGGCCTTTGTAACCCCATCGGTGTTAGCATGTGTATGCTAAGCACGAGTCCGAACGTACGACGATGCTTGTGAGCTCTAAGGAAACTAGCCCATGTTTTTGAAAAGGCAGAAAGGCAACTGCGCGCGATATAAGCGTTGTCGGGAGTGACGAGAAGCGCCGGTGTTGGAGTTGCGGGGTGTGGAGACATCTCCACTCTTCCCAACACGCGTACCAATCAAGCCACTAGCATTACAAACCTTTCTTCCGATGGGCGGGAAGAGGAGGCATTCAAGTTCCTGGTCCACGACCGGCATATCAAGGCTTAGCTAGTACCAAGCTCTAGAAGGCCCCAGATGTGCGCAGTACGCGAACATGCGCACATCTAGACGACAGGTCTCAGGAGTACATGTGGTCGTTAATAGTCATTTATGGCTGTAGTGGTGGGGTGCCAAGGTGACAGAGTTGCGTTTCCGGAAGCAGTAAATTGACCTCGGAACGACACCGTAACCTCAGACAGATCGCGAGGGACAATTAGTTTTCGGTCAGTGTCCTATGGTCGTATGTGGAAGAACCAGGCACATATAAATGTCGTATTGTCGGATTTCCACCCATAACGATAAGAACATGCAAAGTACACTTCATTAGTTACACAAACACCGCACGGCTGACATACGCACCCATACCCGCCAGATAATCTCGAGAAAGGACAAAGGAAACCTCTCCTCGGCCACACAGGTCTGAAATCTTCAAACGTATTGTTCCACCTGCTTCTCACTCCACTCCCAAAACGCGCTCGCAGTCTTCTTACCAGCTTCGGAATAATAGTCCTTCCTCACCTGCATAACCCTGCCGAATGGCACGACCCAGTCACTCGTATTGAGATTCGCAACATCAGGCGCGAGGCCAGCGAACAGCTCAGTGTACGCGCCATTCACAGGCGGGTGCAAGATCATGTTAATGAGGAAAAGTTGGAGTGCAGGTACATGGCGCTGCAAATCAGATTTGAGGTTACCGGGGTTAAGCGCCTATCATTCCGCATGTTAGCAGGGTAGTTCAGAGGAAAGAGAAGAAGGTGAATTACCACGCTAACAACCCCCTGCTTTCGGTACCGTCTCTGGAACTCCATCGCATGAAACACATTTCCCGCTTTGCTAATCCCGTATTTGGTCATCTGACTGACATCTGTCTTATAATCCAAGTTGTTCATGTCCACACCACCAGCGGGCGCGATGACATGCGCAGCTGATGAGCTCACCCAAACTACCCTCACACTGCCTTCTGGCTCTTTCTTCGCTGTCTCAAGTAGTATGGGCGTGAGTAACTTGGTGAAGAGAAAGGGCGCGACGCAATTTGTTCCAAGCTGCAGTTCGTATCCTTGTTTCGTTGTTGTGCCCTTCGGTGGTCTCATAACGCCTGCATTGTTGAACAGGACGTCTAATCGGGTTTCCTTTGTGAGAAAGCTCTCTGCAGACGCTTTGATCCCATGGAGATCGTCGAGATCAAGATGGAGATAGTGCAATGTGCCCTTGGATTGCGGGCAAGCTTCTTTGATCCAGGATATCGCTGTAGAGGCTTTCTCAGAGGATCGGGCCGCTACATATACGGTACCGTTGCAGGAGTAGAGGAGGCGGGAGAGTTCTTTACCTACGCCTGCTGAAGCACCTGTCACAACATAGACTTTTCCGTACAGGTTGGGAAGCGAAGATTCGGTGAATTTGGCTGCGGGTGGGAACATTTGACTGAATTGGGAGCCCATCTTGAATACAATGACTAACGATGAACGAGATGAGTATGATTATTGGAGAGACTGGAGACAGTGAAGACAGTGACACCGTTAAGAGGAAGTTGAGAATTTTTGTAGCATGTACTGGCGACTTTGCAAGAGATATATATCCTGATGTTACCTAAATAGGTAGGTACGCTGTTGGAGCAAGTTTCCCCATACGAGCAATGCCGGTGCTTCGATCGGTCCGTTGCACAACGGACGATTCCTGCGTAAGAAGGACACCACAACCGACTGGGAATTCGAGCGACAAAAAGTCTACGCAATCTTGGCTTTTCCATGTAGAAGCTGCGCCACTACATTGCGCATCTCTTTCGGCAGCTGTTTTGGTGCGTCGTGATCGGACTTAGGACGAGATGCGCGGTCGAAAGGTGATTGGGTCGCGGAGTTAACAGACCACCTCCAATGCCAACTCATGGAAGTAGAACAACCCAACAGACTCATGCGAATGTCACATGATCGGAGTGAAGTTGCGGAATGTTTTTTTTTGTTTTTTCTGCTGATGGAATGAGTCCCATGAATGCAGCACTCCCTGGGTAAGTTACTTAACACAGCCCGATTCTTTCATCTTGTAGCTAGCTGAGTAACTCGCTTCATAATGACGAGGAACGTGACTTGATACGGTTTAGCGAAGATCTTGAGGTTACTTCGAAGATACAAGAGATGATGCTTGAGTCGACTTTTGGTTCTGCAACGAAACAGAGTCATGTTTCTAGAATGCGCCCTAGCAGCATGACGTATTCACAGGAATACTCGCTGGATTCCACACGACCATGTTGTCAAACTTCATACCATGAACACGGTCAACATAGGATTTGCGAGAGACCGTTCTCTTAATGCTTGAGCAAGAATGACCTAACAGTAGCATACAATCAGCAGGCGCTGACCTAGAAAGAGCAGGTGTTGAAGCTAGGCAAGATAAAATTTGTCGAAGAGTAAACCTTCACACTAAGCAATCATCCCCAAATTATTTACTCCGCACACTTCTAGAATCTTGCGCGCTTCTAAAGTAACGACAGCGTATCCGTATCATCGATAAACTCTTCAATATCGTCCAAGACCGTTGTTCGACCACCATCCAGGTTCACCCATCGTAAAGACTCTTAAACCCGGCAGCAAGCCCAGCAATCCTGGAAACATCAGCTCGGTATTCAGAATAATTATTGCGATACCGAAGTCCAATTGTTACTTACACCGAGTTGCGCAGGTTCCTACCACTAATTAGCAAATATTCAATCTCGTAGCGAAACTCGATCACCATACCCATCCTTCACCACAATTAATAAACGATTCTGAAGCGCAGATACGCGTGCAGACTCTGGCCTCAGGAGTTGCAAGCACTGTTGGCGGTGCTTGCGTAGGACGGGTCAGAGTTGGCCCTGCAACTGCGAGGGCCGTGAGGAGGGTAATGACGACGAAGGTCTTCATGTTGGCTATTCTGATTATGTCTTTTGTGTTTTAAGTTGAGGAAGAAAATTTGATGTTAGATTGAAGAGGTAACAAGGACGAATGGAGGGCTATATACGCTCGCTACCCGCTAAAAGCGCCCTTTGATGAACCATTGTTCTCGAATCGGCACAGCCTGAACGAACGTGCTCCAGACCGGCGCGAAACCACGTGTTGGGTCTACTTCTCAGCTTATGGCTGACGCACAATCATCTTCGGAGATTCTTCACAAACACAGTAAATGCGACCAACAAACGAGAGTGGCCTACTTTTCGGGTACCTGTTCGGTTACAATCCACTTGGCCGACACTACGAAAGCAAGAGCTAGTAGGAGAAAGTGGAAGTCAAGATATCATACGCTAGTATTTATAAGAGACTGTACTTATGATGCCATACTACTGCTTTCATCTAGAACTAATCCCGATTGTGTCGCATGAGTAGATCATCCTATAGTCATTCTCTGTAATTAACCTCTTTGGCTTCACCTAGCTCGCGAGCATCTCCTCATCTGCCTCGTATGATGCCTCAAGTCCTTCGCAGCTTCATCCAACCGCCCTCTAGACTTCGCAGCAGAACCAACATTCCTACCAATATCAGCTTAGACACTAGTCCAATAGAATATGCCGCAAGGAAGTCGAAAATACTTACACCAGAGTGAACAGGTTCCTAATATGCATTAGCGCATGGTCATTTAGATTGAAAAGCCAATGACATACCCAGCCCTCACCACACTCTGTTGCTTCCGAGAAACAAGGGCGCGTGCAAGCCTTGGTCTGAGAGGACACGGCCGGAGTGGCAACTGCGAATGCGGTAAGGAGAGTGATGATGGTGATGAAAGAATTCATTTTGATGGTGATGACTGTTGACAGGTATAGGAAGTTGGTGGACGTCTGGTTTGTGTAGAGTGTAGAAGTTAGGAGCGGGTGGGCGGTATATATGCATTTCTTACCCGAACGACTGCCTTAAAAAGATTCACCAGAACATCACAGATCCAAGTCCCTCAGCCGTTGTACGTAGTACGTGACACGCAAACTTTATACTATGACTGACATGCAAACCGCCTAATCCAATTCATACACAGTAAACGCGTATGTTGGAGAGAAAAACGCCACACCAATCTCCTCGGCTGTCGAGAACCCATGGAGCTGAAACAAAAAAGTAGTGAATGAGGCGGATGATCTAAGAAGCGGCTAAGGTTGGTCATAGCGATATACTTTCCAAGCGTTCGAGATGATGTTGGTGTCGTTTGTAATGAGGTACGAACGGTCTTGGCTAATATACCACCCGTCCTGCTTACCCGGTTTCGGGGCGACGGGTTCCCCGCATGCTGAGATACTCACAACTGAACTCATGATTGGGGGGACAGATTTGCATAAGGGAGGAAGCGATGACTCGGATGTTGTTGTAGGACGACGGTGCCAGGTTCAATTGTGAGGAGCGCGGAAGAGCATCGAGAAGGCGCCTGTATCAACTCAAAGTACGGTAGAGATCGGTCCGTAAAGATTCGCAAAGTTCAATTTCGTTATAATTCCATGCATTTGCCAATGGAGGAAACTCCGAGAGCGGAGAGGAGATGAGAGTAAGCACCGGCTTGGCTTTGCTACCACTGTACCACGCCAAACCTTTTACCACAACACCACATCAGCCCATTTCCATCTTCTCATCCTCAAAGCTACGTAGCTCACCTCTTCTCAAAATCGTGTCCTACGAGAAGAGACATTCGATTAGAAGATCGCGACAGCATTTGGCGGACTCGCAACACCACCAGGTACCTACACAAGGATTAGCTCTCACCTCAGTCTCAGCAATCGGTAATACATACCTTCAACGGCACACTACTAACAAAGCAAGACCTCCGTCCTAACTCCTCACTCTTCTCACACAACCGCTCCAGATCAAACATCTCACCTATCATGACACCCCAGCCACCCAGCAACCACTGGTGTAATAATCCACCGCCCTGCATATCCTTTTCCCAGGATTCACCCGCCCAGAGACCGCCTGGGGCGTTGTGTGGACCTACTAGAGGTGCCATTTCAAAAGAAGGAGCGTCGGATGCTGCGCATTCATCAGTCTATGTCACGTCGTGGTTGGTTGGTCTTGGATAGAGAGATAGGGTAACGTGGCGTAAGTGGCAATGAAGATGAGATAAGATGTGGTGAAGTGAGATGGGCATCCTTACCAACAGCGACAAACCCATTTTCCCAAATCCACTGTACTGACTGCTTATCCGACTGCACGCCCAAGAACGCCGGCGGCTTATCCCTGATAGCTCTCTTCTCTTCATCGCCTAGCTTGGCGTAATCGCGAGTGAATCCCGTTCGTAACAATAACATATCACCTTCTCTCGTCTTGATACCTGTTTCTTGGAGCATATCCTCCAACTCCTCTGCTGTAATACTATTCGCATCTAGTGCGTACACTCCTTTCTTTCCTTTTCTTTCAAGATATCGCGGGTAGTCCAGGATGATACCCCGAGTAGTGATACCACCAGAGTTAGCCACACGATCGATGCCGATGACTTCCGACGACTCGATATCTTGCTGTGATCGCCCGCCGTAGTATCTCTTTGCGCTTTGATATCCGTAATGTCTGAATCCGTCCCACTGGCTACTTCCTTGAGTGTTGAAGTCTAGATGATCATCGTTGACTGTTCTCTTCGTGCCATCTGGATGTTCTTTGTTCATCATTTTCCAAGAGAATTGTGGCCGGTTGAACGAAGGATAAGAAGGTAAGTTAAGATACCAGTCTAGCGAGACGCGGTCACCTGTTTGTATTTCTTGGGCAGCTGCTTTGACGACAGACGGTGTGATCATGTTTAGAGCGCCGAGTTCGTCGTCTGCGCCGTAGAGGCCCCATGCGTTTCCTGGAGGGCCATTCTTGTCGAGTGGAAGATCCTGAAATGGAGGGCGAGAGCGTGGTGACATGTCAGATTTTTGCTGAGCTGGATTATCTTTGGTGTGTGGTGAACCTGCGGGTCTTCGACCTGGATGTTGTGTTGTCTTTGAAGGAACAAGAGTGCATCATGCCAGACTGGTGACCTGATACTTCGGCTGAATGTACAGCGAGGATTATGTGACGCGTAGTGGGGTAAAGCGCGGGGTAGCTTCCGTAGTCGCTGGCTCGGTAATTGATATGGTTCGGGAATCACGACCGTTGTTCGCATAAACATTCAGCTTCATTACCAGCATGCTGTAGAATACTGGATGTCACGCCCTTCTAAACCAAGCATGCATTATTCATATCTCGTCATGATAAGAGGTAGGTCTCGGGTAGGCGCTGGCGATGCGCTTTGGTATTGTTATACCTACTATGCCACATCAGCGGGATCAAAAATCCGGTCCCATCCCTACACCACTTCCTCTTGAGCTTGTGTTCTTCAAGTGTGCGCCACTGCCTTTAAAAAGACTTTGCCAAATAAAGGCCTCGCTTAACAATAGCTCAATGTCCTTCTCTGTCCACTGTCGCGTTGGTAACGATTGTAGGAACATCATCGTCTCTTGGAAATCCATCTTTCGCAGTTGATCGGACCATTTGACGAGAAACGCGGCGCAGACATAAAGGTGAAAGGACGAAAAACCATCTTCTTCGGCCTATAAATAGTCAGTGATGCGCTCCAAAAGAGTGGCTACGTGACTTACCAAGTACGTGTCCCACATCCTTATCGTGTTCTTGACAGATATCTCGCGCATCAGGAGACAGTTCATCCATCGAAAGCTGAACTGTATGAACTCAACACCCTCATTCTGCAGATGTCTCGCTAACTGGTCGTCGATACGCGTAGTAAGATCTCTTAGACTTGCCACTTGTCTTTGGATACCTGGTTGATGTGCGATGTAGTTATCTTGAATCCCGTCAAGAAGCTTGGTTAGACACCAAAAGGAATCTGCCTCGACTGCGTCCAAAACTTGTTTTGGTAGCTGGCCAGGATCCATACCGAATTCAATATCGGGATCTGAGATATAGGCACCAAGGAAGACCTGCCAGAATGGGGTGACCAGGTCGTTGATGCCCTGTACATAGCCCGAGGCAGGATGCCGTATCGCCCACACGTATAGTATCCGCTCAAGGGATCGTTGAGTCGCTTCGTAGCTGTAGAGCTCAAGATGTGGATTTGTCCGAGGCACGTCAATGCTGATTTGATGCCATATAGCTTCGTCCAAGCCACGTCCCCGCCCACGATTCGTCGAAGGATAGGCTGCACCGCCTGCCATCCCGGAGGCGACGGCGCTAGCACTGCCAGATGTACCTCGTTCGAAAGCCTGCCGCACCCCCTCCAAGTATTCTTTCCGCTTGCGCTCCAGTGTTGCGACTCTCCTCTCACTGCTAGTCGGTAGGTAGCCCAACAAGATCTGCCATGTCATGGCGCGCACTTCGGACGGAACACCTGACCATGCCGAGTCTCGCAGGTCTGACAATGATATGGTGCTCGCTTGCAATATCCTCTTGAACTTGTTGATTCTTGTTATCCGTGCGGAGTGCTCCTCGACCTGTTTAGCTGACGCGTTTGGGGGTGGGGTAGCATGTGAGATAAGATGTAGCGAGTTTGCGGGGTCTCGAAGTATCTCTTGATACTGTGGCCGTAGGATCTTGCCTTCGATCTTCTTCGCGGTTGGGTAGTTGGGTATACCTCGCTCCTCTGCAATGTCACCACTGTCTATACCGCGCCACGCTGTTGAGCCCAGGCTTTCTCTACTAACATGTCCGGTTGTTTCTTTTGCCTTGGATGGTTGTTTCCGCCGACCCTTCCTCCGCATGTTTGCGATGCTCGGTAGCCCGAACTCGTCCTCGTCATCCTCAAACATGTTGTCGGGATCGTCTTCGTCGCCATCGTTCCAATCTTGGTGGGTATCATTGAGGAAGTAGCTGTACGTTGCTCGTGCGGGACGGGGTGACACGGTCTTACTGGACCGGCTCGGTGCAGCGCTTGACTCGCGACTGTGGGTGGTCGATGGCGGGGTTCGGGGTCGCGAGTTCGATCCAGAGACGCTCCTTTTAGCAATTAGTCGTATTCATAATGACAGCACTTGAAGCAACATACAATGAACTGAAGTTGTGTATGTCGGCATGCGAATAGGATGCGCCGATGACCTTCTTGTTTTGCGGTGAGCTAGCGGAGTTGGATGTTGTGCGCCAGAATGGAGAGGCCGAGCTGCGCATGAGATATCAGTACCCGAAACCCATATGCGACGGGACTGTAGTAACGTACGAGGACCGGTCTGTATGCAGGGAAGCGATATGTTAGCTACCCCGGATACTATGACGCTCTTTGTGGTTTGGAAGGACACGAACCGACCTGGACCATTTCCTGGCAGATTGTTAGCAAACAAGGAATTGCGCACAAGATTGGGGGGACAAACCTGCTGCTGCTTCTTAGAGGCCATTTCTGAACAAGTGAACGCTTGTCCTGTGTCTCGAGGCGGCCCCGCTATGAACCCAAGCTTCAGATGGCTCTACCGGGCAAGCACGAAGAAACTCGTTTCCTTTAGGTCGTACCTGACACCTTCCTAGGCGCCAAAGGTGTTCGTTCTCTTTCGAAGTGATATACTTCCAAGAATATCGCTATTGTCTCCAGTACACATATGGCTGGTATGTCGTAGGGCTCGTGCATGTATCCGTCGCGCCTGCCACGCCAAGCCCGATGCTAGCGCGCCTGCCCATTGCTCTGCTCTCATCTCCTCACTCAAGCGTCAGGCTCTTCCTTCTGTCACCTCCCTTCCTTCCATTCAACCCGACGATCGCGCCTGACTAACCGCGACCTCACTTTCGCGCGCTCATACGTCTTTCTCTTTTGCACGTTTTCTCTAACAAGCTCTTCTCTAACACTCCAACATGGCCGACGAAAACTACGAGGACGACATCTTTGATGATCTGTACGTGCTCTCAGCGCGACTAAAGAATGATCGCAGTTTGCGACAATCTACTAACAACGCATTAGCTACGATGACGAGCCCACGTCCAAGCCCGCGGCAGCGGCAGCGGCACCTGCCCCAGCCCCCAAGACGGAACCCGAACCTACCCAAGCCGAGCCCGTGAGCGCGCCGCCTCAAGATTCTACACATGACAATGGTCATAATGCTGCATCTTCTTGGCCAGCTCAAGCTGGGGGCGAACAGGACTCGCACATGGACCAGTCCGGCTACAATGCTGGGGGTGACCAGTCGTACGACAATGCGCCCGTAGATGATGACAACTATGGCCCAATCAACGTGAAAGAAGATGGGTAAGTCGTGCAGTGTCCAGTTTGATCATGATCTTCCAGAGGCGCATCACAAGGTATAAGAACATGTATATCGCATGTTATAGTTGAAGACAAGAGCACGTCGCTGCCAGGACCATCGCCATCAACGGCCGCATAGGATATCGTGCTAGAGCGTTCGACAACATGAGAGAGGCGAACTATTCATGGAATACATTGCGAGCACAATCAGAGGACAAGCTCTGCACACTTCAGTCTGTCGCGCATTTCAAAGCACCAGGGGCCATGGTTGGCACAGAGTCTGGGATAAAAGCCTAGGAGCTAGACACCTTGCGAAAGATTGTGGTCCATGTCGTCCACTGGTGAGGCGCTCAAAGCATGGCGAAGTGGGCCACCAGTTTTGGTTGTTGGAAGAAGCTGGAAAATAAAAGTCAGTCGCTCAGCGATGCTCAGAGCAACCATCAACGCGCCTTACGCAGGGACTATCGCGGCTTGCCCAACTTTGGCAGCGCCTCATGTCGATATAAACCTAGGTACTTGATAGCGCGTACCAGCAACGCAAGCAAAGGATAGCTACCGAGCTGTGAGATAGTCTGAGACTTCTACACTCGAATTCATAGCAGAACACAGACGTTTCATCCGAATCAAACTGTGCCTTTGCAAGGGCTACTTTTGCACCTCGAAACTTGGACTTGAGTACGTGGAGTGCATTCTTGGTCGATATGATTGGTGCACGCCACGAAGTCGACATGTCCTGAGTAGGATGCGGCGCAGGAGTTGGGTTCGCTTAGCCATCCGTCTGCGACCGCATACGGTCCTCGAGCGAGCGACGCCTTGCTGCAAAGAAAGGAGCCTTACGATATCAACGCATATGTTCTCAGCTCAGTTTCCAATCATCCACGATAGAACACGAATTGCGTCCTCTACATTACTGCGACTGGCAAAACTACTCCGGACGCCTCACCAATCGATTAGTTGTCAAATGTGCAGCACGACCAATTTGACGAACTCGGCTACATGGACCTCGTTACGATAAAAACCTCTTGGGATTGTGTTCTGCTATATCCATTTCTAAGGATGATGGCTGAAGGTGCGATAGAGGGATCATGGGCGTTGAGCCTATATTTCCAGCTCATCATATTTCGACAAGGGTGTTTTCGACAACAACACCGCTACCAGCCTCTACGCGGAGGCACTTCTAACTGAACAGCTACGGATACCATATGATGCGCCTCGTTTTTCTCTTTTGAGTTTACTGATAGTGTCGCTACTTATGATTGTTTTACTGACTTCAGCCATAGCAAGATGTTCATCGGCGGACTGAACTGGGAGACTACAGAAGGTATGTAAATATGTCTTGGTCCACTCAATTACATATAAAACGCACAACCTTGCTAACCCTTTGCAACAGACTCCCTCAAGGGCTACTTCTCGCAGTTCGGTGAAGTTAGTGAATGTACCGTCATGCGTGATGCTGCTACTGGACGTTCTCGAGGATTCGGCTTCCTCACGTTCAAGGACCCCAAGTGCGTCAACATTGTCATGGTCAAGGAGCATTACCTTGATGGCAAGATTGTACGTCTATACCCGCTCAAATGCGAAGCACTGACTAACATTGTTCAGATCGATCCGAAGCGTGCGATTCCTCGTGAAGAGCAGGAAAGAACGAGTAAGATCTTTGTCGGTGGCGTCAGCCAAGAAGCCACTGAGGAAGACTTTACAAACTTCTTCAAGCAGTTTGGTCGCGTCGTCGATGCCACACTTATGATGGACAAGGAGACTGGCCGACCCCGAGGTTTCGGCTTCGTTACTTTCGATGGTGATGCAGCCGTAGACGCTACTCTACGCGGTCCCCTACAAATTCTCGGCAAGCAGATTGAAGTCAAGCGTGCTCAACCTCGTGGTAACATGCGTGATGATGATGGAGGCGACGGCAACAAGAAGTTCGGCCGCGGGAACAAGTTCAACAAATTCAACGACAACGGTAACGGTGGCCAAGGTGGCGGCAACAATTATGACAATAACGGTGGAAACATGCAAGGCCAAGGTGGCAACAGCGCCATGTCCCCTGCCATGATGGCTCAGTACTGGCAGCGAATGCAACAGTACTTCCAGTCCATGCAGCAAACCCTCGCTCAGCAACAAGCCGGTGGTGGTATGCCCGGTAACCCCATGGCTGCCATGGGTGGTATGAACCCGATGCAAATGCAGCAGATGCAACAGCAGATGATGAACCAAGGTATGAACCGCGGCAATGGCTCTCCGAACCCCCAGATGATGGGTGGTCCAGGTGGAATGAACCCAATGCAGATGCAGCAAATGCAACAGATGCAGATGGCACAGATGCAAGGTGGTGGAGGCCCAGGAGGTCAAGGTGGTCCGGGTATGATGAATCCTCAAGGTGGCCAGAGTGCCGGTGGTCCACGCCCAGCTTACACCGCTCAAGATCAACTCGCTTTCGAACAGCAAAAATACGAACAACAGCAGGCACGCCGCCAGCAGCAACTCTCCGGCCCCGCCGGCTTCGGTAACGCTCAGGGAGGACCTCAGAGCTGGGATGGTATGTACGACGACGCGCCCCAGCCAAACATCCCCTCTGGTCCTGGAGGCGGTCGCGGCGGCTTTAGGAACAACCGTTCTCGCCAGGGCTCTAGCCAACCCCCTGCTGGTGGTGGTCAAGCCCCCATCAACGCCCCCACTGGCCCTAAGAACGCTGGTGTCCGAGGCGCGAACTACCGTGGTGGAGGTCACCGTGGTGGTGGTGGTTTCAGGCACCAGCCCTATGGTGGTCGTGGCGGTTAGATGTGGATCTAAGGGTTTGCTAGAGAGAGTGCCCAGAAAAGAGTTGGAATTATACTAAACAACCGGCTTGCTCATCTTAGGCTGAGCTAGGTTTGTACTTGGCGGAATAATCGAAGGTGTGATATGCATGGCCAAGATCGTGTTTAGGCACTTGCTCTTTTTTCCCTGTTTCGGTTTGAGATGGAGGAGAAAGCACATGATTTTCGGACTTACAGCATGAATAGGATGGAGCTTTAATTCTTTATGTATACTAGCATTCTTCAAAAAGTCCATTCCGGCGTTTTGGACCTTTTGAACCTTGTCATCTCCTTGATAATTATAGAGTGTGACGACCGCATGCAATCACCTTCTGTGAGACAAACATGGTCCCTATATGTGGAAATGGTCTGATAGTTCTAGAAAAAGGTTGTTCTGAATGCCCTGGTGACAGAGCGGGACTTTTATACCTGGACCCTGATCACGAAAGAAGCTAGCCAGAGATGGCAATGCAGGGAGATTTATTGCCCGCGAGTTGCACCTGGTGTCAAAAAGTGCCCTAAGTTCTCGTTTGCAAACTTCGATACATATCTTAAGCTTCAAAGTTGATATTCGGAGCAGACACTCTTCAAAAAGTGCCAAGCATCTTCCAGTTTGGCAGTCGAGAATCAGACAGTGAGGACAGGTTTCATAGGGTAGTAATTCATTACTTTGCGACGTAGTCGTCATTAGTCTAACGTTCAAAAGAGCAATAGCTCAATCCTCAATCCCATCCACGCTATGATATTTAACAATAACCCAAACCAACGCTATGCAACTAAAATCCAAAAAGCAGTCGTAGCCATATCCAAACATTAAGGTACTCAAGTCTTCTGTCTTTGCTTCCCTTGTTTTGATAACTCCATTTCCAGGTCATGCCTGGCCAAGGTGCAGCCCAGAGCTTGATCGAGACTTTGAAACCAACATATCCTTTCGTAAAACATTTCCTAACACATGTACTCATCGCGACGATACCAACGCCTAGTATGTAGAACGCTGGACCGAAGTCCATCATATCCCATAAGTCGGTCCAGCGCGCCTAGAGGCTGAGACATCCAGGGATGTGAACCAGGACGATGACCCATGGTAATATGGACGAGACCATAAGCTTCCATGATGCGCCTTGTGCAGGCGCTGCGGGGACTCCGGTCGCAGCATTGTTCTCCAATTCGCTGATAGTCGGCGCTGGTGTTTTGCTAGGGTATATCGTACGGATAGTGGTAAAGCCGCGATCGTCATATCCAGTCACTGTCTTAGGCCCATTGTCGGAGGAACCCGTAGGTAAAGCTTGCGGCGATGAGGTATAGGAACCGAGAGGGGACATCTACAGAAGATTGTTAGCATTTTGTTATCGGGATAAGATAGGGGGTCGCAAAAGGCTTACTGACAGTGGCTGAGCTGGGTGGAACAACCTTTCCGGAATCCGAAACGGTCCACCCGCTCGGGAGCCCGGGGTAGTTTGCAAACGTTGGTTGCGGAGTGGGAGTAGCCGACGGGTCGGGAATCCAGGGGTAAACGCTGGGGCGAACGTAATCGGAGGTCTGATGAGGTGTAAAGGGCAGGGGCTGTCCGGTAGCAGTCGCAGTGATGGCCGGTGCGTCGGCAACAGGAGCGTTACCACCAGAGAAGATGGTACCTCCGACAGACTTGATAGATCCCGAAGTGCCAGTTTGGTCGCCATAGACGTATTGAGTACCGGTAGAGTAGTCCTGAACCTTGAGAGACTTGACCTTCATGCTGAAGGGGCCTTGGGAGTAGTCGGTGGGACCGCGAGCCCAAGAGATGGTACCTGCGGGGTTGGCTGAATCACCACCGCTCCATGCGCCGAACTTGATCTGCATAGGTGTCTGAGGGTATTGGTTGTTGGCGTTCGCAGGCTCTAGCGTACGGACCGTGGTACCATCAATCTGCCAGACAATCTGTTCTGGGGTCCATTCGATGGTGTATTTCTTGAAGCCTGACTGACTGCCCGGATCAGAGTGGAAAGCACCACGGTTGTAATCTGTTGTCTGTCCCTTGCCAAAGTAGTTGGATTGTACTTCATCGGGGTCTGCACCAAGCCATTCCCAGTCGATCTCATCTAGCGTGTCGGATTGCAGCACGAAACTGCTGACAATACCCGCGCCCGGTGCGGCTTGAACTTCAATGTCGACCTTTCCGAACATGATGTACCACAGCGAAGTAAGCTGGGGTGCGTCTCCGGACTGTCTGATGGTGAAAGACACGCCGTCGTTACCGTATGTAGGGTTGCCTTGTGCTGTGAAACTCTCCGACTCGGACGAGAAGTCAATGTTGACGGTTTTGCCGAGGGCGGAGTCCGGGGGACAGTCACTTCGTAGAGTTGGGTTGCAGTTGGACCATGTCTGGGCGTTGGAGCGAGCGAAGAGGGCGACGGAGGCCAGAACAGTGAGTGCTCGCATCGTGGAGCGCATCTTGGTGGTGATGTGACAACGAAGATGGCAGATAGCGAGCGTTGCCGACGGGATGCGTCGGGGTTATGGTGTAGTGATGCGATGTAATGCGATGTAATGCTCTAAGTGTGCTGTGGTATCAAACGAGTACTAAAGAGTAGCACGTGTGAATGTCGTGGTGATTAGTTTGGTTGGTTGATTACCTGCTCAGCACTTGAGAGGTTATGGGTAAGATGCAGGTGCAGCGGCCCGGCCAGCATTGTACTTTTGTAGTGTACCAGCCATCTCTAAGCAATGACCTACATGATGAGGTGTCAAGCAAGCTAACAGAGCGGGTCAGACTCTCTCGCGATCGTTAATGGTGGATTTGAACGAGGTTGGCGAGGCGACAATGCTTCCCAACCTCCCAGCCACCCAGCCACCACAAAGCTCGAGCCACGTCAGGCCCGAGCAAGAACAAATCTTGGGTATGACGCAACCCAATTTCTTTCTTCTCAACAACTTTGGTCGTCGTGTAGACACTTTCCAAGAACTGCGCAGTAGGTAAGATACCTTGTAGGGAACACGAGGGCATCACGGACTTCCCCGCGTGTGGCGCCGAGTCATGTGGCGTTGGGCAAAATGTGGCGCATGCATCCAGCATGCATCTGTACCTATCTTTGGACCCAACGCGGCCTCCACATACAGCTGCAGTACGATCCGCCTCTAGTTACCAATAGTACTCGTAGCGGAACTAGACCCTGCATACGATCCTTCCGATAAAATCGCCTCAGACTTTGTCCCCCTCTAGACTAGGTATTCTGAGTCACGCGTGCGCAAAGAATTCATCAGTTATTAGGTCTCACCACCTCACCAAGTATCTCTAATAATGTCTCTAACCAACGCCACGCCGCTCCAAGTCGCTCAGGCGGCAAGACTCGGGTCCCGGAAACTCGCCGTCTTGTCTACCGAGGAACGGAATGCCGCATTGATAGCTATCCATGCCGCACTAGCAACTGGAAAAGAGGAGGTTCTAGCGGCCAATGCGCAGGATCTGGAAGCTGCGAACAAGGCTGCAGCAGGAGGCACGCTAAGTGCAAGTCTAGTCAAGAGACTGGATCTGGGGAAGCCGGGGAAATATGAGGATATGCTGCAGGGAATATTGGACGTGAAGGATCTGGAAGACCCAATCAACAAGACCACCGCGAAAACCCTCCTAGACGATGACCTGGTACTGTCAAGGATAACATGTCCTATTGGCGTGCTTCTCATCATCTTTGAAGCTCGGCCTGAAGTCATCGCCAACATCTCTGCGCTTGCCATCAAGTCCGGAAATGCAGCTATCCTCAAGGGTGGCCGTGAGTCTAGCAACAGTTTTGCGGCTATTGCATCCATCATCTCCAAAGCTCTTCCATCAACAGCAGTCCCATCCGACTGTCTGCAACTAGTCCAAACACACGATGTCATTGCCGACCTACTAAAGCAAGACACATACATCGATCTTTGCATTCCTCGTGGTGGTAACAAGCTGGTTCGCTACGTCAAAGACACCACCACCATTCCTGTTCTCGGCCACGCAGACGGAATATGTTCAGCTTACCTCTGCGCTGACTACCCCGCTGAGAAAGCCGCCAAGATCGTCTTAGACGCAAAGGCAAGCTACCCGGCCGGGTGCAACGCCCTTGAACAACTCATCGTTGAGGAAGCAGCCCTCAGCTCCACCCTTCCCACTGTCGCTGAGGCGCTGCTACAAAAGGGAGTGTCGCTGCGCTGCGATCCCACCTCTCTGCTCGCACTCAAAGGCAAATTAGACCCGCACTCCGCAACACTGCTCCAGGAAGCCGGACCAGAGGACTACGACACTGAGTTCTTAGATTACATACTCGCGATCAAAACGGTGACCAACGTCGATGAAGCCATAAACCACATCAACGCACACGGCTCTCATCACACAGATGCTATCCTGACGACCTCAGAAGCCACAGCAAAGACCTTCCTCGCTGCCGTCGACTCATCTTCTGTTTACTGGAACACCAGTACACGCATGGCCGACGGACAGCGATATGGCTTTGGTACTGAAGTCGGCATCTCGACGAACAAGATCCATTCTAGAGGACCTGTAGGACTGGAGGGCTTGACAATCTACAAATGGGTCATTGTTGGTGACGCACAAGTCAGCGCAGACTATGGCGCAGGGGGTAAGCAATGGAAGCACCAGCGACTCCCTGTAGGCGATGAAGAAAGCATAGCTAGGGATGACGAGGAGAGGGAGGTGTTGAGGAAGTTTAGGGCAAGCAAGGCTTAGTCTAGACTTCGTGTGTAGAAGAAAAGGCATACTTCATGACCTACATACAAACTAGCCCACACGCACAACAACTCTCGGCTTCATGCACTTCAAGTCAACATTCAAAAAGCCACGTTACCATCGACCTTCCAACTCGGTATTCGTCTTTTCGCCACATAACCGCGTTTTCCTCCATCTCGCCCTACCTACCCCATGCCACAATACGGTGTACAACATGCTGTCATCTGCAAGATCCTGCAGACCCTGCATTGTCTAGCTACCCTCAACATGTCCTTCCATCTCCGGAGTCTCCGTAATACACCCGTCAATCCAACGCTTGTACGCGTCCCTAAGAACACAGCGGTGACTGTGTAACAAAGAAAGATTAGAGCGGTTGGCAAGCATACAGAATCGGCCCGTTGATTATACATGGGTGGGGGGTACCCACTGTGGTGTGATTGCTACGACTCGAAAACAAGTCTAACAAGATGAGGATGCGACAATCAGTATGCCCGCGGTTATTATCGCTAGTCATGTACAAGTGAAAATGTATTCTCGCGATCGATCGATCG
>Ga0058698_10000273_pt1 | contig 30682 bp, 25 predicted proteins | sample AgamicAsSfe_FD_67288 | JGI IMG/M metagenome (GOLD analysis project Ga0058698, IMG submission 67288) | Agave microbial communities from Guanajuato, Mexico - As.Sf.e | ecosystem: Host-associated > Plants > Phyllosphere > Phylloplane/Leaf | place: Guanajuato, Mexico | collected 2012-05-30
GCTTCAGAACCTCTTGTAGCAGCTGATTCTTCTCGTAGTACTGCATCTCGATCTGCTTTCGGTCGGCCTGAAGCCTGTCAAGTTCCTGCTGTTTGGCAGCTCTTGCACTTTCGAGATCCCTGATCTGTGTCTTGGAGGCTTGCTGGCGTTCCTCGAGCTTACTGATGTCTGCATTCAGCTTTTCAATAGCTTTTTCATGGCTGTCGACGCTCTGCTGAAGATTCTTGACTTGATCCCTGTCCGTCTCGACCTCTCGCTTGAGCTTGTCTATCTGCATCTGATCTCCGTGTGTCCGCTTCGTAACGTCGCTGCGCAGTCGACCGTACTCTTGGAGATCCTGCTCGGAAAGCTCACGACCTTGATTCTGAGCAGCAGCCTTGAAGTCATCCTCCCACTTCTTCTCGGCCTTTTGCACCAGATCAAGATCCTTCTGGCACTTTTCGACTGCCTTCTTTTCTGCGTCACGCTTCTTTCGGAGTTCGTCAAGTCTGCTCTCGTACTTTCGGCGCGTCTCGTTGGACAGTCGGATCTTCTCTTCGATGGGTGCGAGCTCGTTGGAGGCATCTTCAATCTCCTTCTCCTTAGCTTTGGTGTTGCGGTCCGTCTTGGTAAGATCTCGCCTGATCTTAGCCTCGGCCTGCCTTTCCGCCTCGTGTCTCTGGTGGTACTTTTCGACGCTGCGCTTGTGCTCTTTGAGCTCTTCTTGATGACTGGCAATCTTGTTCCGCGCCTTCTCCATGACCTGTTGGTCTAGGTAGAGCTTCCAAAGATTCTTGGTGACAATGGCTTCATCGCGCTCGGCAAGCTTCTTCTCGTATTCGTCGGCTTCGGCTTTTTGTTCCTGGTATGTCTTGAGTTCTCCGTTGATACCGCGACGCTCGTGCAGATGTTTCGCGTTGTCCTCGGTGGCGGCCTCTGACTCTTCCTTCAGACGATCGTACTCGGCCTTCTGCTCCAGACTGCCGGAAATGCGCTCGACTTGCAGTGTGAGCTGTTCTGGTGCTGTCGTCGCCAATTTCTCGACGTCACCCTGGAAGACGAGGAAGTTCCTCGCCTTGACCAAAATGCTGTGCTCCTCAAGCGCCTCGCCGTACTGTTTCTGAGTGACGACCCGGTTGTTAATGCGGTACTCGCTTGAGCCAGAGCTCGTAATGGTACGCTGCCACTCGTGTGTCTGCTCAGCATCATCCTCAAAGACGGCCTTGACCCAGGCGTTCTGTGGGTCGTTGCGCTGGGTGCTAGCTTGCGAATCGCCGTTCTCCTGTGAGTCGCCATTGGAATTGCCATTCGCGTCGCCACCCGCATCGCCGTCGGCTTCAGTTACGGTGCCGTCGGCGTTGATTCTAGCTTCTTGGATGATCCTGCCACGGTAGACCATGTCTTTCAACTTCTCGGACCGTAGATGGGACGACCTGACTCCCAGGACGAAGGAGATGGCGTCCATGCTATTCGACTTTCCGGATCCATTGGGGCCGATGATGGATGTAAAGTACGAGTCGCCGAAGAGGAGGGTATGGCGTCCGCGGTAGGACTTGAAGTCTGCGCATGTTCAGTGAGTGCAAACAGTTGCGCGTCTGGGTACTCACTGTATATCTCGAGCCGCACCAGTTTTCCCATGATGGCGGTCGAGTTGCGCGACACCTATACGGCGAATGCGCTGTGGTGAAGTGGTGTTGGGCGGGTTGGTGGTCGCGGGGTGGGCCTGCCCGTCCTTCTCGTCGTGTTGGAGCGCGTCCACAGACGCGTTGAGCCTTGGGCCCAAAGCGTGCTAGTGCCGATATGCACTGGCATGTGGGCCGCGGTGACGAAACCATGGCCGATACGCAGGCAGGGGAGCTGACCACACCGACTTGGTCCTATACACAACATTTCCCTAGATCTGCCCGAGTCTGTCAGTATCTTGCGCCTCCTCAGTCCAACATCTCTTCCAGAACCGCCTTTCCTCGTGACCGTCCTCAGTTTGCATGCCCCAGGTGCCTGCGATGACGTTGTGAAGCTTGCCAATCACCAGCTTGCATTCACCCACGACTTTTCCCCCAGAGGCACCGAGACTGGCAGAAGAGCACGATTCAGGAACCCCGCACATCACTCGCCTTGTCATGAGAGCATAGGGTCTGACTAGATCTGATCTACGCAAACCACCACCACTGTACGCCTCTTCCCTCTAATATACCTACCCTCCCCCAAACATGGACCCTTGGCGGATCTGTCGAGATACATCAGCTAACCGCCATGATGGCTGCAGCTTCATCCCCGCGTCACTTCAAAAGACCCCTCCATCGGCGGACCCCCTCTAGTCTCGAAATCGTCCAGGAGGAAATATCCAACATGGCGACCCCAGAGGATGCGGACGGGAGCGGCCTGCCCAAGTCCAGGTCAGAGCCACAGCTGGGAGTTTCTGAGCTGTCAGCGCGTCCGACACCAGGCGATTCTACACATGCCGGCTCAGCGCTACTCGATGAGCCAGTCTCCTCCACCAACCCGCAGCCGCTTTCTACACCTGGCCTCTCTCGTTCTGCCTCCTTCTCCAATAGCTCCTATCACGATGAGTCCGATTTTGAAGATGCCGCCTTTTTCCCGCCCGTCGAGAAGCTTACCATGTTCGACTTTGTCGAGAACCTCGCCCTCTCGCAGCGCATCGAGAAGATACAGAGCTCCATAGCTTCCCAGACGGAGAGAATCAAGAACCAGGCCAAGAACCGGGGCATTACAAAAGATCGCGTCGTGGAAGAATGGCGACGGAGAGTTCCATCTGAGGCAGAACAACTTGAGAAATACAAGAGGCGCATGCGCCACTCGGTGGATCGTCTAAATCGCCGCTGGAACGAGTCGCTCACTGTCACTGCGCGTGAGAAGGCTTCCTTCATTGCTGCCGTCATGAACATCTTCGTCTCAGGATACCTTGTCGGGTGCCATCCGGATCTACTTCCACACTGGTACACTGCGCAGTTACTCTACTTCATGCCCCTTCGCTTCTTCACCTACCACAAGAAGGGCTACCACTACTTTCTCGCAGACCTGTGCTACTTCGTCAACATACTACTCGTTTTGAGTGTGTGGGTCTTCCCGCAGTCTAAGCGTTTGTTCATTGCAACATACTGCCTCTGCATGGGAAACAACGCTGTTGCCATCGTCATGTGGCGTAATTCGCTCGTCTTCCACAGCATGGACAAGGTTGTCAGGTTAGTTGCTTGGTCCTGCAACATGGAACTCATGCTAACATTTCTAGTTTGTTCATCCACATCATGCCCTGTGTCACGCTACACTGCCTTGTTCACCTGCTTTCGCCAGAATACCAGCAAGAACACTATCCCGCCATCTACGATATCCGCCACTCCGATCCAACTTCACCCCACCATTACAGTCTGCTGCAGATGATGCTGTGGGCCACTGTACCGTACGCTTTCTGGCAGCTGGGCTACCACTTTCTCATCACAGTACGCCGTCGTGACAAGATTGCGGCGGGTCGGCCTACTAGCTTTACATGGCTGCGGAAGTCGTATGCCAAAACATGGATCGGCAAGATCGTTCTCTCGCTGCCCGACTTCCTGCAGGAGCCTGCCTTCATGTTCATCCAATACAGCTATGCTGTTTTGACCATGCTACCATGCCCGGTTTGGTTCTGGTACCGCTGGCCCTCAGGTCTATTCCTTAGCGTCGTCTTCATCTGGAGTGTCTACAATGGCGCCACCTACTACATCGATGTCTTTGGTAATCGCTTCCAGAAAGAGCTTGAACAGCTCAAGGCGGACATGGCCAGGTGGCAGGCGTCACCTGAAGGTGGCTTTACACCCTTCACACCAATGGAGGGCGGAAATGAGAAGCAACTAGGTTATATCCCTCCACTCGAGGGCTCTACAAGCGTCAAGCCTGTGGATGGAGAGACAAGGGAAAGGAAGTAGTATGCTGACAGTTCCTTTCTAATGACGGATACACTACGACAATGGGACAACGGGCGTTCACGTACTATTTACACGATTTCAGAATGAGATAACCTCGGCGTTGAATTGTTCCAGGTAGTTTACTATGAGTCTTCCAATTTCGCTCTCGAGATGCATCGGCATGCGTTTGACTTTCGGTCTGGTTGGGATTGGTTGGTTGGTTGATATACCCTCTTTCCTTCGCTAAGTCTTGTCATCTTCAATTATAGCTTACACCTAATACCCAAATACCCTACCATTCACCTATGCTGGCCTTCTCAAAACATTCGTGCTTTCTTTCGGTGGTTTTTCCTTCTGTACCGAGTACTTCTGCTGACGAGGTAACATCCCACGGCCATTTGTACTGAATTATCGTACCTCGTTGTGCAGTACTAGGATATATTCTACTTGAGACTGACATGTTGTAATCGCATAAGTCTGCACGTATGTCTACCTAGACACGTATACTGCGATTACTCGTGTCGAGTAGTCTCGATATCTGCACAAAACCCATTGCAGTGATCGAAGTCGCAACAGGTGTCATGTCCTGGGCCAGATGAGGTGATATACGGACGGATTACTTTGCCAGTACCGCGCCATTGGGTTCCTGTGCGACGTGGCTTGTTTTGCACAGAAAAGAAGGCGTTGAATGTAGCTTCCGAGTCCATTTGAGCGTTGCGTTGCAGATCCCATTTCGCGAGTTCCAAGTGGCAGTTCGCAAGCGTCACCTCGTGATCGGCCTGCGAAGCGGACCGTGAAGAGATATCTATGCGCCTTTTCCTACGCTCTTCCTCTTGGTTTTCTGTCAAGTTTCCCTTATTGCTGTTTGCGGGTCGTTGGAAGTTGCAGTCGCACGAGTTGCGGTAGTCTTGGGCCTCTTTCGCCTGTAACGCGGTGGTAGCTTCTTCTTCTTCTGCTACCTCATGGCTCATAGCGTTTCCGTACCGTGTACGCTGCCTCATATCTATAGCTGAGAGTTCTTCATCTCGGTGTTGTTGGATCGCGGCAGCAAATTCTCGTTGGCGCTTTTCTTCAGTTGCCTTAGCTGCGGTTGCGGCTTCTTCAGCTCTGTGCTGTCCCCGCTTCTCCTTGAGTAGGGATTCGAGTTTGGCTACTCGAACTGAATTCCCTGCGATGATCCTTTCCAAAGTATTATTTGTCTCCACGTAGATGTCAGGCTGAAGAATAGGACGCACGTAATGTGCTGTGCCACTGGGGTTGAACCAGCTGGTGGTGGTAGAGACGCATTTGGTTGGTTGGTTGTAGGGATTTGTCATTTCGTCGACTATTCTATCGTGTCGGTTCAGAGTTGCTGTTGGGTTTATGTGAAGAGAAAAAGGAACACATCGTAAGGGAAAACTCCAATCATTTTATCTACCCGAAGGCTTAGCATGTCGCTCTCCAACTATGGTTCACTGTACTGGTGGTGACTGAACTGTGGTTCACAACACAAATTCTCTACCCAAAAACCTTGGGTCAACTAGCCTATCACCCATATCTCACATCCACAACTCTAATGAAAGTACTTCCAAGTCACCCCACGAGTACCAGCCCAACCTTGATCCAATGCTTTCACAACGCTCTCATCCAATGGCCCCTTCTCAAAGTCAACGAGATTCATCTCCAGTTGCTTCTTACTGCTAGCTCCAATGATGACCTTGTCCCCATAGTCCTTCTTAAGTTGGCTATGATGCATCATCCACCTCAGCGCGGTCTCGCTCTCTGTTTGGCCATTAGGTAGCTCGGTACGCAACCCCTCGATGGCTGTGAAGAACTCGTCATTCCAATAACGCGCGCGGTACATCTTTCCTTGCATACGGTTTGGATCGAAGCGACTGCCAGACTCGATTGTGCTATCCTGCGTATCGCGCTTGTAACGCGAGGTTAACCATCCGCCTGCTAGCGGATTGAACGCGTAGAAGGACATGTTGTATCTTCGCAAACAAGGGAGAAGTTCGTGTTCAATACTGCGGTGGAGGGCATTGTACACGCCTTGGTATACACTAGGCAATTGGTATCCGTTTGCTTTGCAAATTTCACAGAGTGCAGCCACTGTTGGTGGGAAAGGATCAGCAATGTGCCTGCGTAGGAAATCACAAGAGAAGAACATGTAACATACCTTCCCAAGACATGAAGTTACTCACGCCCCATCTCTTGAATTTCCCCTCTTTGAGCAGATCGTTGACGGCTTTGGCCGTCTCCTCAAGCGGTACTGTACGATCAGGTGCATGGAGATACCACAGATCTACCTGCTTTCCTCCAAGAGCAGCCAGACTCTCACCTAAGCTCTTGCGCATATCCTCTAATCTGGAGTGTGTTTGAGGACGGCCAAAAAGACCAGGAACATTAGGGAAGAACTTTGTGTCCATCGTCAGGCCTCTTTTCTGCCAGTCTAGCTTCTGGAGGTACTCTTCTGATGAACCATCCTAGTGGCGTTAGCGGATAGGGCTGAAGGGGGTACGTGTGCTTACTCCATAGAAACGACTGGTGTCGACTTCGCTATGGCCGTAGGACTGGAAAGTATCTAGGATAGCTGCGCAGTCATCTAGACTTGAAGTACGGACTTGTTCTTCGCCTTCGCGGCCAAAGGTCATACAGCCGAAGACGACGTCGAGGGGAGTTTTGGAAGACATATTGAGTGAGAAGGGTAACGGGCTTGTTTCTGGTATCAACTTTTGTATATAAGATGTTGCCAAGGTGGAGTACTTATACTTCCAGTAACGACATCATGCTTACCTTTTATGTGGAGATGTGGAGTTCGGTGGACACTGATCTGCAGGGACTTGGCGGAGTTTGACAACGGAGTTTGGAGTTAACGGTTCGTGGTCAGCCGGGCGTTACTCGTAAGATATGTATTCTCCAGATATACAAGTTGGGCTAGTATATGCACAGAAGGACCAATTACATATCTGTAGTGCGCATTAAAGATTATGTTCGGTATAGCTGCGTCGTCCCTATGTATACCTCCGACACTTCATTCATCGTTCTCAGCCTTCTCCGCTCGCAACCTATCGCTTTCCACTATCAGAAGGGAACCCGTACTTGATCGGCACATCCTGTACGTCGTTCTCTTCCCTCCATTGTAGTCTATCAATATCGCTTACACCTGGACCACGGTAGACGCTACCGTAAAGACCACTTGCCCAGTCCTTGCCCGGTCCCTCCTTCGTCTTCTTTGTCGCCTTTCGGCTATACCACTTTCCGTATGCCAGTAGGTAGTATAGCCTGAAGCTCAAGAAAGCAAACTTGTCGCGCTCTAGATCAGCAGGATACTGCGCACCCAAATCAACAGCCGCAGCAATTCCGCTCATAACCGCAACCTCATGGGCGTTGATGAGTGTCCATGCCGCTGCGAACCGGGTGTGCTTTCGGCCCTGTAGAAGCCACATCCATGGGACGACGAAAACGTAATGCGTCCAGGAATGGCACAGCTGGTGCCACCAATCCTTACGAATAATTTTGTCCTTGTTGATCTCGTCGATACTCCAGAGGTGGCCGTCTCTTTCCTTATTCAAGTAGATGGTCTGGAAGATGTGCTTGTCAAAGGGAACCTCCGGTGGAAACTGACTCTGGTAATTTGTGCAATCAAAGCACATTTCAAGTTTTGATCGATCCTGGGGGTACATTTTGATGTAGTACATCGGCTTGAAGGACTTCTCGGCCATAGTGTTACGCGCAGTTTGATCGATGTCAGAGAGCTTCGTGACAGCCTTATCTGGGTCGTAAAAGTTCTCATAGTGCTTGTGCATATAGTCACTGTCCCAATGGGTGACGGTGATGTCGTCAGAGAACTTGGCGGAGCCGAGGACCTTCTTCTCACGGAAGGAGGCAGTGGGTTCTAGAATACGTTTTGCTGTATCGGCGAGCACGCAGAGGATCAATTCGTCAAAGTGCTCTTCCTTCTCCTGCGCGTTTGAATCGGCGTTGTGGTCATTGTCGTAAGGAACGTTGGCACTGTTAGGGTTATGCGCATCAGGCATTGGGGTGCGCTTGATCAGCCTTACGGTAACGCCAGTCTTGTCTCGCTTCATTACTCGTGTAATTTCTGTTGATAGTCTGACGTTGACGCCACGCTTGAGCAGATCCTGTCGCCAGCGCTCGTAGAATTCGCTGAACTTGGGAAAAACCACCATGGGCGGCAAGTTGCTAGCAACGCTATGCTTGTCTCCTGGATACCACATTCCGTATGTTGGACTAGTAACCAGCCTTTCGAGAATGATGCTAGGTACGTTTGGTGTCTCATTTCCGGTTCCCAGGAAAAGCGCGATCATGGGCATGGCGACAGTGTTGGTGAACTCTTCGGAGAACCAGAACATTTTAAAAAGAATCTTGATGGGGATTAACGCGAAGAAAAGCTCGAACCATCGAACAATCTTGAGCATGGTGTGAAACTTCTTGATCTCCTTCTGATGGCGCGCAAGAAGCTCGGTCGGGAAGACATTAGTCCAGAAGATATCGTCTTTGCCAAAGGAGACTTGAAGGTTCACGGGATCAGCATGATGGCCTTGTCTCGCAAACATTGTCATGGTGTGATGGAAAATGTAGCTTCCACCTTGAACACCTTGGTTCAGCCAGTCAGCTCCATGGCGCTCCTTGTCGACTCCAATAGAAAACGCCTGGCCTCCACAGTAATCTACTGCGTCGATGAGGGTAACGTCAAACTTGTCGGGATGTTCAGAAAGGTGGTGAGCGGCTGACATTCCTGCTTCGAATTAGGAACCATAGATCTCGAAAAACGCGTTCAACGTACCAGCGGCGCCGGCTCCCACAACAAGCACCTTCTTCTTTCCATTTCTGTTGTTGCCGCCTGCCATATTCGTAGTTGGTAGAATAGGCTCTGTGTCGTGTGAGTGTGGCATCGAAACGAAATCTCAGCACTTATGCGACATGCTGCAACCATGCGAGCTACCGCGGACCTGTATTTGTCCGCAGCTGTAACGACATCAACCGTGAACAAATGCGTCATGAAATCCCAAAGAGGTTTGGGCCGATCTTGACTGGCTGCGGCTATCGGACGATCGTGCATCGCCAAGCGCTAATTCAACGCAAACACCACGCTAGGTGATGATGTCATCCACGCTTCAAAGACACTTTATGACGGCAAGATAAATGTTTTCATACAATTTACTTGGACTTCAACGCGTGATATCGTGTCTAAAGGGTGTGCATCCCCTTTAGCGCCCTGTCCGTCCAATCATCTACAACGTCACCCGTCGGATCGCCCGCGTTCTCAGAACGTGTTGGAGGATCCATGATAGGGAATGTCACCGGATGCGTCGCTTGGCCCAGGTCGAAGAAATCTAACCCTAGATCTGCTGTCGCATCCGTGTACCAATCGCCTCCTATGTCAAGCATGCCGACTTGGTCGTTGCTTTCCTCATGTGCCATATCCACAACAGATTCTAGAGACGCATCGGCTGGTGCGTCTTGTATCGTTGGTGAATCACTGTCTTGGGTAACACCGGTTATCCTGGCGAACTGCAGCGCAATTTGACCCAAGGTTTTGTATGTGGATGGGAGCTTTTGCTGCATTCCACGGACCTGCTCGAGGACAGTGCACACCGTCGCTTTGCGCTCGATGTCTCTAGGTGAATCTGTTTGACCTTTGGGTCGAGCGAGGAAGTCTGCGCATACTATCAAGACGGCATGGAATACAAAGAAAAAGTCTAACCACGAGTAGCCCATGATCTCGAAGATACCAAGATCTATCCCAATTGTGATGCACTGGAGACTCTTGTGCACCGAGTCAACACAGTCTTCCGCAAGTATTAGAGTCGATGGCCAATCCTCAGAAGCCGGTAACGCTTTGTTCTCCAAGAAGCAGACGTTGCTCTCGACTTTTTGTATGAGAAAGTCTCGGGAGATGACACAGCGTGTATAATAGTAGTACATGTGCAGCAACAGAATCATTGCCTTCGAGTCTGTACCTCCTGGGGCTTGATCAAGGGACATGTGTGGAGGGATGTTCGCGTAGAAGTTGTCGCATTCGCGGAGTAGGGTCATGGCAACAGCCAGCGTCGGCGATCGCTCTTCGGACGAGGTCTTGTCGAAGTATGCACGTTGTCGGATACGGTACGACAAAGACACGAGGTCGGAGCAGAGGTTCATGAAAATTGCGGTGATGCGCGTTTGCTCGAGCATTGGTGCGTCGGGAACCTTCATCGCTACCTCTCTGTCGTCAATTCCCGTAGGACGACCCAATATACCACACAGTATCTTCTCAAATATGTAGATGGACCACCATACTTGCCGGCGCACGTTGCATTCGATGGGTTCAAACTGTAGATTCGAGCTATCGCGATGCATTCCCATGGTGATTGCCTAGCATCAAGCGTTAGCAGAGGACCGGAACCGTGTGCAGCAAGTAACGTACCATGCGTGCAGCAAGACCAATCAGTAACCACGAACTGCTCTTTTGTCCAACGTTGTGATGGTGCATGTTGAGAAGGACAAGTGCCTGAACGTTCTCTAATTGCGTCGCCGTCAAAAGTACACGGAAGTAGGTTTTGGCGAAAACAACAAGCTTGCGGCGGAGCGCTTGCATTTGGTCGACATCATTTGCTCTTGATTGCTGGCAACCGAAAGACAGGACCAAAGCCAGTGAGATTAGCCATCCCATGTCCTTGCATTCGTCAATGAAGTCGCCCTTTCGCGAGTATGTAGTTTCCAGTCGCATCTGAAACACGGTTCTATTGAACAGGGGAAAGTACATGTGAATCTGATCAAAATAGACCGCTACTAAAGCGTCAGTGATGTGTTTTGGGGGAATCAAATCACCAATTGTATCTAGACGTGAAGTACTATCTTGAAGTTGCGACGGATCATTCGATGCCTCCATCTCAGTTCTGGATCTCTTCCGACTTCCATGGCTCGAATTGGGACGCTGGCTCGATGTGGGTATAGCAAATTCGTCTTCCGAAGGATTTGTGCTGCTGCGTTTCAGCGCCGATCCTGATCGACTTGAGGGGTTTGATGTGAATGACCGGAGTCCAGGAAAGTCTGCACCAGAGACGGCTTTCCAGCGGGACGCAAGTGCTCGTATAGTCGTTGCAAGCCGAAAGCTACTGGAAGGACCGAAATAATGCGAGACGCCTCGATTTGTGCGAATGACCTCTTCTGCCTGGGAAGATACTTGTTGGGTTACGGAAGCAGGCTGGCGTAGGCGCTCTTTGCTTGTAGACAAGGAAGATGTGCGGTGAGCAGTGTGCAGGGGATATGTAGTAGTGTGTGGGTCCAAGTATGGGGACTGAGCAATGGGTGATGTTTGCAACGACTGATGCTGCTGCTGCTTTTGTTGCTGTTCCGAAGAAGAAGCCTGTCTGTCGCTACTGCTATTGCTGAAGATATCTGCAGGTGTATAGTCGTCGCTCGCCGGCATTGCTATGTTGCTTGCCGTGGCGATCTTGAACAGGGTCTCTGTGTCCTGAACATTCTCATCCGGAAAAAGCCCTTTGACTAGCGACTCAAGAGCTCTGTAGCGTAGGCTGAGCGTCTCCACACTCCCATACACTCTCTGTTTACGTGGTAGCTTGGATTCACAAACCACGCCATTTGCCTTGCAGTCCGCACAAGGCACGTCGGCATTCTCGCGAATGCACCGTGCCCGTCGAATTTTGCAGCGGTCGCAGCTCACGAGCGCACGCTTTCGAGATGACCCTGACTTGGCGGGTCGTTCGGCCATTGCTTTCGAAGTCGTTGCGAACAAGATCGGAAACTGTAGCGGACGTATTGACGCGCTGGAGAATGTGGAGTTCCGAGGATGCGAAGACCGATTCTGTCGCTTCCGCTGACTGAGACCGTGGCCTCGTCCCGTCATAACACCATCGGAGTTGCTTCCGTAGAGCAGCAGCCGCGCGTCATAATAAGGTTTACAGATCAGGACCGAACCGGAAGGACCTGTTTATGTGCTTATCAAAACATGAAAGTCTCGCGTACATTATTCGTTGCTTTGTTTTGTAGTGGCCTCATTCTACCTCGCTACACTAGTCCAAATATACCGGTATTCCGTATACAACAGCAGCAGCCCCATTCAAGTACCGCAAATAACAAGCCTTTCTCGCATCCCGCACCGCTTCATCTAATCCAACCCCCTTCTGCGAATTGCCTTCCAAATTCGGATGATCATCTGCAAGTTTCACAGACTTCTTTCCCTTCTTTGCGCTCTCCGCGGCCCTTACACCCTCTACCTCGTCCACCAACTGCGCAACTCTACTCTTGCCCTTGCCCTTCTTCGCAGGAGTCTTCGTAGACGTCTTGGATGGCAACACGTCTTCTTGCGCCTCGGGCCACAATCCCCATAATTCACCTGCTTTGACGGCAAAGCGATCGCAGTCTTTGTCAGTGACGTCCCATAACATGCCAAGTACTGCTGGTGCGCCAGCGGTGAGATACGAAGCAAGCATACCCGAAGGTTCAAAAATCCCGTTTTCTGTAAGATGTACAGACGAGCAGCCGAAGAGGAGTGTGGTCGCACAGCCTGGTTTTCGTTCTCCTTCATTCTGTTCGCCGGGATAGAGACGTCGCACTGATTTCGACTTGACATATTGCGCACCGCTGCCGTGACCGAAGTACAAAACTAGGTCTTTGTTTCGCAACGAATCTTCAAACTCCACTTCCGACGGTGGGCGATTGGCGATGTGATTCCAAGAACCTGTAAGTTCGTCTAGACGTGGCTTGATGGTTTTCGAGGTATGCGCCAAGTCTCCCGACGGATTTAGCATACTCGTGCCTCCAGTGCTTGTAGAAATGTAATGGCCCGGAGCAGCATCCTGCTGGGTTGCCGAAGATCGTGCAGAAAGTATTCGCTCTCGAAGGGCGGCAAGCGAGGGTAGTCGCGAGATAGAAAGCTGTTCTAGGCAAGGCAGCGATTCCCATGGGAAGGCATGCAAGTTGTTGTCCAAAATAAGTATCGTATGGCGAGAGGTAGCATCAAGTTTTTGTGACGCTGTGTGATAGGCGCGTAATGCTTCATGCGTCTCCACGACCATGGCGTCAAAGTCGAGCTCGTCGTATGCATTACGCTCGCCGTTGAATTGGAGGATGTCCACCACAAAGTATATGAGGTCCATTAGCGCTTCATCAAGATCGAGGTCGTCATTAGTAGCGTCGCCCAGTCCAATAAACAACTCCAGCACTCGTGTATCCAGCACTGGTCGCTTTTGGGTACTCTTCTTCCTGCGAGATGGCAAGTGTTCGTTGAGTATATCCTCCAGTGACTTTCGGAATTGAGCAAGAAGAGCTGGCTGTCTTTCGTGTTGTGAGAAGATACCTTTGAAACCACCGAGCCAGATGTTTTCCATGTTGACAAGAAGTTCGCGAAGCCGGGTGTCGAGAGCTTCGCGTTCAGCCCACCACTGGTGTCTCGCTTCCCTAGAAGTCATGTCTTTGGCGGATCGAGTACTGAAGTCACTGAGCTCGACAATCTCATCAAAATCTCTCTTGCCATCCTCGAAAGAAAACTCTTCTTCGTCCATCTCGCGGGAAGCGTGACGGGCAAGTGGTAAACGTAATACGAACGGAGACAAGCCACCCTCAAATCGGGTGATGAATAGCTCATCGCGTGCCTCACTAAGCGCCAGCGATACAGCAGACCACGTTTCTGGAATGATGTCAACATATTCTTCCTGGAAACTGGATACTGAGCTGAAGGCAAAATGCGACGAATCAGAAGTTGGCCATCTCAGACAATCATCGCGTGAGAGCTGCTCCTTCTCGGCCTCTGTCGACTCCTGCACAAGCCGCAAGGCATTTACTTTTGGAAGTTCGCTCATATAAGCTGCGTATAACGGGTGGAGCGAGCCCGGCAGCTCTGTTCCTGAGACAGCCGACATCAACACAGTGACATGACCGAGCGCCATGGAGGTTTGACGGAACAGATGGTTGGACCCATTAGTAGCACACAGGGAGTGTGCTTCTACGAGTCGCGCACGTGCATCACGAAGCGTATCCATGAAGTCCACTTTGATTTGTTTCTTCGCCCGGCCACCTTTGGTAGCAGTCGAAGTAGCCAGAGCACCCTTCTTGGCGGTTGCTGCGTCGAGACCAAAAGCAGGAAAGGCAATGGTCGACTCAGGGAGTGTGTTGACAGTAAAGTCTTCAGCAATCTGCTTCGCACTCTGTGCGAGTTTCGCTTTGAAGATAGCCCACATGTGCGACACTTCCTGGCTTAGTCCAGTTTGAAGCTGTTCCGCTTCACCAAGTATACTCAGAGCTTTTGCGAGATCATCGTGGAGTAGGTTCGCAAGGACAGCTCGGTCTCTCATGCTCGCTTGGAACACGAACAGCGCAGAGCACTCTTCGGTGATACTAGGCGTTTCCAAAACAGTGGGCTTTCCTACTTGGCGTTTCGTTCTTGGAACAGGCTTTGCAGCTACTGTGGCCTTGGCGCGAGCATTGGCGGTAGACTTGGAAGCCGCTCTCGGTCCAGCTTTCACTGCAGGTTTGCGACCTCTTGTGGCTGGTTTCTTGACATTCTCCGTGGCCTCTAGGGTCATAGATGAGACACGATTAGCAAGCGCATCGACGGAGGTAGAAAACGTCTCCAGAGTCTTGATGTACGATGGCGAACTCAGGTCCTTAAGAAGTTTCTCCATGCAGTCGTACGACTGTATCTCCTGTTCATATTGACCGTTCCAGTGATGTATCCTGGCTACGGCTGAATGATAACCTGCCGTTGAGAGACACTTTCGGGAAAGATCGGGACTCAGAGACTTGAGAATGGTTTCGGCCTTGTCAGGTCTGCCACTCTGCGCCCAACAGTCAGCACGCCAGCTGGCGTTGTCTGTGATCAAAGTCGCAGATTGTGTGGCTGCAGCCACTTTTTCAGCCTGTTCAGCAACATGGATTGCTTCATGTAATAGGCCTTGGTGGGCGAAGATCTGAGATTGCTGCATTAGTGCCCGATACAACGCAGGAACCAGGCACCAGAATTCAGGTCCATTGAGAGCATCATGTGTCACGGACATGACAAGAGGCGCAGCAGATTCCGCATTCTCCGAAGGTGTCATCCTTTTCGCACTGGCCCGTGATTCGAGGGCGGCCCATATGCGACGATTGATTGTAACGCACTGCCTCGCATGCCGAGCTGCTGTCTTGTATGACCCAGTAGCTGTGGCAAGAAGCGACTGCACATAAGCGGCAGCCGCCACTATCTTGTTAAATCGCAATCTGCCAGAAAGCGTAGTTGTAGGTTTTGCGAGCTCCATGAACTGACGATCGTTGAGCGCAAGAGATTGAGCATCCGCCATCGTAGTCAGACTAGATATTATTAGTGTGATGCTGTCAAAATCATATAGTTCGTTACATACCATTTCGTGGTGTTCCCGGTACTCACAAGATACTCAGCGTATGCCATATGCCATTGCAGCTTGGCTTCTACAGATGATGTCTGACGTTCGAGCAACGCTTCAGCCTTCGCCAAAGACAACCCTGCTTTGCCGGTATATCCAAGGTGAAGAAATTGCAGGCCGAGGGCACACAAAACGGCGATGCGCTCGGATACATCAGAACCGTCTTGGAGCTCCAAAATCTTGACCAAAAGATGTAGGAGAGGCAACGCAAGATACTCTTCCCCTTTCGCGTTGAGAAATTCAAGGCATGCTTGCAGATCTTGTAGCCAGGATTCGGTATTCTCGACACAATCTGTGAGCGCCTCCCACGAAGACATTGACCCAACGAGTGACTCCCACGTTGTGAAGCACTGCTGGAAGGTTGTTGTGGTAGAAGATGACTGTTCCATCGAAGCTTTGAGGTCGCGAAGCGCTTTAAGATGAACCCCGTATCGTCTTAATGCTTCATCTTTACTACTTGCATTTTGTATCTCGTCGTCATCTGTGGCGTTAATCGATGTCAGTTCTTCAGACAATATATGCGGGTTTTGTTGAGAAAGCTGAAGAAGTGTGACACATAGTCGGAGATGTCGAACGGGATACACGCTTGGTACATAAAGCTGTTGCAATCGTTCCACCAGAATGCGTATCGACTGGTCAAGACTCGAGTCCCACTGTCGGTTCTTGGTCAGAGTTCGTAAGTAAAAGCCAAGCTGCAACTCTAGGATGGCTCCCCTAGTTCCTGGTTCTAGCTCGTCATCGTCGTAGAAGGCGAGTTCGTCTACATTCTGAAGACCAGACGTGACGAAGGAGTGATGAAGTGTCTTCATTACGCGAACGAGGGCACCGAATGGCCCCTCACTATCGAACACATTGTGCAAGGAGGATGTTGACGTCTTCTCAGAGAGCTGCTGCAACACGTTGACAGTGAGGTGGCTTTGAATGCATTGCCGAAAAGCGTTGCGAGAGCTTTCGGTACGGTTCAGATCCTCCAAGGCCTCTCCCCAGTTTTCCAGCTTCATTGAGAGGAGTCCACTTTCTCTCTCGGGTGACGAACGAGATTGCACAAGGTCGATTGAGCGTTCCATGGCTACAACGAGGGCTTCGGGATTGCAATGCGCTTTTCGCAACTGCAGATACAAAGACCAGTACGCATTTGATAGCTTGACCATATACGTGCCCACAAGAGAGATATTCTCTTCTCTGGGAAGTGTGCCTTGTCCGATCTCTTCTTCGAATCGACGTATGATGTGTGAGCATTCTTGAAGGATAGTATCCAGTTCTTTCCATTGATCTTGAGTCTTTGTCGTTCTCTTGCAACATGCCATCAAAGAGTCGACCGTACTCTTGGCATATTTCCATGCTAGAAGTACTCGCTCCTGTTTCCGGGTTTGCGATTTTGCGTCTGTTTCACCTGATGATGTAGCCCCGAGAAATCTGGCAAAGAAATGTACACTGGCTGCAATGATGGGTACAGCATGCTGTTCGGTAGGGTTGCTCTCAGAACTAGCTGTAGTTTTTGACATGCTTGTGACTAGTAACCGTGTCGCAGCGCGTCGCAGTGCATTCACTTCAGTAAACAGAGTTTCCAAATCAGACACTGAACCACCTAGAGCGCCATCCAAGATCTGAAGTGCGGTAGTAATGGTCTCGTCCAAGTCCGGTTTCTTCTCGCCTTTCACATGAGCCTCAAGATTGATTGTGGCAACGCGTATCGCACGTGTTGTTTGCTTTGCCGCGGACGAATTGGAGTCCGCAGTGTCTTTTGAGGAGCCCAGCCATCGAAGGGCCTGGTCAGACAGGCCCGCAGCTTGAGCAAGAGAGGACAGGGTCTTGTTGGCTGCTGCTTGCGGAGCAGGCTCGCCCGGGAACCCAGCCAAATCAATGTACAATGTCTCAGCGAGTTTGTACTTCTTACTTGGGTTGAGCAGTGATCTGCGGGCGAAAGCAACTACGCATTTGGTGAATGGGTCTGAAAGCTCTCTATCCACACTGCCTTGGTGCTTGACCAGACTCCACCATTTCTTTCGAACGCTGAACGCCAGGTGCTGTAACAGAAGTACGGTCTCGGCAGATGGTTGTAGATTGTTCGCATCTTCGGATGTCGATATACTTGGACATAGGGAAAGCACAGTCTGCGCCAGCGACTCCAGTTGTCTTGCCGCCTTGGCCTGGCCGTTCGGGGTCTTGGCAGTGTGAAAGAGTAGGTTCGCGGGTGACGAAGGGTTGGTCAACTTGAGATATGCCCAAGTGGCTTCAACAGTCCGAGGCCTCTTCAGCTTTGCAATAATGCGCAAAGTGTACATCTGGAAGTTTGCTACTAGCGGGATAGCAGGGCTCTTCGGGTCGATTGCCGCGAAGTCGAGAAGGAACGCAAGGCTCTCTTTCTCTGCAAGTCCCTGCTGGTGCAGAGCAGACTTGATCTCGTCTTTGCCCGCATCCTGCCCGAGATATCTGTCCAGCTTCTTCTTCAACCCTCTTAATTCCTTGACTGCCATATTGTCTAGGCCAAGTGCGACGAGCTTTCCGATAAGCACGAGCACACCATTCTCGTACTGTAGTTCTTGCGAGTCCTTGCCCAAGACCTTCTGTGCCTCTGGTGTACCCAAGTACGCAAACGCGGTTTTTGCGCATTCAGCTGTTGCGAGCAGGCCAGGGTCGGGACCTGGGGCGAGGAAGGAAGAATAAGAAGACGACCGCCGAGGGACGCGTTTTTGGGGCGAGTTGTTGATTTGCGAGACGGATCGTTCCCTGAGAGGCTTTTGCGATGCCGAGGAGCTCGTTGTCTGGCCGAGTCGCGGTCGTGCAGGCTTGCGCGCATCTTCGGCGGCGGTTGGCTTCGACTTGGTAGGGGGACGGGCGGCGGTTGCGTGCGGTGGATTCTTCAGCGCATCTGCAAGCGTCTGAAGGGTCGTATTAGCAACCTCAGTCGCCAGTACGTACTTCTCCTTGGGCCCAAGGTTCGAGTTCTTCTGCTTCCCCATATCCGCTGACGCCGCACCTGTGGCTGTCGCGCCTCTCCTCCGTGCGGCGGGCTGAACTTTTGCTCTGACATTCTCCTTCTGTGGCGCATCCTCTGCTTTTCTTGACAGCAAGTCCTGGAGCGCAGTCGCTGTGGCGTTTGTGCATGTTGAGATTGACCGTAAATCGGCCTTAATTCGATCGGTGCGTGTGCGCGTCGTCTCGTCTTTTGTTGCCATTTTCGTCGGGCCGGGATGGTTGTTCGCATGCGTGACGTTTCATACAGTCCGTAGATTATACATTACTAAGAAGACAGGCGCGCTGGTAGATATGATGTCGTTCAATGCGGTCGCAGTTGGGCTCAAAGGCCGCGGCCAAACAGCTTCAAAACACGCTACCGCATGCGGTTAGCGTTAGTCTATATCCAGCCCTACCCTTGAGAAGGCCCGACCGACCGTTGAGCCGTTCGATGATACTTACTACAACTACGAAACTTGTTCAGTCTTCGCTATTTGCACCACAACTGCATGATGCCCAGGTGCTGTTTGTTTAGGTACTCGAACAAACATGCGATATACAACACGAAGCTCAACAGAAATATGTTTTTCATACAATCCGCCACAGGCTCTGCGTAGGATGGCATAAGCATAACATTCTGGCAGCGTGACAAAGTGCATTTGACAGGTACAAATTGTTGTGCATATGCTGTTCCGGCGTAAAGAGCAGCGGGTTCAGGAGCCTTGGGGAAAAGACTTCCAACAGCGACCCTCAGGCGGTAATATGTGCATGTATCAGTAACATATTGCGGTGATGCTCCAATTAGTGATTCAAGCTTCCATTCAACCTCCAGACACACACTGCAAGCACAAATCTTACTGAACCTACCTAGGTAGATCACTGTCCTCATACTTACGTTGGACATCATGCATTGGCTACAGACTACTGTGACAACGCCAAACATTTCACACCGATGTCCTGTACATTTCCACAGCGTCGGTAGTGGTAAATATCTGACCAGCGGGCTCTGGGCGAGAAAGGACTATATGCATTGAATCGCATGATCTACCTCGCGTGCGCGGTTATTCGTTTGGACGACGCCACAACAGTGCAGATTGTGCGCCGCAACACTACAGCAGACCTAATTGAAGCTTACTTCAACTATATCACTCGAACCCAGCACCTGATATACTTGTTGCAAGAGATGTGACGGTATAGCGGTGAACTGCTTGTCGTGTGTTGGTGGGGCGTCTGTAACAAATTCCGTTGGTAGGCAACAAATTCCTGTAGGATTGTTGGTCTGACTATATCACTGAAGATCCGAGCATGGCTGAATCAGAGGGTACTTGTAGTTGCGAGCTGTTGCCTATGTAGCGTTCTGAGCCCAAGCTGACCCTCCGCGAGCTCTATGCCGACCTTGCGAATTATGTGGGAACTGTGAGCAAGGGCGATTGCTACACGAACGATTTCTCCGCAATTGGAGTGCAGCAAGATCCTAAAAAGTGAGTTATTGGCGATGGGCGCGTTGTGACTGATACTGAAAGTGCGTCTGGCTGCGAGTAGCAGGATAGTCGTATCTAAAATCGTCTGGGCCTGATATTCACGCCTATAGTGTAGAACAAGAAGAACATATAGCCAAGACAGCTCGGTCAACTACCAACTGTCTCATTATCGCATGATATTGAAATAATGGCGTTAGTTGCGGTCACCAGCCAGTGATGAGGAGCGCCACTGATGAGAAACTCTTGACTACATCCGGGATATCGAGGTAATAGAGAACGATCGCGTCTGAGGTTAGACTCGCGGGTGGTGTGTATACTCCCATACGGTTTCGAACAAGTAGCCACCGCTCAAATTTTCTCGCTTCCATGCTCCGAATCTCGATCCTGGCCCAGGCGGAATGTGGAGGACCGGGAAAAACGCCAACATATGTCCTTCACAATGGTCTCATATTTGGAGGTGCATGACGGCTATAAGCAGGCCACTTGGCGCTATGCCAGATCTTGGTTCACAGCCGTTGTATCTAGAGCTATCGCAAAGGTCGTTGGGGCGGCTTGCAGATACGAATGAATCTTGGATGAGAGATTGGCTGACCGGCTAATATTGTGCCACCTGTTGGTCACTGGAGGTACTTCGGCCTCGCCAATCGTTGCTGAGTCAAACCTACGACAAGGCGGACAAGTCACTTCGTTGTGTCGAGCCCCTTCGTTGTGTCGAGCCCCTTCGCTCTCGATTAGTTGATGGCTTGATGCGGTCAGCTGTTCCGCTCGCGTATCGAAGCCGCAGGCTAATTCGGTCATAGGAACAGACAAAACGCGACTGCCTTAAGTGGCGTCAGTATAGCCGCGATCTGGTAACGGTTCGTGCTTGGGAAGTGACAGGCGGGACGCGTTGCAGACATCCAAGTTTCGCGCATCGCTTATGACATACCAGGTCCAAGGAGGGAGACGGCCACGCCGTTGCTCGGCTTGCGGGGTAAACTCAGGGTACCTCGTGCGTGTACCTTGTGGCTTCCCTTGGTCTCGACCTCAATTATATTAAATTACTACCGGCCCTACGGGTCATCTGGTTCCAGCGCCAGATACAGAGCGGAGCTCGGTTGTGCCTTCAAGTACGGCCCTTACCTTCATGCAATCCTTGGTATGGGGGAAGCCAAGTCTGGGGTACTATCGATTGACCATGCTACTGCAGACCAGGTTTGCAGATGGCGAACCTCAAACCGGACCTCAGGTGCGCTGCATGATAACCCGAGGACCTGTCCACCAATACAATCCCTGTCGTCCTCGCCATTTATACGTCTTGGTAGTGGAAGCGGAATACGGAACCTGTATACGCAACGATGACGGTGCTACTTCTGCACATGGACATCGGTGTCATGCGCACCGAGGACGTTCTATGCAGGAACGCCGTTTCACCAATGCAAAACAATTGCACGTGGCGAGAGAAGAGTAGGAGGAGTCACTGGTCCACCATCTTCCAGCAATAGTTGGTTTGGCGGCGCAGCGTTGCATCATGATCAGAAGCTTCTGGAACACACCAAGACGGTTCATGTACCAGTTCCCATCTTATCCTAACCAACAATTACAGAGCATTGGCGTGTTGTGGCACCGATTCGAAGATGGGCGATTAGACATGCGAACGCATACTCAACGCTTCGACCATCTCAGCCATGAAGCCTGGTTTTCGGGATGGCGCAAGTTTCTGACATTTCTCCCGTCGTCCGTGTTGGATCAGTCACGGCAGTTCTAGTACTTTGGTGGCGGCAGCCAGTATCCGCGCGACTCATGGACTTAGACAACTGGTTTGAATAATGGTGTGTCAAATGTACCCACCGGGCAGCGCGAGGGGAGATATGTCAGTTCGGGCCGCGCAACGTCCAGGGGTGGACTTTTCTCCAACAATCAACCCCTTAGCTAGTAGCCGCTAAGAGCGTAAGTGGTTAGTGCTCATCCGTCTAGCGTCGCATCCTCCACAGTCGCCTAATTGTACAAGACCCTCCCCCGCAACTGTCCGCGGCAAAAAGAAGACGCCAATGTTGCGTTGACGCAGCTGAGGTTGGACGACTCGTCGAAAAGGAATCCGGACCGAACAAGCTGCGGCGTAGTCTGTAGAGGCGAACGCCTCATCAAAGACCAACCATGGCGTTCAAGGAACAAATTGCGCAAGATTTACGAACGCACATCAGCACGGCGAGACCACGGCTGGCAACGCGGTTAGGCACCGTGAATGGCTGTCGCTCCTGGCCCCTGTGCAGGCATTGCTGGCCCTGATGACCATTCGGAGGCACGACAGGGGCGTGCTCCACGTGGTGGCGGGCTGTTGTTCTTTTCCGTCCTGTACCGCTTGAAACTCACACGCGACAGCATTCCCATGTCCGCAAAGTTTACTCTTCCTGCCGACAGGGAGCGCCCAGCCTGTCTACGTTGAAGCAGTGGAGCTCACCCAGGAGGGCTGAGTACAACCCGCTTCTCGAGTCTTTTCCCCGTATCAGACGAGTACCTCGACTCAATATTGAGCATCCGCTCGGTTGGTAATACGCTGGCTGATAGACAGGGGACGGGTGCATTGGCACATGCCGAACTTTACACTCATCAACCCTGCAGCTGTAGCGTGCTGAAAAGCTTAGGCGATCGTCTAGGACCCGTCCACGCCGTCCAACATGCCGCGTCTGGTGCACCTGCATATCCGCCTGGCCTGACACAGAAGTCAGTTGGACGATCTCCTTCCTTTCAAGTGTTCTACCCATATCAGGCGTGCTACTCCACCCCAGCTAGTTCTGGCATCTATTGCCATTATTTCCTATATCCTTTGCGCATACCCCAACCTGTGGATCACTCTTGCGGAGAATACCTCTAGTGTTGATCACTCTTTTGTGTATACAACAAGCTAAACTCCAAATCACCAGTTATCTCCGACCTGATTGATCAATCAACACACGAGAGTTGCATAGTGGCTCCCTGATTGGAAATCGGCAGACTGTGGAACCGCGACCGGACCTCCAGAGGGCACGAGAGCGAGACGGTTTCGTCGCGAACAGATTCGACCCCCCCTTCGCTATACCAACCATGGTATCTTGATGCGTTGAGAGCACAAGTACTTCCGCACATCCTATCGGGCCGCTTGATACTCGGTTACGACCCTCCATTACAACTATGGCGCCCTACGACATGACCGATATAACCTCTGTTCTACTTGAACGCTCTCTCGAAAAACGATACTTTGACGCTCCGCACAGTATGGACCCGCTCACCCCCCTCTATAGGGCGGGGCTAATTCCACTCGCTATTTGCGCCACAATGAGCTTAATATCAGTCACGGCCTTACTGGGATTCATTACACAGCGGATGATTTCGTGGCGGAGACACTACAGGCAATACGTCGGATACAACCAATATGTTATTCTCATTTACAACCTCTTAATCGCCGACCTACAACAGTCTATCGCATTCTCTATATCGTTCCACTGGCTCCGAATCAACAAGATCGTAGCACCGACCGGCGCATGCTTCCTCCAAGCGTGGTTTTTACAGATTGGGTCAGTATTCTCACGCACAAAATATGTGAGACATGTACTAACTCTCGATACTATCGTTTAGAGATGTCGCAAGTGGCTTCTTCGTTCTCGCAATTGCGATACATACTTGGTTGGGCGTGGTCAAAGGATACAAAATGCCGTACAGGTGGTTTGTGGTATCGATCCTCTCGATTTGGCTCTTCTCGTTGATCCTTACGTTACTTGGACCAGCCATGTACCAGGAGCGATATTTCGCTCGCGCTGCAGCATGGGTATGCTCTCTTCCACTAACAAACAATACGGAGCTGACTTCAGCCAGTGCTGGGTTTCAAGAGAATACCAAAATGAAAGACTTTGGTTACATTACCTCTGGATCTTCATCGTCGAGTTCGGCACGATCATCATCTACGCGCATGTCTTCTTCCACCTACGCGGCCGCATTCGAAGCATCATCGCAAACGACACTAGCAAGCTCACACGCGCGACGAAATTCATGGTCATGTACCCCTTTGTATACGTCGTACTCACGTTGCCCATAGCAGTGGGTCGCATGGTAGCGATGACCGGTACCGAACCACCAGACCTCTTCTTCATTGTCGCTGGGTGTCTTCTCACATCATGCGGATGGATCGACGCGCTTCTATACGCCCTGACAAGGCGGGTCTTGGTATCCGGAGATCTGAGTACAGGGAATTACAACAGAACTGTCACCGCAACGCTCACCAATGCGGCACGCCCAGGCGACGACGACCATTACGGCCTACAATCCATGAGTGGCAAAGAAGCCCTTACATCGACTACTGCACGTACCGTCACCATAGTAGGTGGCAGCAACCGACTATCGCGAATAGTCGATCACCGCCGTGGGCGCAGTCATACATTGCGGTCACGGCATGAAGATACGCTACACGAAGATGAAAGTCCTACCCGAACGGGATCAGCAGACTCGATCCTCAAGAACACGGTTTCAGGACATGGCATAAACATTATCACGGAGACAAGTGTGCAGGTGGAGACGGCCGAGGACAAGGCGTTTGAGGCAGGACGACCACGGTCGAAAGACTGGAGTGACGACTATAGCCGAGGATCATGATGATTCAGGCATGGAGCATACCTCTCCTACACGAATTCTGATGAAGACATCACTTCCAAAATTATTATTGTATACTACTACTGTTTTTCCCTCAGCAAAGCGTAGGCGTTGGAATGGCGCTCATTTCTTTCTCCTTTGTTCTTCAAGCACTGCCTGTTGTACCAAACTGTCTACCAAGAGGTAGCATCGAGATACCCGAATCAAGTAAGCAACAACCAATATCAAGACGTACATGCATCTACTTCTGTCCCTTTGATCAACCACACCATGGACCAAGAGTCAGGCCACATGGAGATATCCGAATGAAAACAAATGTCCAATGTAAATTTATTCACTTTGACTCCGTTGTGTTGGTGAACCCTTTAGCCATTTTCTTTTCTGCTCTCCGCGGCTCCTTTCACATGTCAGTGTCGTCCGCGGGGCTCTTCGGGGAAGTGGTTGTGGTGCCGCCCAGTTATTCTATATTTTCTTTGTTCGGCTATCCTACCAACTGGACTGGCTACATAACAAGGGTTATGTAAGACCGATGGAATGAAACTGGATCGTCCTTCGGGTCGGGTACTGTACCAGGCTATCGAGCGCACACCCAGACACCAAGCCGCCATATCAATTCGTGCAAGTGCAACCATTGAGATCTCTTCACACCATTTTGTCTTTCCAGGCCAACATGATGGCAAGTTCCAGGCGAAAGGATCTACAAACATGATAATAAGCAGAGGCCAACAGCGAGGTAAGTTCCGAAGAGCATGATGTGCAAAAATAGCAACGAGCGTGAAGGTATCATGGAAAAGGCGTAAGTCTAGTGTCATTGGATCTATTTGCTGTTTGTACAGGGTATCGTATGCTAATCGAGTATGGTACAATCATGCTCAATTCGGCGTGTCTATTGTACAGTGTCGTCTCTTAGATAACTGAAGTGGCGTGACGTTGGCATAGGTTTTGTTAAACTATGTTATCACCATATCCACGAACATCGGGGAGGTGGAGGCAAGGTATCTTATTCAGCGTGGGTTCCGACGTGAGCGCATCGTTCCTCTGGTAGGAAGCCGGATGCGAGATCTCAGCGTTTCCAGGGCTTCAGTTGGCGATGCATGATCCAAATCGAAGGCAACAGGGACGTCGTCGTAGTCATGCTGCGCATCTGGCACATTTTCCTTCCCCGATGGGTAATCAGGGGAGTGCTGCGCGTCGTGTTCCTGAACTTCCGTACCGTATCGACGAGCTGCGCGCCTAGATTGGGGACGTCCGGTACTCTGAACCCGAGCAAGCTTCTGTTCGAGAAGCCATGCCTTGCGCTTGTATTTCAAGAGCATTTCCTTTTGCGCGAGCGCCTCTTTCTTTGCCTCTATATCCGCAGCTGTTGTGTCATACTCGCTATGAATACTCGCTTCGGTTGGTCCGCGTGTCCGATGCTTGTTTGCGTTGGTGTCATGGTGAGGGGAGAACCGAGAATGCCTGTCTTGACGCGGCAGTGTGCTCTGAATGCGCAAAGTCTGCCGCAAGAGTTCTTGTTGTAGTTGTATGAGCTCCCGCTCTCTCTGTGCCAATTGAGCTTCTCGAAGCTCCACGTCACGCTCTTGGGGTGGTGCTTGTCGGGAAGGCTTCGGTTTGTGTACGTTAGAAGGCAGAGGTGGACCCGCCGGAGACTGTACATCTAGCGAATGAAGGTGCCTCGCTGGTGCCTTTGGAGGCAGTCCCGCGGCTTCACGAGGTCTTTTGGCCTTGGGGTTTCGCGCCTGCTTCTTCTCCGCTAACGGGGGCTTTTTTATGTGCGGTTTAGGCGACAGGTGTAGACCATTCCCCAAGCGAACGTTGGGTTGCAAGATGCCATCGATCAGCGTACCCCGAAACGTCTCTAGAGCCTCGCTATTCCGCAACCTGTCCCATTTATTCAACTGGGGAGCGTCGTTGAAGCTTGCGGAGATGGGGCGGCTTTCGGTGGAGTCCAGAGTCAATTCAACGTCTTCGAAGGGCGGGTCGACGACTGATACTCTTTGGTTGTCCTGGGCGTTGCGGGCCATGATGCGGAATGTGTTTTTCAGTTTCGAGACCTTGCTGATACTGCCGTTAGCATGTAGACAAAAATGGTGGGCAATCTGGCTTACTCGATTATGACGAGGCGCGTCCTATGCGGGTCTTGTTTGCGAATTGCCTGCATCTTGGGTGTAGGCCCACTTACAAAATGCGCGACTATCTTCATATGCGCTTCGAAGGCATCGTGAGGAAGCCATTCCTGAGGATGTATAAAGACGGACCCATCCTCAAAGTATGCATATCCGGGGGGGTACTTTCGTTTGCTGCGGGCGTACAGGCTCCCCAAATTCACAGAGTTATACAGCGGCCTGGCTAGGCCGAGGGAAGGTACAGACCCCCAAGGCGGAACGCTGTACAGGCTCCCCAGATTGACGAAATTACTGAGTACCGGTCGACGAGACATGGCTGCTGCCAAGGGTGCCGCGGTCCTAAGCCTAACCTTGTGTTCTACAGTATGTTTCGCGAATGACAAGTACTCTCTTTGCGACGGCGGCGAATCGTGATGCGTTCAGGGTATGCAGGCGACACGGCCATCGCAAGTTGTTAGACTCCGCGGGTAGGGTAGGATAGGGCTAGGGCTATCGAAAAGCGACGAAGCGCATAGCAGGCGACCGCGTCCGCACGTAGAATTATGCAGCTAGACAAGACCATCAGCTTCGCTATGCAGACTGCCTGCCTCGGCGCAGAAGCGGACGCTGGCATATGACAGACATGGCAGAGACGTACCTCGTGGTTGCTGCAACACTGGTGTGGTGGCTTCGAAGGATTCACGATGCAGCACCCAGATTATTGCGCACGAGCCCGTTTGAGTCGGGTGTACCGATCCGCCACTACCCCTTCGTTGATCGACATGTATCTTAATTGCACCTCACGTTGAGTTTTTACCTCGTCATACCCCTCCTTCTCCGGGCAATCGACATGGTTCAAATTTCGTTGTACTCGTCAAATTTCTCCTTACTTGCAGCCGCATCTTCCTACATTCCCGTCCATCACACTCACCACTACAAATGCACAACTGGATACCTCACAACACAAATCGACGAAGAACAACCCAGTCTTTTCATAATCTTCTGATCAAGCATGTGCATGGCATATTTCAGCCTGGCTGCCATCTAATACTTTACCCAAAGACCATGCCGTTGCGGTCAAAATAGTGACAGCCTGGTGACATATCGCATCGTCAACCCATCAACGCCAAATAATTTTCCCGCCTCGACTTTCACTTCAGAAATCAAAAGTAGCGCAAGCCATCATCATGGCCGTTTGTCCATGAGCGAACATGGTCCTGGAACCCCGGCCCACTCTATCGAGCGAACCAGTCGTTGCATCTGCAGAGCAAGTGGTGCCAGATGACACGGTCCGATCGGGTATGTTTGCCGGGCTTTTATATGACGATCCATGATCTATCTCGCCGTGCGAGAATACGGTTGACCAGTTCCTCTCGCCCGCCATCTAGTATAAGCCTCGTGTTCACGCCGCGTCCTGCTTCTCAACTATGCTATCTATCGCCATCGACCGAGTGGAAGGAGTAGTTGGTGTCGGGGGTGCCTTTGCTTCAGCCTTGACGGGAGTAATTTGAGGCTGCGGCTGTGGCGGTGACTGTAGTTGCCCCGCGGGCATACTCTGAGTCGGCGACAAGGACATGGAAGCGTCGTCCTCGGTGGGTTCATTCTCTTCTCCGATTATCTCGTCTACTTCTCGCAGCCAGTTGGCTTTGAGGACCTCCATGGGAGGATCCAGGTCGCCAGGTTTCCCACCGCGTCGAGCCTCTGCTGCAGTCATCTTCCTCTCCCCGCGTTTGTGAGGGTGAAAGTGCATGCGTCGGAGGTGGCTTGCGGCATTGTAGCATTCGTTGTACCTCTTTCCAGTCTGGCATGCCTTACAGTTGGCCAGGAATGACTTGTCGGGTGAAGTGTCGATGGTCACCCAGACTTTACGTGCTTTTTTGTGGACGCGGTTGGTATGACGTCGCAGCTCATGCTCACTGCGGAAGCCATCGGGATAGTCCGAGCAGACGGGGCACTTTAGTCGCAATACTCTGCGTGATGGAGGTTTGGAGCCCGCTTCGAATGTCGGTGAAGTGTTAGGCGTAGTCTCAACGCTTGGTGCTGTCACAATGGTTTCCCTTGGGGCTGGAGCTGGCTCTATTGGTTCGCTAGCTTTGGTATCCGTGACGGTAGGGGTCTTGGTCGGCGCATCTTCTTTCATCCTGGCTCTGGTTCTTGTTGGAGGCATAAACCTGACGGTACTTGATAATGTCCAGATAGGATCCGGCCAGGCTGGAATACTGTTGTTCTGTGCGATTCTGTCCCGCGGTCCGATACAGTCGAACGTTGGGGAGGCTCGCTTGGTGGGGCGAGTATTATCGCTCTAACGGCAGCTAAATCCGACAGGTTTAGAGAATGGCAAGTGGAATCCTGGGGTACTAGGGACGTGTGATGTGTTTCCAAGTCGATCAGGGAAGCGCGGGGGGCCAGGCAGCAAGATATCCCGATTTTCGCTGGGCCCAGTGGAGTGCGCACGAGGCTGGAATGGCGCAGTCAGCCTCGTTTCCCATCGTGAGTGGGCGAGCCTTGAGCTGCAAGCCACGCTATAAACGGCAAGCTGGCGAGCTGGGTGCTTATTGGATCTGCTGCCTCAGGCTGAACGACTTCTGCTGAGTGCCATGGCGAATCAAGTGACGGAACCCTGTAAAGCTGGGCCAGATAATCAAAAGGAACGAAGGATGCCGCCAAAACCCTGCTCGGATCATTCCGCCTCGCGACGAACTGCAAGTCCAAGAGCGCGGAGGGTGTCGGGCTTGCTAGGGGGAGCGAGCTGTCGTGGTTCATGGCTGGATCATGCTTTTCCTATTTAGAAGTTCCGGTCGCGACCGAATCTCGCAACACCGAACCTAGACATTGACAATTCACATGGCATCATCACCCGACATCAGTACATGCCTTCTAGATGCTTCTGGCAAGATGGCATCAGCATCTACCGCCCTTTGCTCTCGTCTTTTTCCTTGTTCAGCCTTGCTCCGGCCAAGTACCGGAAGACGCCTTTTTGGCTGGCCCAAGCGGAGCCGAGGTTTTGGGCGAATCAGCGACCGAAGGAATTTGCTTGCTTTACGAGGAGTCGCCGATTCAACGACCCAATTGGTGCTTCGTCAAGCCTCGATTCCAGCTGTAGAGGCATCGTCTGCACCTAGGAAGCACGACGTCTCCGTCATTCTCGATCGGCTGCAGCCTTCTTCAACTGGCTCATGTTGGTCTTGCGCTCTCCGTCTTGCACGTCTGAGCAGGTGGGGCGCAATTCGACTGTACGAAGGCATTGATCCTTCGCCTTGCTCAAGTCAGACTAGGTTGCCAGCTTCGATATGCGGTATATGGGCACTACACGTAAGATCGGTCCACACCTGGTCTGAGGCTGACGTCCAACAGCCACGAAACTTTATCCACCGTCTGGCATGTGAGGACCCTACCGCGGGCATGGTACCCATCTTGGCTGCCATCAGAGCATGGACCGCGAAACATCAGACATGCTTTGTTGAACCAATGCCAATTGCGATATGCCTTGCCTTGAGGCATGCCATGGAGATGATTTCTGTTTGATTCGCTTCTGACGTTGTTCCGATGCTACTCTGACAGGCTTCAGCGCGCTACATGTCAGCCTTCCCGCCCGACGCTCAACGCACGCGCCCTACGTAGGTAAAAGGTGCGAGAAACGCTTATCGATTCGTAAGCCTTCTAGCCTGCATAGGGCTGGATCCACGTTTCAGGTCTCGAAAAGCCCGTCGCTTTTGTGAAGTACAGGAAAAACCAACGGTCGCAATGCGATCGAGGCTTGCGTACTCTTTCGACTTGATCCTTTGCATGAAGACTGCTTCTAGCTGCATAGATTAACAAGTCTTAGCAGATGGGTAGACTCTTGGCTCTTGATTCGCTCATGTCTAGTCGCACTGGTCAACCAGTTGATTCTCGGCTTGCCCCTCTCTCCGAACCAAGTGTCGCTTTTTCCCTCAGCCTCACGCCACGGAGGCGGGCATAGTACAGTACAACTAACACGGCCGATGTGGGCCATGGCTATCCTGTTCCGTAGCCAGGAAGCAGTGCAACGAACGGTCAGTCTTTCGGAAGAAGAGCTGAGCATATAGCTCGCATTCTACTATGTACGACGATTTAGCCCGCCGGAGCGATAGTCGCACTTGCTCACATGGTGCCCAATAATGCGTCTTGGTCGTTTGGTGACACGTCTATGGGGACGTCATGGAGATTCTAGATATGACAAACAGCTTCCTTCTAGACACTACCTCCATCCAGATGCCATTATCTATCAAGTTTACCCAGAACACTGC
>Ga0058698_10000274_pt1 | contig 30590 bp, 28 predicted proteins | sample AgamicAsSfe_FD_67288 | JGI IMG/M metagenome (GOLD analysis project Ga0058698, IMG submission 67288) | Agave microbial communities from Guanajuato, Mexico - As.Sf.e | ecosystem: Host-associated > Plants > Phyllosphere > Phylloplane/Leaf | place: Guanajuato, Mexico | collected 2012-05-30
GGTTGAGGGTGACAGTTCGAGATAGGCGGAGCCGGAGGCGGAGGGGGTTAGGCCTGTGCGGAGATCTGGGAGGGATGGTGTTAGTTTGGAAGGGAGGGTATAGCTGTATAGTTGACCGTACAGATCTTGCGTAGCTGATCTGGGGCCCGTGTTCGTCGTGGGCGTTGTGCTTGCTGGCTGGAAGGGGAGAGGGTGGATGCGTAGACTGGTGGTGCAGTGCCGCTAGGGGGTCCGTTGATTCGTCTTCTGTCGGCCATGGCTTGTATGGGGCAGGTGAGTGTGTGGCAGGTGATTATGGCTGAGCTAGGTATACTGTATGGTCTACGAATTACGGCCTATTGTCTGACTTGCATTGGTCACTTTTTTGGAGAGTAGTCTGATTATGTCATCTTTCGCGGTCAGCCTTACGGCGCACGCCGAAGATCGATTTTTGGGTTTTCTCTCTTTTGCTTCACAAACAACAACAACATCGAGATGCCCTTTTCTTGATGCGATTACCTTGCCGACGAGGACTTATGTGCTGGACGATAAAGTCCTCGTCGGTCTCTTCGTATATGGTAAGAAGCACAGCACCTCACAGACAACAACTGCTTTGGGAGGAAAATTTATACACACAAGTTTTGGCGACCTTTACCATGAGCCACAAACTTACATGCACTACCATCTGATTATTGACGAGAATACGCTACGATGTCATACTGGAAGCTTTGCGAGGAACCTCAGCTAACAGCTGCAAAAGTGGTAGATGTCTAATTTGTTGCTACTAATAATGACTGACCTTGGTAAGCTCATCTCTATTCTTCTTTTCCTACCAAAATACACCACTTTCTGTGATGAGCGTATAAATTTCAGTTCTGCTACTGCAATATCGTTGAAGACAATTCATACCATCTTACCAAATAGTCTGATTGAAAGTCTCTACAATTCAATATTCTATTCATCTTGAATGAAGGAAACCTTTGCTAATCAGCCACAACACAGACTTGCCCATTTCCGTCTCAGTCCAGCACGCTCACGCTTCTCAACCCATCATCCATTGGTAAGCTCCATCCTCCCAGCACCAACCTCCTCCTCTATCATGATGAATCACCCAAGTGTATCCATTCAACGAGCGCCGACTCCGCCGAGCCATTCTTCCTGTTCCGGACTGCCTTCTTTCGAGAGGTCGGGATGATAGGATGTGAAGTTGATCTCCACTGGGAGTCGTGATTTAGCTTCAGTGCTCAGGCGTGCCGGGTCCGTTATGGGCTCGGTGCTCCCCGGGCCGGCGGAGAGGCATGACTTTAATAGGCTGTCTGAACGTTTCCGCTCGATGTTTACATTATGTCACCTTCGGCGTGAAATACGGGCTGACTGAACTTGTTTAGATTCGAGTTGAAGTATCTCGCCTTTTGACGAGTATCATGGGGATGTCGGTTGGCATTGGCATATCTTGCCCCAACCGATTGTATGGGATGCTCCTCGCATCCCCCTACATACCTAGACAATCAATATCATTCTCTTGCGTATCTTGAAATAAGCTTTGCACGTGTTCTGCTGTTCCTGTTTCAAAAGTTGTAAAACCCGGCCCGACTTCCCCGACCGATCGCGTCGTATTGACTCCCTCCACTATTTACGGCTTACGGCTCACTCACTTCACTGCTTACGCTTGCCTCACTCGCTAGTTCGCACCTTGGTGAGATAATGCAGCTCGTCTGCGAATCTTGAAGCAGTTAGCAAATAGTGAGCGCATATTACACACACGACTGGCGAAGCCCTTCTCCAAAGGAGTGGGCGGACATAAGTCCCACGTGGATCCTTCTGACAATGCAACGACATGGCTACATAAATGGAAACTTCTCGAGTCCATATCCTCGAGGCAGTGGCGCATTCGGGTTCAAAGACAGCAGGTTGGTGGTTTCAGCAAGGAGAAGACGCACATGAGGGTTGACCACTCCGACCTAGATTCCAGCCGCGATCGCAGCCACTAAGGAGAAGACGACAACTCTTCGCACGAATTGGCCTTGGAGCTGGCGTGCTGTTTACTATCCTCTGCTTGTTCTTCCCTTCCCTACGACCACCGCTACCTTCTGGCCTATTCTCCTCCGATGACTTCCACCTCGAAACAGTACGATATTACGACCTCACAGAGACACAGGGAACAGCGACAGGATGGGAACAGGGTGAACGAGTGCTGCTATGTGCGCCGTTACGAGATGCCTCACCACATCTGCCCATGTTCTTCTCGCACCTCAAGAACCTAACATATCCGCATAACCTCATCGACCTCGCTTTCCTAGTTGGCGACTCTAAAGATAACACCGATGAGCTTCTGACGAAGCTACTGAACGACTTGCAAGAGAACAAAATACCCGAGCAGCAGTTTGGCGAGATCTCGATCTTACGTAAGGACTTTGGACAGAAGGTGAATCAGGATGTTGAGAGTCGGCACGGCTTCGCTGCACAAGCCAGCCGGAGAAAGTCCATGGCACAGGCGAGGAACTGGTTGCTGAGTGCGGCACTGCGGCCTACGCATAGTTGGGTCTACTGGAGGGATGTAGATGTTGAGACTGCGCCGACCACGATTTTGGAGGACTTGATGCGCCATAACAAGGATGTCATTGTGCCTAGTAAGCTAACCGCACTTTATGCTCACACACAAGCTAACCAGGCGTCCAAGATGTATGGCGTCCTCTTCCGGACTGGCTCGGCGGCGAACAACCCTATGATCTCAACTCATGGCAAGAGTCCGAAACAGCACTGGCCCTTGCTGACACGCTCGACGAAGACGCTGTCATCGTGGAAGGATATGCTGAATATGCTACTTGGAGACCACATCTTGCCTATCTACGTGACCCATTTGGCGACCCAGATATGGAGATGGACCTGGATGGTGTTGGTGGAGTCAGTATTCTGGCAAAAGCGAAGATTTTCCGTGCTGGCGTTCACTTCCCGGCTTTCAGCTTTGAGAAGCACGCTGAGACGGAGGGGTTCGGAAAGGTATGTTGTTCTGTGCTATGTGCCTATCACATTGTTCAAGACTTACATTGTCTTTGTGCTCGTCTTGATAAGAAACTAATTTCCGATTCATCTCACTAGATGGCCAAGCGCATGCAGTACTCAGTTGTCGGTCTTCCCCATTACACCATCTGGCATCTCTACGAACCATCCGCCGACGACCTACGGCACATGGAAGAAATGGAGAATGAACGTCTGAGTCACGAAGCTGAAGAGGCAGAGCGAGCAGAGCGCGAGCGCAAGATCTCAGCAGAGTTTGACACAGGCATGAAGGAGGAATGGGAGGCAGACAGGAAGGCTGTGGAGGAGAGTCAGAAGAGAGGGACCGTTCCAGAGGAAGGCCCTGGCGAAAAGGACGGGGAGCACAAAGTCAGGCTAGGAGCACCCGTGGAAGGTAAAACGCAGCTGCCTGGTGATAATGAAGATGTGGATAAGCGTGGCAATGCGCAGGAAAGTGAAGAGGATACGACGAAGGATATGTGATGAATGACAGGAGCAGTTCGGGACATACTACCTACAACCTACAGCTTGACTTGCTGCCGAATAGACCATGTATGTAATATGCTAAGGATGTACGGATATGTCGGCCAACAAACACTACCCCTCCATGACCGGAGCCCGATCCGACTCCAACGTCATCGACAATGGGAATGTTCAGAATCGCATTATATATTTGAAGTACCTCCTCTTTCCTGCTTTCCTTCTGCAACAACCTCTTCATCCAATCTCAACTCGTCTTCTACAAATCACACACTCCACTCAACATGTCTACCAACAACGAAGAGCTGCAACTCACCAATGTGTTCCAGGTCAAGGGTAAACAGAAACTGTGCACCGATATCAGCATGCCTATCCATGATGTTAACATTGTGAATTAGGCAAGATTGCCCTCGTAACAGGAGGTGGAAGCGGCATTGGTCTCATGATCAGTCAGACATTAGCAGTCAACGGAGCCACAGTCTACATTGTAAGCCATCGCTCCCAGTACATTGTCTAAACTTCATGCTAATCATATTTCTGCAACTGTCCAGGTCGGCCGTACACTCGAGAAGCTCGAGAAGGTCAAGGAGGTCCACGGCAAGAACATCTCCGGCGAGATCATTCCCCTGCAAGGAGATGTGACGAAGAAGAGTGAGGTCGAGTATGTGGACACTGAAAAGGCGTGCCTCAATCTGTCCCACTAACGCTTTCCGAAGCAAGCTCGTCAAGGAAATAGAAACGAAGCACGGCTACCTCGACATCCTCGTCAACGGTATTTCCTCCTCCCTGCCTCTCTCCCCACGATCTTGTCCCCTTCCATCACTACTCCTTGCTAACGCCCTTCCTCCCCAGACGCTGGCATCGCCCCCGGCAAGACCACCCCCGAAGGTTCCAACGCCGCCGAACTCAAGAAGAACCTCTACGACGACGTCACCGACGAGGACTGGTCTGATGTCTACAAAACCAACGTATACGGGCCTTACCTCATGTCCGTTGCTTTCATCCCGCTGCTCCAGGCAGCTACGGACCGAGCACATGGCTGGTCTTCCACGATCGTCAACATCTCCTCCATTTCGGGAATGGTGAGGATCACACAGGGACACCCCAGCTACAATGCGTCAAAGGGGGCTATTGTACATCTCAACAAGATGCTAGCGACCGAAATCCAAGGAAGCGGACTCAAGATCAGAGTCAACGCGATCGCGCCCGGCGTGTTCCCCTCCGAGATGACGACGCAAGACTCCAGCGACGAGAACCAGAAGAGCGAGATGCCAAAGGACAAGAAGGGAAGCCTCCCTTCTGGCCGTCCTGGGCGCGATGTCGATATGGCTGCGGGTATCCTGTTTGTCGTGTGTTGCCAGTATCTTAATGGTCAGAAGTAAGTGATACTGTTTGAGTAGGAGGATGGTGTGATGAGCGAGTTGCTAATGATTGTGTAGCATCCCCATTGATGGTGGATACCTCATCCAGGTCGGCCAGTAGAGTGGCATGTTGGTGGCGCGCAATTGTGTATACTCACGACACGACACGATACATATGACATGCATCAAGCAGGAACGATGGCACGAAGATGTACACGAAAGCAATGGCTAAAAGTGTGCCATGTGGGCGACATTAATGATGGAACTAGTCTAGACGATAATGGAGATGAATATGATCGCAAAATCCTCAGGGAGAGACGCGATGATGCCACACCATGCCGTGCATGCAGCTTTCTTATTGCTCCTTGCATACTAGCATTCCGTGTGATGTCCCTACGGTGACAGCTTCGGATCATCATCAAGACGAGCTTGATTCCACCATGATCATCCTAGGCTTGTGAACGTGACAAATGCCGTCCCTTCCTTGAAGTGGTCGAATGCCAAATCATCCCTATATCCATCACCAAATCCTTAGCGAGAATTATCCGTATCGAGAAAGTTAACTCAAGACTTAAAAGTTGTGAAGAGTGCCGTCGTAGATGATGTGGTGATAAGAGAGCTATATGATCTGGCATTCATCGTCAGCTTAACAGCAGGCAGAGTTCATCTATAGAAACTTAACTCAAGCATAAAACTGCGTTAAGAGTGCCGAAGCAATGACCAGCTCGAGTTGACACAATTTGTCGGTCGATAGTTCTTTTGCACTAGAGTGGAGCCACTTTGTGCTCAGCATTCGAGTAAAGCAATGTGTTATGTATCTATATATGTGCAATGAAAATGAAGCAACTATGCCTGCCACCAATCCCTCCTCACCCTCATTTCAGCAAGAAAGCAAAGATCAAGCCAAGACCGAGCCAAACCCAAGCCATCATAGCAGTCATCCGATGTCGTTAGTCATACCATTGCCCCTATAGCACCAGAAGCGAGCAAGCAGCATGCCAGTAGACAGCCACCATATGTCCAGCAAATAATGTTGTCAGCAAGCACTCACCACCTTCACTCACCCGATCTGCATCAGCAACGCTCAAACACCCGATAAAGTCCCTTCAGATTCGCCACTTCAACCACCCCCTTCAGCATACCCTTGGTCGCCAGTAAGCGGCTCTTGAATGCCGGGAAGAACACATGTTCCAGTTGCCTTTCCAGCAGCTCATGTTGCGCCGCGAGCATCTCATCCCTATCTGCCTTCTCCCTTCCCTCCTTCGGCAAAGCGGGCAATGGCTCCGGCACATACCAACTCGCCAACTCCCTAAGGAAGCTATGAAAGCAACTTTGCTCATCCTCCCAATCGACATGCGGTCCTAGACGCAGGAGGAAGCGTGGCAACTTCGCCATCGGCGGCGTATACCCCTTCAGCAATAACGGCAGACTCAGCACCTCCCCTTGTTCCGAAATCTCCAAGCTGAAGTACTCGGCCAGCATTTCGCGCATGCCACTCAGCTGTTCCGCTACTGCCGCCACGATCTCTTCCCAATCGACATCGGGTTCCGCGGTTGTCTCTGCTTCACGGGCCGCGGCGATGGAGAGGAGGGCCGTGAGCGAGAGGGGCGGGTCAAGGCGGATAGACCCGAAGTTGCCGAAATCGGTGAGGCCGAGTTGGTAGAAGAGTTCCGAGGAGAGGAGGCCGTAGTCGATCAGGAGAAGCTTGACGCCAGATTGGATGGCGGCGATGCGGCGGCGTGGGTCGACGAGGCCGACGTAGATGTGGGAGGTTAGGATATCAGAGAGGGAATTGTGCAGGTTTGAGCGTACGGCAGCGCGGAGAGCGCGGATGGTGCTGAGGCGGCAGGGAGTGTGGTCGCGGTTGGTGATGGTATAGTCGGAATCGGCGAGAAGATCATTACGCAATGTAGGGGGATTGGAATTGATGACATCGAGCATGGTGACGTCGTCTGGGGCGTCGGAGCTTGGAGGTTGGCGAGCTGGTCTGCTGCTTGGTGGAAGCATTGAGGTGATCTTGCGTGATCTGGCATCAGTTCGGACGAGGTTGTTCTCGTAAACCTTGGAAGTTGCTGTACGGCCGGTAGACGACGGGCGCTGGGTACCGGCTACTGAGCCTGCAGGGGTCGAGGGTTTCACTGGACTCTGAGGTCTTGCTGAAGTATTGACTGAAGTCGAGCTGATTGTAGGCACTTGTACGCCAGGAAGTAGGCTTTGAACAATGAACGTCCGACTTGTGTCAACATTGCCCAGTCGTGTGCGAATCTCAGTACAGATGACTTCGATAATTTCATCTTCATTCAGGAAGTTGACCTCTCTCTTCGTAGGGTGAACGTTGACATCCACTCTTGCTGGATCGATCTCCAGACTCAAGTACATGAAAGGATGTGAGCCTTTCGGTAGGAATGTAGAGTATGTCTGGTCAATAGCTTTCCTGATTGCAGAAGACTCCACGGCACGGTGATTGATGAAGAGTAATAGTGTGGATCTCTTGCCATGATAGTTTGCACTGCTGACCCAGCCGGAACACTTGAAACCCCAGCGTTGCTCGGCGGCCTCGAATGCGATCAACTCGTTGGCAACCGAGCTTCCATGAATCGTACGTATCCGGTCGACAGTCGTTGCGGCTGCTGTGACGTTCAAGCCGAGACTATTATCGCCATGCTTCTTGCAGGAAAATGCCACGCCAGAACAATGGACTGCATACCGACCCATCATGTCCAGAATCTTGGCATATTCTTCACTAGCAGATCTGAATGCTCGCCGCCGTGTGGGAACATTGTAGAATAAATCCTCGACTGTTATCTGAGTACCAGGATTTCCCGCACATGGCTTGGGCTTTTCGCTTTGTCCAGGCTTCGGAGAAGTGAGCTTGCCACCGCCATAGTGGGCTTGATAAGCACAGCTAGAGTCTCTCGTCCTTGTAGTCACACGGAGGTGAGCAATATGGCTGATACTAGCCAATGCTTCGCCTCGAAAACCGTACGTGCCAATTGAAGTCAGGTCTTCGAAGGCTTTGAGTTTCGAAGTCGTGAATCTTTCGGCGAGGATAGGCAGATCATCTTTCTGCCCTGATTGTCAGCAATAGGCTCTTCTCGCGTTAGCACTTGCCACCACAAACATTGATGCCACAGCCGTTGTCTGTAATCTGTAACAGCTTCATTCCACCGTCCTTGATGAGGATATCTATCGAAGTCGACCCAGCATCAACAGCATTCTCCGTCAATTCTTTCAGTGCATGCACTGGTGCAACGATGATCTCGCCGGCCGCGATCTTGTTGACGACATCTTCATCCAGTTGCAGGATCCTGCGAGACGGCTGTAGTGGCGTGCCACTGGCATCCCGCTTGGTACCTCGTGGTGTCGCTGGCGAGTCTTCTGTCGCCATCACTTTACTGCAGGAGGACCATGATCAACAATCTCGCCACAGAGGACGACGCGTGTTTCAGAAAAGGAAGTCGCGTTTCACAATTCTGGCACGTGAAAGCATCCTCGATGCGCTAAGAGATATGGCAGACTCATATTCCTCCGCACGGCACTTTACTGTACTCCTTTGCTAGTGCTCGATTGCTATCACACTTCTGGACCTCCTGAATCAGTCCATCAATCACGTCGCGTGCTCGCCCAAGACCCTCTAGTCAGCTTCCGGTCATTTAACAAGCACGATGTCACCAGCATAAGCTCGGGCAGGGAATACTTGCACAGTCCTTAGCATCACTATCCGCAGGAAGACATGGCCGTCCGAGTTCGTGGTGGTCTCTTTGCCGACGATGAAGAGCTCGGGAAGAAAGATGATGACCGGAGGACGAAGCCGGGAACCTGGAGCGCAAGAGGAACCTCAGCACCATGGAGGAAGAGGCGGATCGCAGGCCTGTTACTGGGATGTGTCGCGCTATATTTCTTCGTCGTCAACATTCCACGCGACATGGGGCCAGTCGCCGCACGCATCAGAGCACCACGACCACAGTATGGCAGCAGCGCCTCAAAGTCGAATCGAGCGATACCCAAAGCAGAGTACAATTTTGACAGAGACGACGTATACCCTCCAGAGCTGTCCGTGAAAGAAGCACACGCCGAAGCCGTCACTGCGCCGGCAGCACGACAGGCAGCAGGAGAGGTTACAGCAGCAACGAAGGACTTCAGCTACGATGGGCCGGTCAAGTTCTACTATCTAGCCGGCTCGTTACAAAATATCAAGAACATAATCGACTACAGGCCGGGGAATAGGCATGTCTTGTTTGCAGCATCTGACTTGAGCAGCGCTGCTTCTATCCTACCCATTGCATGTGAGATGGCAGGCTGGAAGAGGAACACAGTACATTTTGCCATCTTTGGTAGAGATAGCGTTTCGATACCGGACATTATGGAAGCAAATGGTGCAGTAGGACCGTCGTGTCCAATATACTGGCATGATGCACGACCGGATCGAGGAGGAGACAGCACAGGTCCTCGGATGCAATTGAGTGTCTCCGGAGCGATGAATCACATTGTCAACTACATGCTGCCGCAAGCAGTCATAACCGCCGATGGAGACCATGAGAATGTATACTTTGCGACAGGGATGCGTCGATCTGTGAAAGCGATGGCTCTGACACATATTGAAATACCGAAAGCAGCACCTGAGAAGCTAGCTTGGTTAAGTCGACTGGACGCAGGCTCGCTACATTCTTGGCATAGTGCTGGAGTTGACGTACTGGTCCAAGCACCTCTTGAATCATCTGGTTCACTCATCAGGTTGTTGCATAGTCTGGAGCTAGCTGATTACGCTGGGTTTACACCACCACGGCTGACAATAGAGCTACCCTATAAAATCGACCAAGCTACACAGAACTTTCTCGCGGGCTTTAAGTGGCCACCATACCAGTATCTACACGATCCTACACAACCTGATGAATTAATTACGCGACGACGCATTTCGGAGCAGCACATTGACAGTGATGAAGCTTCTTTACGCTTTGTCGAATCATTCTATCCGTCAAGCCCCAAAGGACCTCATATATTGCTGTTATCACCGCAAGCTGAGCTATCGCCAGTCTTCTTCCACTACCTGAAACTTCATCTCCTTGAATACAGGTATTCACTCGATCATACAGAGCCATATCGAAATCTATTCGGAATCAGCTTAGAAACACCAACTATGTACCTCAATGGCACCACTAGATTTGTACCACCAGTCGCAGTAGACGACGAGATAGATGACGGGACATATAATCCATTCCGCTGGCAGGCACCAGAGAGTAACGCAGCATTGTACTTTAGCGACAAGTGGATTGAATTCCACTCTTTCATGACGAAACGGCGGACTGCGAGCTTACACTCTCGCACACGAGAACACCATACAACACGACCAAAGCAAGTTTCACAGAAGCAACCCGCATGGGTCGAATATGCTCTAGATATCATGAGAACTCGTGGCTATTCTCTGCATTATCCAGGCCTGTTCTCGCACTTCAAAGGGCATGCTGACAGTCCCGCACAGAGCTTGGTTATCATGCATAACGAGCTATACCAACCTCCCGAAGAGTTCACCAGCCCCGAGCAGCAGTTGAACAAGCGGCAAGAGGTTGCAAAAGAGTCGTCAGACGATCAGGTCTTGACATTACCGGCCGATGCTGCAGACTACCTTCCTGCCCACCACCCATTGGACGATCAGTCACAAGAGATCAATGAAGAACGTCCCCTTTTACGAAGTCTGATGCCCATGTTACCCGATCTGGAACTCCAACAAGTAAAGGATCCCATCGGTGGTCAGATCGAGCTGCGACCTCGTACTCTACCACTTCCAGATCTTGCAAGGATACCATTGCTAGACTTTACTGGCGATCCACTGACAAGCGCCGACCTTCAAAGCCGTGCGCAAATCAATAGAATAACATATCGACATCTAGCTGGTGGCTGCTCCGATAAAGCCGCAAACGTCGACGATATCCAGCTCGGCAGCGCGGAAGATCTCTTCTGTCTCGACGATGAAGATCTCACTGCCGAGACAGAACGCAAAGCACCACCCACAGCCTCCGCCCAGCCCCTCGCCGGCGCCGTTACCTCCAACGGCGAAGCCGCTGCGCCAATCGCCGATGCAACCAAGAACATCCTTTCCAGCGTCAAAGGGGCCGCAGCTAATGTCGCCGGTGCCGCCGCCGGCGCTGCGGCAGCTGCAGTAGCCAGCTCAGAAGATACGGATCTATCACGAGCCCGTCGGCCCGTCCTCGGGGCCGACGACACGGCTGACACCACCGCATCCGGCTATGGCAGCGTCCCCGCCCATCCCGTGCACCAATCTTTCGAAGACGAGATGGCCGCCCGTGATGCCGCCAAGACTGATCGTCTCAACGACCGCGCCAGAACGCAAGATGGCAAACAAGCCGCTGCTGTCCACAAGATGCGTGAAGCAACTGAGGCTGATGACGAGATTGAGTCTGGCTCGAGATCTGGCACGGGCAGGAAAACAACGGGCGCCTGGGTGGGCAGGATACGGCAGGCGACTGAGGATGATGACGAGGAGGTTGCCGCGACAAGGTGGGATGCACCGAGTGGAGCGGAGGGCTTGGACGAGCGCGATAGCGGTGCTGCAGGCGCGACTAAGACTCACACCGGTCCAGGCGACCCAGATGCACCTATCCCGAAACTGAGAGCGACGGGCGCTGCGGCACACGTCAACGCTGTTGAGGACACGGCTAGATATGCCGAAACTGCGCGTGCCGGCTTCAACAAGAAGACGAGCTCGAATGATGCAGCTGGACATTCCAATCCCAACGCCAACGCTAATGTAAGAGTCAACAGCCCATCCAACCTTAACGCCGCAGCACCCAAGCGAAAATCTTTGTACCCGCCGCCGAAGCCGCATGCAGAGGAACTCACTGTTCCTTCCACGTCAAATGCGCAGGTTGATGATGAGGCTGAGGTTGATGCCGAGAGTGATACCGGGGCGAAGGCTCAAGTTGACGATGAAGCTCGGCTCGATGAAGCTCCTACCCCAACACACGCAGGTCCGGGCGATCAGAACGCACCCGTGCCAAAGTTGAGAGCGACGGGTGCAGCGGCGCATGTTAATGCGGTGGAAGATACGAAGAGGTATGCGGAGACTGCGAGGGCGGGGATGTTGAAGAAATTGGGGAAGGAGACGTAGGGTTTGAGGCTGGCAATGAGGGGTGACAGAGGGATGGGAAAGGAGCAGGTGGGGAGTAGGAGGTGATAGGAGGGGAGGGCATTGGCATCTTGGGGGCTCTGGAGGGAGGAAATGGTGAAGAGACTGTGCTGCATTGTGCTGGGGTGCACGGGCGAGGGATTGGGAGTGTGTACAGATCACTTGCTGCTGCGGTTCAAGGACATGGCGCTATCATAAAAGATTGACGGGTGGGGTGGGACAAACCGCCATGTATTACGTGTGACGGGGACTATAGGTGTGAGCATATACGAAACGAATACTTATCACGATCACTTGCACCGCTCCCCTCCTACGGTGACACCTGCTTCGAGGCACAATATCATAGCACCGCGACTATATGACATATCGACCTCATGCGCTATACTAGGACACAAGCCGAGCAAAATCGGTATGGCACACTCCCAGAAAACCAAGCTTCTGTCCTATGACAGTACGAGAGGAACAAGAAGGAAAACATACGGTCTGTATTCTATGCTATGTTGTCTCATTAACCTCATCTCGCGCGCTGCACAATCTCAACACACCGAAGTCGTCCTCCAGGATTCTGCGTACTCGTCATGCTCATCGTCTGCTCATCCATGTTGTCTCGTCGTTTTCTCATTCATCTTACCTCAATTTACATCTCGGAACCTTTTTCCAACATCCGCTATGCATGGTCCTTCCACAACACGGTCTTGATGCGTCGCTCATGTCATCTTTTTGCAAAAGTTGAAGTTTTAACATATGCAAAATGCTCAGTACTTGGCATCGGGTGTTTCGCGCCCGGGCGTGCTGGCCATGCTGTAGGGTGTCTGGTGGACACATTGAGTCAGTCAAGATTATACAATGGTCTACTGCGATGGCAGCTGGCCATGCGCATGTTCCAACCCGATCTCACCATTGGAAAGGAAAAGGAGGGACAAATAGGAGAGACGTGAAAGGAAAAGGGAAGGGGTGAAGCAGTCCGAAAACTCACCAGAACTTGTTTTGCATTACAAATCCTCCACGCCAGATTCCTGACGTTCCCGTCGGCTTTGACGACGTCGCTGGCGAAGTCGATGCCGAACCTGCAAAAGTCCTTCGTTAGCCTCGACTCTATCATCCTTTCTCGCCTCTCCGCAAGTTTGCTCACTGGGCAAATGCACCACTTACATCAACTTGATAGCATAGACCAGCCTCCTCGAATACTTCCCGTCTCTCTCAATGACACCTCCAAACATCTCTTCCACCGTCTCCGGCGCAAATTGGTAGTCACGATCGAAGCAGTTCTGTAGCACGAGGAGGAGGGCGTTTTCGACTGCTGGACGGAGCTGCCCTGCACCGCCGGCATGCCGATCGAGCTGAACGTCGTCTTCGTCGAATGCTGGGACAACTATCTCGAAGGGAGGAGAGATGGCCATGACGTTATGTTTCCCGTCGTGGTGGTATCGGAATTCGAAAATCCCCGTACTCCACCACAATTTGTCGCCTGTGAACTCAACTTCGCCCATAACGAAACCGGGAGCGGAAGGGTCAGGGATGTCGGATGTGAGAATGCCAAGGGCACCGCGAGCGTTGACATCGTTTTCCTTGATGCTAGTGGCGATCCAGCGGCCGGAAGAGGCGGACTGGGTCGTCGATGTGGAGGCATTGTGTCCGACTTTGTAGAGGCCGATCCAGTCATTTTTGCTATGGGCGAGGGGCGCGCGCCAGGATACGCGGAGGGGTGTGCCGTATTCGAACGTTTGGAGGGTGGATTTGCTGGTGCCGGTGTTGGGGACCTTTGTCCCCTCCACGGTGATGCTGTAGTCAGCAGGGTCGCGGCCTTGCAGATCGGATGCCAGACGGGTGATGCTGATGCGAGCGGGATACTTCCTGAGGACGGACGTGTAGTCTTTGAAGAAATTGTCCACGCCCGCAGCAAGTCGAGGACGCGCTTGCTCGATGAAGTCTTCCATGAGGTCTACAGTCTCATCTACCAGACGATCCACATTACCCTGCCATTGACGTAGCGGTCCTGGCAGGGAGCGCTTCACAGTCTTTGAAAGTCCTGATTCATCGCGCATTTTTTGGCCATACCGCTTCTCCATGTGTGGCCGCTCCACGAATTGAATGAAACACAATGTGAGTATATGGCTCACCATGGCGAGGAAGAAAATGGCTCGGCTCCACGTGATCATGGCGAAACCCCACACCGATGCGACACCAAGGAAGCGCTCGGGGTTGTTCAGGAAGCGATATATACCACTGTATGTGAGTTTCTGCTTTCGATCGAAGAAAAAGTCGCCGAAAAACCAGCCAAACTCACCCAGGGACTCGAAAATACTGTACGATGTCCAGATCTGCAGACTCACCAATGCTACGCCCAATACATGTCTGAATGTAGCCATTCCGATGCTCCAATCTGAGGGGATGAAGTACATCTTCCAGGCTGCGGCGATGAAGCTGGCGTAGGACATGATCATGCTGAGGTGGTAAATCCCCTTCCATTGGCGCCATGCTTCGTCGAAAGATTTGCCAAACTTGATAAAGTGACGATGCCATTTCTTGCCGTTGGATTGTTGGTCGAGGATATAGCCGATACCAATCGAGTACCAGAGCCTCCAGAGAAGAGCGTTGACGACGAAGATGGTTTGCCATACAATGGTTGACGGAGTGAACAGCGCAAGGACGACGAACTGTATTGAGATGATGACGGTGGCCACGTCGACTACGTCGTGTAGATCGAAGTTACGGATGCTGGCTATAGTTCTTACCCCTCGATCCTCAGCTTCGAGAGCGTGAGACACCTCTTGAGCAGGTGCTCCAGATACGTCTTCTGCATTGTCAGAAGACTTGGCCGGAACATGCTGACATGGTGTTGGAGGGTTGTACGTCTTTTCTATGTGCGGGTTCTCCACCACGGCCAGAAACACAAATTGTGCCGCATGAGCAATGACTGAAATGGCGAGGACACGATAGCTAGCCGCCATCATTGATATTCCATAATATCCCGCGTAACCAACAGAATACATCGGATGTGGTGCCATTTCAAAGACACCATCAAATGTGAGTTCTTGGTCAATGAGATAGAAAAAGTCACCCCAGTACCATGCGTAGTCCTTAACGACTCTGTGAGCATCAAGCTTGACCCACATGTTGAAAAAGAACAGCACAAGCCCGCCCAGCCATCTACCAGCCGCCACGGCTAGTGATTCATTCTCTGGGCGACCTGCACAAGCGTAGGCGAAGAGGCAGTAGGAAGTGAAGTCGCACATCAAGATCAGGTCGACAACACGACGGAATGTAAGCCATGTGTTGTACTCGATTGGCGCCTCTGAAAATCTGTAGTCCTTTGGAATCTTGGTCTCCATTTCCCGTTGAAGCAGTTTGTACAGCCAAGGACGTGGGTTTTTGCCGGATGACGGGTTCTCGAAGAGCTTGATAGTCTTTGCCCACTTGACAAGCGTGTTGTAATTTGACTGTTGATATAATAGCACGCCAATACCTCCATTGTAGCATGAGCGCCAGAACAAGAAGATCACCGCGAATACGGCAGGTCTCCAAGTTTGGGGAAGTGCCCAAAGTGTGAGTACATGCAGAGCAATGACGAACACTATGAAGATATCACTGAGGTTCTTAGGCTGTGTAGGCGAAAGAAGCTGAGAGACCATGTCATGTGTGAGTGGCACCGTGAAGACTGTTGAGAGCATCAGCTACAATCGCCCTCGAAGATACAAGTCATCGAGGTCTTAATGCCTACCGGTGCCATCTGGCGTCCGCCCATAAGTGCGCTTCTTGTGCTCTGCCTTGGTGGAGTGTTCCTCTGTGGCATTCAGATGACTGACTGTTCGCTTGGCATCTGCCTCGACAGCGTGCTGCGGTATAGCGGGCTGCTGAGCTAGCCTCTGCCGAACCTCGCTGGCGTCGACATTGTCATTTCGAGCTGTGCTGCTCATGCCTTGACCTTGGTCGTTCTTGTGAGAGGTGTCAAAATAGGCTGATGTGGTGAAGCTCTATTCATCCAATGTCCCGGATATGGGTCCGATGGAATTGACGCAGATCTTGTGGCAGATCGAGGCTGCTTGAAGGCAGCTTTGGTTTCGGACTGAACAGGATACAATGAGATGGATCAGGGGAACGAGTGAAACAGTCACGAAACAATTCACAGGAGGGACGTGGAAGATGAGGCACATATAGGACGAACGGAGAGGTGGGGTGTTTCAGACTGGACTTGGGTGTCCATTGGAGTTTAAAAATCGCGAAAGCGTCATCACATGTGACTGGCGGTTAATCTACCTCAATCTAGTTGCCGACATAATCAAAATGTTCAATCAGTCCACCTCATCCCTTGCGATGCGGCCACCTCTGCGCATTGCAATCCTCGAGTGTGACACACCAGTCCCGGACACGGACAAGAAGTATGGCGGCTACGGAGGAGTATTTACCGCACTGCTGAAAAGCTCTGCAGACTCACTCCGCCAGCCTGGCCTATCTTCTACTGACGGACTCGTGTTGAGTGCATACGATGTTGTGACAAAGCAGGAATATCCTCAACTAGATGACGTCGATGCAGTATTGTTAAGCGGCTCCAGTACGCATTGTGCCTGTTTGGTGCTTGTGCCTAGTCTGATCTCTGCTCAGAATACAACTCCTTTGACAACGACCCCTGGATCTTGAGGCTTGTGGAGTTCACGAAGAAGGTCCTTGGCCAGCACAGGGTCCGTTTGATTGGCGTATGTTATGGTCATCAGATTATTGGACGTGCGCTTGGCATGAAGGTTGGCCGTGGAGATAATGGCTGGGAGACTTCGGTGTGTTCAGTCAAGCTATCGAAGAAGGGTGAAGAGGTCTTCAAGAAAGATACTCTGGTAAAGAACTCCGGCTTGATTCCAACAGCCCACTTCTAATGTCTTGCAGAGGATCCACCAGATGCATAGAGACATTGTATATGGCTTTCCGGAAGGTGTAACATCTCTGGGTTCGTCGCCAATCTGTGAGAATCAAGGCATGTATGCCAAGGGTCGCTTGATCACCGTCCAAGGGCATCCGGAGTTCACAGAAGGCATCATGCGAGAATTGCTCGAAGTCAGGAAAGATCAAGGTTTGTGGCCGTTAGAGTACTGGAAGATCGGCATGGGAAATGTTGCGAAGCAGCATGACGGTATTGCGATTGGCGCGGCATTCCTCTCGTTTCTTCTCGATGATTGAGATGTCATATCATGTACCAGAAAGCTTCAGAGATTTGGTAGATCGCGTGTCGTAATGTTAGATCCTCGATAGCTCTCGAATGCATAAAGGAGCATCTTAATTATTTGTATTCCATTTATGACCACAGCTCGGACAAGTATAGAAGACTGTACTGCCTTCATCGGCACTTCTCAGCTGTTGTGTATAGTACCGCACTTCTTCTTGTCCGCACTTTTCGCAAGTCTGCCGAATTGTCGCATCTTGTTGAACGTCCTCGGAGGTGATTGTTTGTACCTCGGATCGCTTGGCGCGCAGCGCTGATGGTAGATCCGATGGCTTAGATCTTGTTATGACTACTTTCGCAGAAGTGTCTATAGGCGAAATGTCAGTTACTGTATGTTGGAGAAACGCTGCGCACAGTCGTACCCTTGCATACTGAGCCGCACACGGCACAAGTCAACGTCTTGATCTTCGTGCTTGTGCGAGCATCGAGCAGATTCCCGCAGTCATTGCAGAACACCAGGGAGCCGATTGCTGTCATCGTGGATAGTGCAATTGCCAGCTCTCTAGATCTTGCAGGACAAAGGTTGATTGTCTCAGAATAGAGAAACTTGAAACATGGTAAAACTACATTGTCACATGCTTCGCGAAGATCTTCAGGGCTGTTGCCTAGACGGGACGTCTGTGGTTCAAACGACAACAGTTAAAGAAGAGGACTCCCTCGCGGTCCACCTCACCGAACGACACTGGCGCGGAAGCAAGACAGGTAATGTCCCGGATCAGATCGTGGAACGCGTGAGCAAAGCATCGACGAGGATGAGCCACGTCAACGGACACAATGATGTCAATGGCCACCATGGAGGGCCGCTTCAACATCGACCCAGGCTCCCCACGATCGAGAGAGCGCTTCAATGCTCCCCGTTCTTGTCTATTCTGCCCATAAGCCAGGGTACGTGACCATCAGAGATCCAAAGAGATCCAGCGCTCTCAGCCTCGCTCTAACAAGACGATAGAAACGATTGCTTTTCCAGATGCACGACCTCCCCATCTCCCACCCACACCTTTCTCTTCCGACGAGAGGGAGGGAATTCAGCATCTTCTTTACAACCTGGACGCCGAAGCTCGCAATCAAAGCCCGCTGTCCACAAACTTTGAGCAGATTAATGAAGACCTGATATCTCTTTTGGCGGATCACTCAAAGACACAATAGTAAGGATGAGTTCTGCAAGTATGTGCATATAGGCTCATACCGGCCAGCATGCTCAAGCCATCTAGCGCTGTCAGGCGCTCCCCAGCACAATCGCAACAGCAACCTGCTGTCCAGGCTGGTGGTAGACGACAATCTTCACGACTCGGCTCGTTTGCGGAGACGTTCCTGGAAAGAGCAAGTGGTAGTCTCAATCATGAATGTGAGCAGCAGGTCCATTTGACAGGACACGGCTGATACCTGACAGGCCCGCAACCAATGATTGGTGCTATCAACACATTACCCAAAGACATCCCGAATCAGTCCCCTAAGACTGCTGCAGGACAATCTGATAACACTGCACGACAAGCAGGAAGCCCACATCAGGCACGGGCCCGACCCCACACGACCGGATTGCCGACAATCACGCCAAAAGTAGTGATACCTATGCTGTCTGCCACGCCGGACTTGACCACAATTCCATACGACACCCCTTCAGCTGTCAATGGTTCCACAATTCGACCTTCGGTAACACCGTCACCCACGAAGAAACGTACCCTGAAGGTTCAGAACGAGGAGGAAAACAAGTCGGCACAGAAAGATAATATCAGCATTGATCATGCCGAGCGTGCGGACATTGCTGTGCAGAATCTCAATGAACTGGTCTTCAACATTCTGGAAGCTGAAGATCAGCTTGAACCTGACACGTCAGGGATTGTCTCGAAACATGCTGAGGATCTTTTTCAGCCTGGTTTCAACAGCGATACAAGTCATGTTTTGCGCCCAGAAGTGCATAACAGTCTCGAAGACGCAATCACGAAAGTTATGAATGTTGACCGACTCAGCGAAATATCCGTCGAGCATTTACTCCGTGTGCAGAAGCTCTGTGCCGCTAGCTTCGTAGCAGCTCATGATCTTGATCTGACCCTACCTTCTAGTGGTGACGAAGATGTGGTTGAGCAGTTCACCGGTCGAGTTCAAAAAGCCGACAACAGTCTTCGCGCGTCCAAGGTTCTGCTCAAGATTATGAGTGAAGAAAGAGAAGAGAAGCAACTTCAATCAGACGACATTCTGCAGGATCTGCTAGCGAACTTGCGCTACATCATGGATAAATGTGTCTTACATGTCATCGAGACAAGGAGTTCAATGGCTGACAGTGACTTCTGGACCAATCGTAAGGAACGCGTGTCTCTGCTAACCACTCTTTTGACTCGTACTGGTCGTGTGATCAGGCTTCTCGGTGATCTTGTCACGAAGACTGAGCTTTCTGAGACTTGTGTGAACAGCATCGAATCTTTGGCAACCAGCTTGGTCTTTGTCGAAAATGCGCCTTCTGAGAAGGAAGCACTGCTGGGCATCCAGAAAGTCGAGAACGTTCGCAGGCATGCCATGGACTTGCTGGCAAAGACCTTTCTCCGATACACTAATGAAAGGACGTCCATCTTCCGCGAAATTCTCTCATCCCTCGAAAAGCTTCCTGTGACCCGGCAAAGCGCCAGGCAATACAAGGTCTTGGATGCGAAACCTATCCAGCTTGTCTCGGCCCTGATTATGCAGCTTATTCAGACAACCTCAATTCGTGCTGTCGCCAGTACGAAAAGCCGCGATACAAATGCCATGGAAGATGTGAAACGAGACGAGGAGACTGGCTCAGGCTCTGATGAACCCAGAACAGCATCGCCGCCAAAACAAAGTCAATCAAGGGATGATCCCACAGATACTGAGCACAAGTATGAAACACTATCAGAAATGGTGGCGCCGCTCTACGATGGCGCTCTGGAAAACGCACGATACGTGGCTCAGTACTTGGTGCAGCGAGCTTTGACTACTACGAAGACAAGTGATCAGCCCTACCGTCATTTGCTGGACATTTTCACCGAAGACTTTCTATGTGTGCTAGGGTTGCCTGGTTGGCCTGCAGCCGAGTTGATGCTGCGATCATTGCTAATGAGCTTTTTGAGTATCATCGAAAATGAGAAAAGCTCGGTGCCAGCCAAGAACATGGCTCTGGACTTGATGACACTGATGGGCGCGGGCATAGCGGATCTACAGACCACAGTCCAACGTTCTCTTCCCACTCTAGAAGGAGCTTCTGGTAGTTTCAGCAAACTCTTGATGGAAAGCATCGAGGATACAAGGCAGAATTCTGCGATAGATGCTCAACTTTTACCTGGGACCGGGCTTTACGCGGCAGTCATAGCATACCATCAGGATGAAGAGACCAATTCCTTGCAAACACAGAGCGCAAAGTCACAAATCATGGCTCAATGGGCACATAATCTTATTAGTCTGAATGCTCAAGCGGACGATGAAGGCACTAGTATTGTAGATGCCGCTTTGATGAAGAGACTAAGGTTGTGGATACTCCAGCCAGGAAGCGTTGATCTATCCAGGTATGAGTGCTGCCGTAAGCTTTCTTGCCATCTGCTGACACTGAACAGGAATTTTGTCGACGTTTCCGCACACGAGTCTCGTCTGGCGTACGCGCTTGTCGCCCTCAATCTACCCTTCTGTCGTGCCTTCCAACGAATCTTCACTATTCTTTTGAGATCATTGAGTAGCACCCAAGCTATGACCAGGAGCAAAGCCATCAAGAGTATCGTGCAGCTTCTTGAGAAGGATCCTGCTATCCTCGAGAGGTCCAGCAATGTGTTGACGTACATCATCAACTCGACCTCAGATCCGTCTCCCATGGTCAGAGATTCTGCTCTAGGACTCATTGGCAAGTGTGTATCACTCAATCCAGCTCTGCAGCCAGATGGCTGCAAAACACTGATCGAGCGATCTCTTGATTCTGCGACATCAGTCAGGAGGCGTGCTTTGCGGCTGCTCCAAGATGTATACCCTGCCAGCAAGAACAAGGACGTCAGTATGGCAATCGCCGATGCCGTACTACGTCGGACTGTGGATACTGAGGAATCCATTAGCGACTTAGCACGACAGATAGTCGAGGAGATGTGGTTTCATCCTTTTCACTCTTCTCGCAGCACCCTGGATGTAAAGCAACTTACTTACCACATTGTGTTGACCGCATGCCACAGTGAGCCAATGATGAGTATTCTCGGGTCACTGCTGCCCGAAATCATAAGTTCGACGAACAAGAATGCTGAAGCGAATCGGGCTTTCTGCAAAACTATCGTCTTGACTTTGTTCGAAGGGATCATTGACAATGATGCTAGTCTTGGCGTGCCGTCTCAGCAAGATCTACTACAGACATTGACTGCATTTGGCAAATGTGACCCTTACCTCTTCAGTGCGGACCAGATGACGCTACTTCGGCCATATATCCAGAATCTAAGGTCCACAGCGGACCTGTTGATGTTCCGAGCAGTGGTTGTCATTTATAGGAATGTTCTTCCAGTATTACCACCACTACAGCATACATTCCTCCAAGAAGTGCAGGATGTTCTATTCTTGTGTATTGGCAAGCTCCCCAAGGTAGAGCTCGGCGAAACTGCTGGCTGCTTGTGGTTTATTGACGGAGTTTTGCGAAATACCGAGCGCCTTGTCAGAATGCTTCTCTCTGTCCTTGTGAACCTACACGGCGTGAACCGAGCTGAGCTTGTGGTGGAGTCTACGAAATTCGGAGCACTCAAGCGCTACCTAATGATTGCAGGACATTTCGGTAAAGCTTGCGATCTCGAGAATCACAAGAGCACGTTCAAGGCAGCACTGACCTCGAGCAAATCTGAAACGGTCTCGGGCTTGATAGTGGATATCATTGCACCTTTCGCCAGTCCAGATGTCCACCCTGAAATCCGAGGGTTAGCGCTTGAAGCTATGTGTCTAATTTGCCAATCATCTCCAAAGAACTTCTTAAAAGCTTGCGTCACTACCTCGTTCTCAGCGGCTTTCCAGGAGTCTAGCCCGGGTCTTGCATTCGCCATTGTCAGTGGTGTCAAAGATTTTTACCTATCTGAAGAGGAGAGATCGAAGACCCGTACAGATGCACAGATGCAATCGGACAAGACCGGAAAAGACAGGCTGGCCAAGTCAATGGTGCTCAGTGACAACGATGGTGCAGCCACGTCGATGGCGCAGCATTTCCTGCCGCATATCATCCGCCTGGCACTGTCCTCTTATGATGATTTGGCACTTGTCTGCACCGAGGTCATAGCTAGTACTGATAGACAAGGGCTTGTGCATCCCAAGGAGACAGGCCCGGCACTTGTCGCGCTTGAGACGTCGCCAAATGAGACTGTCGCTGCGTTGGCCTACAAAGAGCACCTAGCATTACACAGCAAGCATGAGAGTGTCCTCGAGTCGGAATATGTGACGGCAGTCGAACAGGCTTTCATCTACCAGCGTGACACTGCCAAGGACATAAGAGGAGTGGATGAAAATCAAGAGCCGAAGCTTCGCCTATTTTTTGACGTCTTGAAGTCTGGCAGTGTGGCACTTCGCAGAAAACTACTCGGAAAGCTATGCACAAGGTCGCTCATGGACGTCAACAAGATTGAAACTCCCGAATACACAAAGACACATCTTCAGACAGTCCAATTCACACTAGAGAATCTGAGCACGTTCGAGTATAGCAGAATCGACGAAATTACTGCCATGTTGATCGCCACTGAGAAGGCGTTCACGACTACAGGAAACGCGATTTCGCGACGCATCGAGTCTTTCGGCATCTCGGCAGTGATATCGGACGACGAGCCTTCGATTACTGGCAAAGCAATCGACCCAGATATGCTGCGTCACGTCGCAGCTTGTAGCACAGCGCTAACTATGCTCTGGGAAACTCGTACGCACTTGCGAAAGGCTTGGGGATTACAATCGCTCAAAGTCAATGGCAAAGCAAAGGCAGTCTCGAAGGATACCTCGAAGGCACCGAACAAAGCCACCGCATATTCCAGTCTCGTCAAAGAGCACCTCGCGCAGCTCGCGATACTGATGACCTCTCTCGACACCCACGAGCTGATGCTCGAGCGCTGCACCAAGTTTGCGGAGATACTCGCTGTGGACAACGAGCTGAAGATCCCTAGTGATGAAGAGAGTGAAACTAGGTTGAAGACTCCAGAGGACGAGGACGATGCAGACATGGACGGTGGTGGAAGTGTTCCTGGGAGTGCAACACGTGGTAAGAAGAGAAAGGCTGGTAGTGCTGGGGGCACACCGAGAAAGCCGAGATTGGGCAAGAGACCTAGTATGAGTAGGAAGAATAGTCGGGCTAGAAGCAGGTCGAGGGGGTTGGAGGATGACGATGAAAATGGGTGGGATTGAGAAGGGAAAGGATCGCCGCATTGTAGATTAGGGTGGTTGATATGGATGAGGGGAGTCGCTACATAGCTGGCGCTCAGTGAGATTGTACGATAGTCAGAGAACACGATATCATGATCAAGTGATAAGGGCAGGCGAAGGTTGACAAATACACTCCAAACATCTCCCGACGAATACCCGTGCCTCCACACAAAAAGGTTCACGTCAAACAACAACGCAACTCATTCTCCACAACACGATCTCCCTTCCTCACGGTCTCCCACTTTTCACCACATCACCAATAACATTCAACATCCCGCGCATCACCTCACTGTCACAATCATCTCGCACCGCCCACGCGCCATCGCCGCATCACACCTGATCCCAATCCGTGTGCCAACCCAGCCATGGCCGACTCCCAACTCTACGACGAAGTCTTCACCATCACCTCCCTCAACTCTGCAAAATACGACCGCGTCGCCCGCATCTCCGGCGCCTCCCTCGACCGCTCCACCTCCTTCTCCCTCGACATCAACACAGAACTCTATCCCTGCCAGCCCCTGGAGTCACTCTCCCTCGTCCTCGCCTCCACACTCTCCCTCTCGGGAACGTCAGAGTCGGATGAGCGCGGCTGGCGGGACTTGAGTCGCAGCGGGGAAGCGACACTCGCAGACGCATACGACTACGTCATGAGGGGGAAAGTGTATAAATTCGATCGCAGCGAGGGCGGGGCGGTAGGAGGGGTGGATGTGGGTGTTGCCGGGGCAGAGGGCATGGTCGGGGTATATGTGAGCTTTGGAGGGCTGTTGCTGTATCTGAATGGGCCGGCAGGGAAGTTGGGGGGTGTTAAGATGGATTACGTGTATTTGCTGCTTAAGAAATGAGCGTGGAATGGGGAGCCTGGGACGCGCTGGGACAGAGAGGGGACGAATGGAAGAATACAGATGGATGGCTGGCATGGATGGATGGCGGGCATGGATGGGCGTGGTTGCGGGCATGCGCGCGAGTGGGTGGCCACATAGCGCACGAGCTGGGGTGGAAAGACGAAAGGCCCAGTGCGCATCAGACGAAGCTGCGCCGCATTGCACACCCACGCGTGCTTCTAGCTGTGTCGACCACGCAGCTGGAGCTGCGGTCCAGCGTATCCTGCACCGCCATGTGACCCCAAAGCGTGACATCGAATCAATCACGAATGTAGCGTAACGCATGAAGAAGAAGAGCCGCGGCATCACACAGAATGCGGTATCAGCGGCCCTGAGAGTGACATTCCAAGGAGAGGTGCCACTACCACAAATGTCGGCAGGCGCAAGGAGAAGAACACGAAAGACGGTGGAGCGCTGCATTGCCGTCTCGGAAAGCTGAAGATATGGGAGGACGTGTCAGATTAGCAGATAGATCGAAGCCTGAGCAAGGAGGATACTTGAGGTACCCAATGTCATACTCAATGGCATCGATTGTCACCGCATACAAGTAGAGGTGACGTGAGCGTTGCAGATGCATGCATACCTTCAGCACTGGCGACTCCCGCTACGTGTGGCGAGATACAGCTGCTGAGTTATTGTGTTCCACTCTGTTCGTGTTCTGCATGGAGTCCTCAGCCTAGCCCGATATATTGTCCTGGCCTACGGTCCTCTTCACTGCATTTGCCTGCTCTTCGATATCCGCTTGGCTCAATGTCCTGCTGCTTTGGTAGATGTGACGCGACTGGTGTGGTGTACTGTACTGGGACACAAGTCTGAAGGGCATTCCACTTCACTCGCCCCAAAGCGTTTCTAGACCTGGGTCCCGTGGATCCGCAACTTCTAGCGGTCCCTACACATCCAACCATCTCTCTCTCTCGCTCGCTCTCTTCCCCTCTTCCGTGGGACCGAAACAAAGTGCAGTCGATCACAGCGTCCCTCCTTTACGCTCTCATCCACAATCATTCCAGGATGAACAAGATGTGACTGCTCACAGCACAAATCCCTCCATCCCGCCCTGTCCCGCTCCTACTCCTCTCGTCTTCCCGCTCCCCGCATCCATTGCCCCTAACACAGGCGTCCCACTCACACTCGCTGCCACTGCTGTATTCGCCTCCACCTCGTCCCAAAACGCACCGAGAGCCGCCTCATCCGCACAAAACGCCTCAATAGCTCTAATTACAATCTCCGGATTCTCGCTAACAGCAGCAGACGCGAATGTATGGCCTAGCAGTAGTGCTTGTGCCGAGCTGGGGAGAGTTGAGGTGGAGGAGGCCGGGATTAGGGGACTCGGCTGGGAACTTGTGGTGATGCTGACACTGGTGTTGGTGGCCTGGCTGGGATTTGTGGTCGGACTTGGGGAGTGGTTCAATGCATAGATGGCAGGTGACGTGATGGGCGTGGTTGTGGAGGTACGTGTGCGTCCTGCTGCGGCGCTGCCTGGTCGACTTGTCCCTGCATCTCCGCCTCCTCCTCCAGCCCCACCCGCACCGCCACCGCCACCAGCACCACCAGCACCCTCCCTCGGCTCCTTCCCCACCACCACCGCCGCTCTATAATCATGCATTCTGTTAATCACAAACAGCAACCTGCCCTCATCGTCAATCTGCGCAAGGCAGTGTCCTGAGCGATGAATGAACTGATTATAGCGGTAATCGTTGCGGCCCCATGTAAATGTGATATTCATATGGGCCGGGAAGTTTGCGGCTGCTTCTTGCTCGAGCACGAAGTGGAAGCGTTTAAGGAGGGCGCGTTGGTAGGGGTGGCGCGGGGGTGGCTTGGCTGGGGCGGCAGTTGAGGATGCGCTTGTGGATGCGGTACCAGGTGGGAGAGGCGTGCTTGACGTGTTGTCGCCTAGGCGAGGTATGGGATCTCCGGGAGGGTGTACGGACACGGTGATCATATACGGCGCGCGGAACGGTATCGTCTGGCTGATCTTGTGCGCTTCAGCCAGCGGGAGTTGCACGAGACAGTGGCCGTACTTTTCTGCCGTCGACGCCCAGTGCGTTAGTGCGTCCTCGATCAGCTTGGGGTTACAGTCGAGCCATTCGATGCGAAAGGGAAAGCAGGTCTCGGGGTTGTAGAGCATGCTGTAGTGTAACTTGATGATCTCGGGACGTTTGGAACGTCGACGGGGATCGACGTCGTATTCCATCATGCCGCTGATCTGGAAGGAGGAAGCGGGCTTGTCGGCGTTGCTTTCTGGCCGACTAGTGGGGTCGTGGTCGGCGAGGGCGTTGTGAAGATCGAGGGAGGGTATGTCTTTGAGGTGCTCGGGCAGGGGAGTTGGCAAGAAGGCAGGTGTGGAGGTGACGGATCGGTCTGATCTCTTTCCGAACCAGCTCATTCTCGATTCACCTCTGTGCTCACGGTACTCTCCGGATAGCGAGTAGAAGAAGTTTCCATCTCGAAAGTTGTGCCGTCCTCGAACATGCTTGAAGAGGCCTTTCTCCATGAGTTGCTCACCAAGCTTGACGGCTTCTTCGCGACTCGTCAGGTCTTTGACGACGTGTAAGAGCCATGTAATGAGCTCCGAACCGACGAAGCAGCTTAAATGTGTTTTGAGATACCAGCGACGATCGACCAATTTGATGCTTGGGTCGGTCTGGAGAGCATGCGCCAGCTTATGTAAGTCAAGGTCGCTCTGGCTGAATGCAGAGACGGTGGTGTCGGGTTGTGCTTGAGGCAGGAATGGTGCTCCATGGAAGCCACTTGCTGCCACTGCGGACGCATCACGAGTTTGGATATCGAGTCTCAGGGGGTTTGGATCAGCATCGTGGCGCTGGGGAGGATGCGATTTGGTGCTGGAAGCGTGGTATCTATTTCGATCCCAAATTTGTGTGATTCGCTGTATTCCCTCGATACGGATCTCATCATCTGTATCTTCTGCGAGGGAGGCAAGACGGCGTGGGTCTCGATGTGGAGGCACAGGAATGAAGACAAATCGTGCTCGCCAGAAGTTTAGACTTTCAGGATAATCGAGTTGTTCAGTTCGCTCTGACGAGATGTACTGATCTACTGCAGACCAGTTATATTGTTCGGGCATCAATGAGAAGTGAAGCGTATGCTGATTGTAATCGTCTGCAAATGTCGTTCGAAGAAATGGCTTGTATGTGAGTGAATTTCGGCTGGCCTGGTTAGTACTGCTCGTACGTGCTGTGTTGAGCTTTCGATAGTATTTCATCACCTGTATGTCGGAATGCTCATTACAAAGAACATGTATACTATCTCCTTTGGACAAGATGATAGTGACGCCTTCGTCGATCATTGTTCGCTCGTCAAAGATGTTGAGATTGGCGGTACCTCTATGAAGCCCGGCTATTACCTGACCTTGCACGACCTGAAAACCTTTACTTAGCCGGAAGCTAACGAGCTCGTTGAGCAGTTTTGCGCGAGCAAAGCTCAAGTCTGGAAGATCAGTGTCGTCGACAATTACTCGGTGGGAGCCTTCCGTGTAGTGATCTTCCAGCTCTTCGACAGTCGGGAAGAAACTCGTCGTCAGCGGCAAGGAAGCTGGGCTACACAGGGACTTCCATTTCATGGCAGAGGTTTCTGCAAATCGTGGGTAGAGGTGATGCCAACGACGATACTGCTTTGCTGCATCGAACGTGGTCGAAGGCTGACATGGATTCACGACCGTCAACCATGGAGAATATGGAGAGCTTGGTGCTGAAGTACCAATCTGTGATTTCTGTCGAATAACATGACCCACAGGCTCGAAGCGAGTTCGGTTCCTGGGAGTAGAGCCAATAGCTGCGAGCGAAATCGTGGGGCTTTTAGGGTCTGGTACGGCAGATGGAGGCCTGCTTGGCGCTTTTGCTGGGACATCTTCTTGCACGCTGCCAGGTGTGACAGGCGAGCTTGCTCGTGGCGATGTCTCCTTTGTCGAGGAGGGATACCTTGCAAGGGAGGATTTGACACGATCTGTGACTTTGCTCGTACCTCTGGAGGCCTCGACACTGCTTGGAATCATATCGGCTTTCTTCTCTTTCGTAGGTGTCGGAGCGGCGGTGCTTTGACCCGTTACGGCTGTAGCTTTGTTGAAGCTGAAACCTCGCATACCAACCATCAATGGTTTCGAAGCTGGGGTTCTTGCTATTAGTGGTTTATGGACTGATCCAGTGGTCTCCACCGAGGGTGTCCTGTCATGTTTCACAATGGACCTGCTTCTTGCCGCAGCAGGGCTTTCCTCGACGTGAACGACCTGCTCTCGCAAGCCTTTCCAAGCTCTTGAGCTTCCGGTCTGTGCACCATATTGCGATGTATTGTTACCCGAAGAAGGTGAGCCAAAGATGTCTGCTACATGACGTGGTTGTGCGACCGATTTCCTTACTATTGTTGATCGTCGTATGGTGTTCGACTTATCCAGCCCGGCTGATGGCTTCGTCCTTTGGAATCGTTCCTCATCGTACTGGTCAAGCCAGCCGAACGCGTTCTGTCCCTGCGGTTCTGCTTGACTCACTAGGTGCCGATCACTATCAGAGAGAAGTGGAATTGTGATCAAACTCATATCAAGTTCTTGCTTCCCCGACATTTGTACCTCATACATACTGATTCGTGGTATGAATGCATGAGTCTTCAGTCGGGGATCATTGCGATCCTTAAAGTAATGTATCTCAAGCCAATGAGGCTGAGCATATATCCAATCTTCGTCGACTGATGGTCTATCGTCGTCAATGCTACGGTTGTCTTCGTAAGATCTTGCAGTGTCTGTCAAATGTGATATCCTCATCATAGGATCGCCACGTGCTGTATCAATCGCAGCAGGCGACCATGGCCGACGATTGTCATAAGTCCCACGTAGATCCAATGAGTCACTAGCAGCCTTCTTGTATCGAAACAAAGGTGTAACATGCAGTGGCCTTGGCGATAGACACACCTAGTCATTGTCAGCATATTATCCGCAGGACGTAACACGTTTGCAAAGCATACCAAATCAATGCCTATTCCATTGTGTGCTATATTGTCTGTTGTTAATCGTAGAATGTTTTCGTCAACCTCGAAAATGCCTGTTCCTGGACTAATGACCATCACTGAGAGACCTGTTCTGACCAGATCCCGGTCCATGTAGTCCTCAGCATATTGAGTAGTGACAAGATTGATTGCCTCCAAAATATTGCCATTTTGAGCTGAGGAGGGTGTGCCGGACAAGACCAAACGTGACTGTGGTCTACCTTCTTCGTCCACGTAACTGGCTTGGACTGTAGATGCATCCTTCAAAAACTCTCTAAACTCCTGCTTTAGTTGGTGAATAATAGCTGGAGCTTCCGAGCTGGACATCGCCGAGCAGACGACTCTATAATAGTCACGATATGATATGGACCTTGAGGTATCTTCACCAGTCATAGGTAAAGTCAGGGGTGAGCCCGGCACCAAGTCCACTTCCATACGTGTGAACAGGACGATACTGATTGCATGATGAGCTTTCAGGTCAGACCAGCGTTGGAAGAGTTCAGGAAGAAACCGATTGATTACTCTTTCCGCCACTATATCTCCAGAGCAAGTTGTCTCAAACTCCCACATCTCTTTTGACATCTGTATGTACAAGACGAATCGAGCCGACTCGGATCGGAAGATTGGTCGAGTATTTGGTGTGAACATGGCCGATTTGACCTTTGCCCCGTTGACATAGATCGCTCTGACTGTGACTCGAACAGATGCCAGGAAAAGCAGTTCTTGGCCTCGATAGAGTGTCCTCTGCCACAGCTCGGAAGCAGCCAGCCGGCGCATGTCCGCCCTGGTCAGATACATGTCCCGGAATGTGAGTTCGACATGAGTTGCTGCATGGAGTGCCTCGTTCGCCTGTGATCGATGAGCTGTGGTTAGCGATGTTGACTTCATGTCCGGCTGTGCCTTGGTAGTCAAATGAAGTCAAGATATATATAGTGGGTTAACGGAACTGCATCAAGCATGTCTGAAGGTACGATAAGATGATTGACCCAAGTAGCTATTGTGAGAAGATCCTACGGGAAGTCCACCCGAACATATCGGCACGATTGGGTGATATAGTGCATGCATGCGCTGGCATTATTGAAAAATATCGCATTTCCATGTGACCTATACATTGAAGCAGCTCATACGCCATAAGGTGGGAGCATCATATGAAATGATGGAAA
>Ga0058698_10000275_pt1 | contig 30344 bp, 30 predicted proteins | sample AgamicAsSfe_FD_67288 | JGI IMG/M metagenome (GOLD analysis project Ga0058698, IMG submission 67288) | Agave microbial communities from Guanajuato, Mexico - As.Sf.e | ecosystem: Host-associated > Plants > Phyllosphere > Phylloplane/Leaf | place: Guanajuato, Mexico | collected 2012-05-30
GTCACTCACAAACTCTCCAGGATCAACAAGACCGGTGTCATCTCTCCCCGCTACAACGTCCAGCTCGGTGACCTCGAGAAGTGGGTCGTGAAGTTGCTGCCATCGCGTCAATTCGGTTACATCATCCTCACCACCTCCGCTGGAATCATGGACCACGAGGAGGCCAGGAGGAAGCACGTTGCTGGCAAGATCCTCGGTTTCTTTTACTAGATGCCGTACTTGCGCTGTGGTGTTCGGAAAGAGCGAAGAAAAAGGAAGCATGGGATCATGTAGAAGCTCTTTATGGGTTATGACAATCAAAAGTCTGTTCTTCTGAGAAGTGGCAAATCGCAGAGTACTGTGGTTGTCTTGTCATCCATTCCTGTCCTAATTCCGTCCCGGTTCCCATCATTGTCCTCATTGCACTACTGATATACCAGAATGACCCCACCTCCAATCCGGCAACACTAAGATCACGTCCCCCTTGGCTCCAAACCCTCCTTGATAGCCACCTCCAGCGCCTTCGCATTCGCACTGACGACCCTCGAAACCTCCTTCCCTCCCTTGAACAGCACAAAAGTCGGAATAGATCTGATACCCAGTTCGGCAGCCACTTCGGGTATGTCATCAATGTCGAGCTTGTAGAAGTTGCCTGCTGGATAGGCGTCTGATAATCTGTCGGTTTGTTAGTATGTTGTGCTTCTGGAATGTAACGATGTGATGTGGTAAGTAGATGCAATGGCATAAGGGCAGATGTATGGTGGACAAGGATGAAAGCAGGTTACAGTAGGAAAGATTGAGCAGGATACCACGCACTTCGCGAAGACAGGAGAGATGGCTTTGCATGGTCCGCACCACGTCGCCCAAAAGTCGATGGCTACGAGGGAACCATCCTGCGCGAGGACGGAGGCGTAGGCATCTTTGCTTTCGAGCACGGTGACAGTCATTGTATTGTATTGTATCGGTAAATTGACGTAAGGTAGGTACGATATGTCTATGATTATCGCTTCGATTACTTGTCGCTTCACACTCGCAAGGGCATCCCCACATAGAAGTATGCACAGAGTAAGATGACACCATAGCTCTGTAAGATGCGAGGCCTACTGTCACATTTGTCAGCACATTTGGCTAGACTTGAACGCCTGAAGTGTGGAAAGGGGTGTGCCCGTTTTCGGACTGCATGACAACCCACGTGACGACCCTTTGTTGACACCGAAAACATTGACTTGCGATATCCAAGTCCTCGCTAGGCACATTGACGACGCACCTCCGACAGCATCATGGATCCCACCATCCACTTTCCCGCCACGCCAGGCATGCCCCTCTTCGCCCTCTCGCCCGACCGCCTGAACAAACGCACTTCCACCCCGACTCGCACCCACTTCCCTTCTTTCGGCGGCGCCAGCATGAATATAGATCCTAACCTCACCTTTGGTCACCCCGAATACGGCATCCCCGGCGACTTTAGCAGCAAGCCGCTTGATCTCACACTAAGTGAAGATTTCACGAATAACAATGAATTCACACTCAAATCGCCCTTTGCAAAGTCCGACTCCTCTTTCAAGCCCCCACCACTATCAGGAAGCCCGACGAGACAACAACGCGCCCAGAGCGATGTACACAGTATGGTCGCCCGCTTCGACACGTTGCAAATCAGAGACCCCGAAGAAGCGCGGAAAAAGCAAGCAGCAGCCCTGAAGCGCGCACAGATGGGTCGGGAAGAGGCAGAAGCGGATGCGAAGCGCGTGCGGGAAGAGCTGCGAGAGGCGAAAAGCGATGTAGAGAGCTACAAGTCAAGGGAGCAACGATTGATGAAGCGAGTGGACTCCATGACCGACGAGCTTCACCGTTCAAAAGAAACACAAACGCATGCACAGACGCTGTATGAGAAAGAGATCCGCAAGACGCGCAAAGAAGCCTTTCGCGCCTCCTCATCCCTCGTAAAACTCCAGGAAGAGCTCAAAGCCGCGCGAAATATGCTGCGCACACTGCAGAGCGACTTGGATCTGGAAAAGGCAAAAGCGACACGTCGGGAGCAGGAAGCGTTCACGAGCCAGTACCAGCTCGTGGGGGTGCAGGAAAATCTTGCGGACGCAAGGGCGAGACTGAAGGTTGTGGAGGAAGAGAGGGAGGCGCTGAAGATGAGTTTGAAAGAGGAGGAGGTTGCGAGGATTGCGGCAGAGGGACGGATTGCGCTGCCTGTTGCGGTGGACGAGGATGATGAGTTTGCGAGTCCGAGGAAGACGAGAAGGAGCGATGTGCGGAGGTCATTGTCGCCGCCGAAGATGATGCTGTCGCCGGATATACAGGCGGCGAACGAGGAAGAGGTGGAGATGTTGAGGGAGGAAGTATGGATGCAGAGGAGGAGGAGAGAAGAGGCGGAGGACATCATACGGCATATGAGGCTGGAGTGTCAATTTGGATGCTGTTCGTGCAAACTGGCGGAACAGCAGGAGATGAAGTATGTGCATGATGGAAGTTTCGAGGCGGAGCTTATGAGGATCAATAGTGCTGTGAAGGGTATGCTTACTCCGTCGGAGAGCGTCGTGCAGTGTGATAAGGACGAGCTGGAGCTGATGGATTTGGGTGATATGATTACTGAAGAGACTCCGGCAGAAGAACGAATGCTGCAACCGCCGACGCAAAAAGAGGAAGTACCAGCTCACGCCGACGAGATTATGACGGATACCCAATGGAGACCATCATCATCCTTACCATCCACGACTCAGCCGCCTCCACCACCACAAGCAGAAGCCACCTCTACTCAAACCTCACCTCGCGCCTCTCCTCCGCACAACCCGTCCCAGCCTGAGAACCAACAATATCCCCAAAATCAACCTGAACCTCAACCACCCCAAACACCCTCCCCGACCCACCAACCCTTTAAGACCAGCACAACAACGACAGCAATCCCTCTCGCAGACCCCGAACGCACCAACAACCCGCATCCAGACTTCTCCCTCTTCGCCACACCCACTGGCCTGACGCGCGAACAAGCTATTGAGCAATTGAGGGCACGGAGGGGGAGGGCGAAGAGTGTCGCGCTTAATCTGTCGTCGTCGTTGAACCTGGCCTCTTCGTTGAATGCTTCCTTAGGTAGTGGAGCTGGTGCTGGTGGGATGGGTCCTGGAGGAGCCGGCATGACGCCAGCGACGACGGGAAAGAGAGTCGGTGGTTTTGGTGCGGGTGTGAATGGGGAGGAAGTGCAGACGCCGAGGAGGGAATTTAGTGCCCCTGAGATGGGCAAGTCGGGGGCGGGTTTGCGGAGTGTTAGCAGGAGTGTAGCGAGGAACAGAGTTGTCAGTAAATGAGTGAGTGTGGATGAGTGAGGTGGACAGTGGTTGAGGCGATTGAGGTGGTTGTGACGATTGGCGAGCGGGTGTGTAACAATCAAAGTAAAATTCGCAGAGGGGGCACTGACGCTTGGATCTGAACAATGGTGTGTGTTGTTATTGGAGACGCAGATTGGTGAGGAGGAGAAGGAAGGTAATTCGGCTTCATTCCTGTATAACATTACGTTTTTGATCTTCATCAATTTTCGTTACTGGTAGTCTAAGTGCCCCTTAGTCACAACTCTCCGCCTCTACTATACCGCGTTAAATACATGGTTCCACGACCAGAATCCGAAGTCTGCCCTTCCACTCAAGCATACCTCTCAAAACTGCCTACTTCGTCGGGGTCGGGCCCGCAAGTGTGGACCGAGGGCGACCACGGAGAGCTATGAGCGAGGCCGCAGGCCGGCATCACGGGTTTATACGCTAGTCTTGTGTGGTATTGGCAAGGGAAACCATTCTCAACTGATATATTGCCGCATCCCTTCAAGAGCGGGATGGTGCTATGTCATAGTGACCAACCTTTTGTCGTAAGTCTGGTAATCAAGGGCAAGTTGCAAGGACCGACACAATCCTCGTGCGCTCGGAGCCTACACGCTTCCCGCGCGAAATCAGGTCGGCGCCATGCAGCCGTGCAGCGGGCACCAGACGACGCTTGGGTATAAGTGGTCAGGCAGCCGTCTCATGCCTGCGGCTTCAACCTAGTCCCCGAGTACTCCACGATGGACCTAGAGCCGATTGCAAAGACAATGCACGAGGTGATGCTGTGATGCTGGAAGCAAACAAGGCAAACCAAGCTTGAAATGAGATGGCGCACTTGAGCCAGGAGAGATGAGGATGACTTATGTATTAGCATGTTATGAATATGCAGGTCGTAATCGTCAGTCATTCGTGGTGACCGGGCTGCCCTATTGCTTCCTGCCTTGCACATCTTGCTTGAGCTTGCTTAAAGCATCCAGATACTTCTGCCTCGCTTCTTCGCCCAGGTCGTCCAGGTCGTACCGCATACGTTTCAGCTTCTTGCCCTCAGCTCGTTCAATCTTGTCGTTCTCAGTTCCACCAGATCCTTTACCACGAGCAATCGCATTCCAGAACCACGCCGCTTCGCGATCCGCGACGAGAGTCCAGGCAGACCCGGCTTTGCCCGCACGAGCTGTACGACCAACACGATGAATGTAGCCTGTAATACTATGAGGCATGTCGTAATTGATAACATTGGAGAGGTTTGGCAGATCGAGACCTCGAGATGCACGATCTGTGGCGATGAGGATGCTCAAAGATCCTGATGCGAAAGATGAGAGAGCTTTTCGTGTACTAGCGTCTGTTCCGGATTTCGTGATAGAAGCCATGCGAGAGGCGTGGGCTGGATACAGGTGATGTAGTAACAGTGTGAGACGTGCGGCAGCTTCGTTGCTCGCGACAAAGATAAGTGCGTTTCGTGTAGCTGGTTTCGATGGCTTTGTAACATGTTTTGGCGTTTCGGTGACGCTCTTACTCTTTGAAGGAGCTGGTGACTTTGAAGAGGACGAAGATACTGTTGAGCTCGTGTCGGAATCGCTGTCACTCTCGGAAGAAGAGTCCTGGTCCGAGCTATTGGTGCTGCTGACTGGGCTGTCGTCCTCATCCGAGCTGTCGTCAGACTCGTCGGAGTCGTCAGAGTCGCTTTCAGACGAGGATCGCGAGGATGGAGAGTCGTCCTCAGCAGGACTCTGCTTCTTCGCCAGGCCTTGTGCTTTACCTGGTCTATTACTTCCATGCACAGTATCGAGGATCTGCTGCAGTAGTTTTAGCAGGTACAGAGGCTTCTCCGCACCATCTCCGACTGGGATGGCATGTTCGGTCAAAGTCGTCGGAACACTCAGGTTGCCAGCCGAGACGTCCTTGATGCCTTCGCTTGACGGCTCAGCCTGTCCACCTTCCACAAGCACCAGACGCGGATTTCGCAATCGTAATGAGCTGAGTTTCTCAAGATCCCTTGTCATGGTAGCACTGAGTACGACTTTACGCACCCATCCAGAAGATTGTAGGCCAACGTTTCGTGATAAGTATGCTGGTCGATATGGTCGTCCTTTCTCTGTGATTCGAGCAGGCGTGATTGCACCTTGTATGACTTCAACCCATTCCTGAAAGCTCTGATCGAGTAGCCGATCGGCTTCATCAATAATCAGCCACTGCAGATCGTGCAGTGTGAATCCCCTGGTGGACTTGATGTGCTCTACTAGTCGACCTGGTGTACAGATGAGGATGTCCACACTGGAAGTATATTCGAAGACATGTTGCGGGAGCAAATCGAAGAAGTCATCATCGTCATCATCGTCGAGCGCGTCCAGTTCACTTGTGGACTGTGCTATCTTCTGCAATCTTTCGTACTCGGTAGGATTGAATCGTTGAGTTCTCTCGACCAGAGACTCTTGCTCGGACTTCAAAGCATGGTGACCGACTGCTATGCCGACCTTGAGGTCGGTGCCTGCCATGCAAAGCTCTGTAGTCTGTCGTACTTGCGATACGAGCTCTCTGGTTGGCACGACAATGACGGCTCTTAGCTTCCTGGCTGTTTCTTGTTTGATGCTTTCGACGACTGGTAAAACGTATGCTAGTGTCTTTCCAGAACCTGTTGCTGCAGATATGCATAGGTCGCCAGGATGCTGCTTTACTGTGGGTAGCAGAAGAGGAAGGACTCCAGCTTGTACAGGGAGAGCTTTTGTGAAACCTTTCGTAGCAAGTCGCTTTGCTAAACCAGCATTGACCAGGTCACTCAAAGCAACATCTGTTTCCAGCGATACGCGAAGAGGTTGAGAGAGCCATGATGGTAATGCTGCAAGGTTAGAAAAGGCTTCAGGTGCTGGCCGCTCCTCTGGCATTGGGATTGGCACAAGATCTGGTTCAGAGTGAGCAGAAATCTGTGCAAAGTAAGGCAGTCATTCTCACCATGGAGAGTGGGCTGTTCAGCGTCGTCCAACATCTCCGTGTCGTCAACCTGCTCAATGGGTTCCCCAGAAGCATTCAAAGATTTTTGGAACTTCGCAAAGACCCCTGCGTGGCGCTTGGCCTGATCGTCATCTTCCGTAGCATCAGCAGTCTCTGCCGCGCCACTGTCTTTGGTCGCGCTCGTCTTCTGACGCTTGCTTCGCTTAGATGGCTTTGGTGGCTGTGAGACACCTGCAGTTGCGGTCGTTGCATCAGCTGATCCTTGACCTTGAGACTCATGTTTAACAGCTTCTGAGGTCACGTCATTTTCCTCTGCGATAGATATTTTCCCCGGAGCATAATCACTACCCTCTCGCTTAGGCTTTCTCTCTGACTTGTCGTCACGCTTTCGCTTGTGTGAAGGACTAGCCGGCTGCTTATTTGCGGATGGCTCAGTCACTATTGTGACTTCTGGCTTCGCGGGCCTGCTCGCAGGCTTCGGAGGCACATAACGTGCGTATAGCGCTCCTGCAGGCATGGTTGCGTGTTTCAGAAAAAAAAAGTTGAGAAGAAAACTGATGTTTCATGTTGGCTTGAACCTCGGCACGCTAATCCGAAATGGGTGATTCACGATCAATCCAACGACAACACGCGATCAAGTACGTGCAAACAAGCAGATGTACTCGTATATACAGGGTGTGACTGCGGGCGCAGAGTGAACATATTGACAATATTGATGTCGGTATCCTTGCGTATAGAAACAAGATGCCGTACAATATTGCGTGAGTCTTACCACAAAACATCATCACCCATTTTTCATTATACTCATCACGAGACACAGCATGGTCAGCGACTTCTTCTTCCCTCAACCTGGCGGAGTGGAAAGTCATATCTATCAGTTGTCAACAGTATGTGGCGACTGTGCTCTATAACTTCACCAGACTGACAATGACAGAAACTGATTGACCGTGGCCACAAAGTCATTGTCATCACACACGCGTACAAAGGACGAACAGGTGTTCGCTATTTGACAAATGGCCTGAAGGTCTATCATGTGCCCTTCCTGATCATCTATCGAGAAACCACTTTTCCTACAGTCTTCTCATTCTTTCCAGTCTTTCGCAATATAGTGATCCGTGAGAAAATCCAAATAGTACATGGTCATGCTAGTCTTAGCAGTCTGTGCCACGAAGCTATCTTACATGCTCGAACAATGGGTCTGCGGACTGTCTTCACAGATCACTCGTTGTTCGGGTTCGCGGATGCTGCCAGTATATTGACAAACAAGCTCTTGAAATTCATCATGAGTGATGTGGATCATGTCATCTGCGTCAGTCATACATGGTAGGTTGTCCTCTCATGAATCCTGCCGTCGATACTGACCGTAGGATAGTAAGGAGAACACAGTACTTCGTGCCTCGCTCGATCCAGTGATGGTCTCGGTCATACCCAATGCTGTAGTTGCAGAGAACTTCTACCCACTCGAACGACCTTCGACTATCAGCAATGCTCTTGGCTCACCCGAGACTCGTCATCAACCTGTTCAGCGCCACTTCGGACCCAATGATGACATTACGATAGTGGTCATATCACGACTTTTCTACAACAAAGGGACTGATCTACTGGTTGCAGCCATTCCTCGCATCCTGGCAGCACATCCAAAGGTTCGCTTCATCATCGCTGGGTCCGGACCGAAAGCCATTGATCTGGAGCAAATGCTGGAACGAAACGTCCTTCAAGATCGTGTTGAGATGCTAGGTCCAGTAAGGCATGAAGAAGTGCGAGATGTCATGGTCCGCGGGCATATTTACCTACATCCAAGTCTGACAGAAGCTTTCGGCACGGTGATTGTGGAAGCAGCAAGCTGTGGACTCTATGTGGTCTGCACGAGAGTGGGTGGTATTCCAGAAGTACTTCCAGCACACATGACTACCTTTTGCAAGCCAGAAGAAGATGACTTGGTAGACGCCACCGGGAAAGCGATTTCAGCGATGCGTGCAAACAAGATCCACACGGAAAGATTCCACGACCAAGTCAAGATGATGTACTCCTGGACAGATGTGGCACAAAGGACAGAAAGAGTGTACGACGGCATAACAGGAGCATTGAGCGAGGAAGAATTCTATGGTCATTTCCCAAGTCTCGGCTGGACTGCTACACGAGGTCGTGCAGGAGTGCAGAGCTTCGCGCTCATCGACCGGCTCAAGCGATACTACGGATGTGGCATCTGGGCAGGAAAGCTCTTTTGTCTCTGCGTAGTGATCGACTACCTCATTTTTGTGTTTCTGGAACTATGGTTCCCCAGAGTCAACATCGACATCTGCAGAGATTGGCCAAAGAAGCAGATTGTCAAAAATTCTGACGGACAGATAATAACTCACGCAAGAAAGCACAGCGAACATGATCAAGAACGACGTAGAGAGCATGCTGAGATATGAAGATTTGTATTTCTAAACGAGACTGACACCCTACCACGTTCAAATTGAATTGCCAGGTACTGGTGGTCGAGGTTCCATCACTCATGGTGGACTGCCCAACAGCTATTGCCTGCAAAAGTCCTGGGAATCAGCAATGTATTGCAGCCTGGAGGAGACAAAGAGATACCCGACATGTGGATGGCCTACCACCTCTTTGGTGGTCAGAAGTACATCCTCGAGCAGTCCAGCTGACTCGTCCACGCGATCCTCCATTGGCATACTCCCATATCCGGTCTTGACGCAGACGTTTGTCCGAAACCTCTCCACCCTACACCAGCCACTCTGCAACCGGCGCAGTTCACACCCGCTCAATCCGCCATCTCAATATTACCCAGACCGTCCCCAATTCCAGCAGCTTTGTCATTCCTCTTGACCCTCTTGTCACACTCCTCACACCTATCAGGGCTGATGATCTGATAGGTCGAGTAGTAGTTGGGACCACAAACCGAGCCATCGCAATACTGCGTTTTGTAGCTGATGGTGTGGCCGCAAATGCGATAGGTGACGGAGCTGAGTGTACAGCATTCAACGCGCCTGTTGTGGCATGTCTTCTTTGGAGCAGTAGAGGGAGTGGCGGTAGTGGAGTAGCTGGAATTGGAGGTGGAGGTGGACATGGTGCCCGGTCGTGGTGTGGGACGAGAGAGTGGGATGGTGGAAAGAAGAAGAGATGCTGCAGTTGCGTAAGTGGACGTGAGTGTAAAGAACGAGGAAGATTTGCAGAGCACAGCCAGAAGATATACACTGCTGCGCACTCCCGCAAGACAGCTGTGGACAATGTCGGCGACACCTCTGCCTGCACAACTCAAACGTCTCCATTTCATCCTCGTCTCTCCTTTGTTCTTTCTCTCTCTCACGCTGGTCTCCTTGTCTTCTAAGTCTAACAATGTGCACAGGGCACCACCGAGTCTCTTTGTCGACCTCATCCTCGTCACATGGCTCTCTTTGTCCAACGTGCCTTGTCACTTCAGCATGTCGTTTCAGGATTTCTTTGTCTTTGAAACACCTTAAAGAATTCTTACATTGAAGAACAAAGAAAACGTCTCGAAACATGACCAAGATGTACATTGTGCCGATGCGATCCACGACATATCGCTGCAGACTGCCGTCGTACATATGCCACTTGTCTGCTGTTCTCTTGTGCTATCACGATTTCCCACAGTTTGCTCTTTTTGGCTTTTTGTGCTCTCGAGTCCTGTTTCTGCTCAATTTTGTGACTGGATACTTGCTGGCCAAGTTCCTTCTTCTTGCTTCTCTTTTTGCATACTCCTTCTATCTTTCTCTTTCGACCACACTTATCCTCCACAACACCATGGCATACGTATGCACCACGCAGACCATGCACCCTCTGTGGATGAACCCACCTACCCCAGTCTTCGCCCCGAGCTCTCTCCAACAGGAACAACACATCTACCTCACCCTTTCCACCGACATCCAGCAGGCATATTCGACCATCTCCTCTATTGAAGTGGACAACCTCACCAACATTCCAGAATGGCAGCCACTTCCAGGCACGACTCCTCTCTTCGGAAGTTGTCGTAGAGCTAGGTCGCGTGAGGTCGATACTTGTACCTCTGATGCCGTTTTCGAACGGCACGTCGAATGCAACATCTCTCCGGAGACACCAAGCCAGCCTAGCAAGGCTCAATTCACTATACTCAGGAAGCCAGTAGCGTCACGCAGGCTGCCGCCATCGGGACCACCGCCAGATAAGCCACTTCCACCAGTGCCTACTCTGCCAGCCCTTCCAGAGCTTGTCTCTTCTCCGGCCGCATCACCAGCACCGGCACGTCCTCAAGCAGCTGCACCAGGACCACGCCCTCAATCCATGATAGCTCCAGCACCAATCCAACCACCCACCACAAACAAGCTAAGCACAAAGGTATCACAATACCTCAAAATGCCGTCGCTGACAAGTACCAACAGCACAAGCACGCTCAAGTCGTTTCAATCCACAAAGTCTCTTCAGTACAACCCGCTGCCCGCAATCCCGCAATCACCCCTCTTCGACCTGGCGACAAAGAAGACTGCATTGGTTCGCTGCCACTTAGACGATGGCGACGACGAGGAAGATGTGCAAGATCCAGGGTGGTGCTGTTTTCGTCTCTTTTCCTGCTTCGGTCGCCGCAAGTGTAGAAAGGTGCACACCAGAGGCGATGGAATCGCTTTGCTCGGTGGCGCGAGGAAGTTGAGGAGACGACAAAGCAAGAGGCAGAAGGAATTGGGACGTCCTGTACCTGTTGCATCTCAGCGCGCCGCAATGCCGACACAGGCATCGAGGCGTTCGTCTTCATCCTCTTCTTCTCCCGCCTCATCAATGGAAGGAAGGTCCAGGCACAGCATCAATCTCCGCCGTTTCAACTCGAGCGAACGCACGTCCAGGTGTGGCGTTGGCCGCTCTACCTCTGCATCCACGAATCGCTTCTCTTCCCTGTCTCTTTCCCGGCACGGTACCCGTCTCAGCTTCTATACTGAGTCAATCAGCGCACAGCTACCACCACTGCCAGAGAATACTCGGTGGGGTGCAAATGTGACCTCTCGACACGCCAACGAAGGACGCTATTTACCTTTCATTTCGGTCCAAACTGCACCTGTTCATCCACACATACAAAAGCGTGTCAGCACCATGAAACCAGTCTCAATCACAGCCACGACGGCAGCAAAACCAACAGCTTATGTCACTGTCGCGTCCGTGCAGACTTGGCTGGAACTACACAGGAATGTGAGTGTGTATAGAGGGGTGGAGAGGACGCAGGAGTTGAGGTTGGAAGGGTTACTTAGGGCTGGGGTGCGTGTTGTCTGAGGCAGTCGAGTGGGATTGTACGGATTGGATGAATTGGATCGTATGGTTTCAGACGCTGCGCTGGTCGTGGCTGTCTGTCTTTGTTAGTAAGGAGGTTTAGTTGTACAGAGTTCTTTCCAATTGCGTTGCGTGCAAGGCAAATTGTTGGTCGTTTTTCTTTAGACGAACTCAGGTATGAGAGAGTAGAATATTGCATATTTTCGCTTTCTTGGGTATATCGAAAACATCACATTCACACTCCCTCCACATCTCCCTTGCCAGCCTTTTCGTCCCCGTTTTCCCTTCCCTGATAACTCCCACTCTAAACCTTCATCTCAGTCAACCCCTGCTTCCAGACAATAACATACGGCGTAACACCATCCTCCCTGTAGTTCAACAACACCGTCATGCCATCCGGGTCCATGCTCTCACCCGTGAAGAACTCGTAATCCTTGAAGCTTCCAACAATCTTCTTAGCGTAGGCACCAGCGCCCTTCTCGAAAGCGTCAATCTCGGATTGCGGGGCGTTCTTCTCCTTCAGGGCCGTCTTGACCTTCTTCATGTACTCCTTGAGATGTGTGAGGTAGGACTTCTTGTCGAACGAGGTCTCGTTCAGGCGGAAGGAGTGGACGATGTCGATGACTTGTTGGGCAGAGTCCTCGACACCCTCCTCGGCTTCTTCGGCAGAGGCATTGCCGCCGGTGTCTATTGGGAGTTGGAGATTAGCGAGTGTCAATGGTAAGAGGCGGAGTTTGTCCGGGCAGAGGTGAGAAGTCCGTTTGGTGTCTGGAGTGGGCGCCGTGCGCTATGCTCCGATGCCCAAAACGTCGAATGCAATGCTGTGATTGCCATTGCTGAGAAACTGCAAAGGACTCACCGAAAGTCTCTCCACCGACGCTGATCTTCTTGCAGTCGACTTCGTAGACAGCGCCGTCGACCTCCTTGATGTCGTACGAGTCAGAGACGATCTCGTCACCGGTGATGATGTCCTGGCGATTCGAAATTAGCATTCACTCAGTCTCCTCGTGCTTCCGCGCGACTTCAGGATTGCCAGCCATCCGCTAGGGAGCACTCTGAAGGAGGCCTATAGTCAGGAACGAGAGGGGATAGGGTGTCGTAGCATACTTTGTAGATAATCATGATTGCGGTATTGGGATATGTGAATGAGTGTGGAGGGATGGAGAGAGATGGTGTTGTTGATTCTTCAAGAAAAGAGCATCGAGGGGTCAACCCGCTTCAGGGAAAAATCTTGTCAACGAATCGTGGAAGTGGGGACTAGCAAAATACCAACTCCTCTTCATGTTTCAGACTTAGCTGAGAGGATAGGTATCTTATATGTTTATATGCCATATGCCTCGACTATGACCCCAGCCTGTAGCCGCTCACGTCCTGATGGTTGCACGTCGGAATTCATAAGTCTTATATATCGCAGCACGCTATGCATCATTCTATCAGGTCTATAATCCCGCATCTACTTCGCCATCCCTTCGAAGGTGATGCTGAACAATGCTTCGAGTAGGCCATTCACACCGCTACCGAAGGCTCATCTTCTTCCACATACCAACATGCATGATGCCCTCCTCATCCCACTCGCCCATTTCCTGATCCTTCTCAAACCCAAGTCCCTTCCAGAACTTTTGTACCTGAACCTGCATGTTGCATTAGTTCCTGCTACACCTGCTGCCATCGTACGCCGTACGACGTACGCACTCACCTGTGCATGAACCAGCACCAGTCCTCTCCACTGCTCCTGTGCCTTCTCCCCAGCCACCGACTCCATCGCCCTTCCCATGATCTCCCTCTCATGCCCCGCCGCCCACTTCAGCACCGTCTCGACAAGGCTTCTCGCAGCACCCTTCCCACGCTGCTCTTTCCGCACCGCTAGTCTTCCCAGCTTGATATACGGCTCATTATGAGCATTATGCGTGCTCGTAGGACCAGGATTCGCCGCATCGTTCTCCAGCGGGACTTTTGCCACATGCTCGCTGCCATCAATCTGGTGCTCACTTCCCGGCAGGGCGTGAGGAGGATGCGGCGGCGGAACTAGGCGAATGGTGCCGGTTGGATGTCCGCTTGCTGCCTCAGTGACCCATTGGGGTGGCGAGTCTGAGGTAGATGTGGCGTGGTGTGGGGTTTCAGAATAAGAGATCCAATGCCAGCAGCGAGGATCGTCCTCGTCTAGTTCGTTCTCAAGCGGGACGTTTTGCTCTTCTACGAAGACTTCTTCGCGGATGATCATGGCATCTGTGAAGAGTAGCGGCACAGATGCATGCTGTTGCTGGGACGGCAAGGGGCGATTGTATTTTGCTATTGCATGGCCTGGTGGCTCGAGAAGCTCGATGCGTGTAGCCATGATGGTGATGATGATCTAGTATCTGGTTTACTTGGTGCTTGTGAAGGAAGTGTTCTGTAGGGTATTTTGTCACAGGGTTGGAACTCTGCTCTTACTCTGTTTCAGAAAGTTCTTGACTCGATTGCAGAGTATGGCAGATGTCAATAATCACTCTCGATGGCACGCAGAAGAGTGTTCAGTCATTGTGAGTAGTGGCTTAGAAACCGCAGGTTGAAGCGCGGCAGAGGGTAACATTCATTTTGTGAACACAGTAAGCACAACACACGATCTCGGAAAATAACTTCAAAGTAGGTTGAAATGGGTGATGTCTCTGTATGCTGATGATGTTCGGGACAGCAATATCACTGAACCACGAGCCGACTGTTTTTGTGCGCACTACAACACTATCTATTCCTGTCGATCTGATGAATCAGATCCGTCCAAGCACCCAGCTCATTCCCTTGTTCACACTCATCCGCTCGGGTCTCGTCAGCCTCCAAAACGCCTGAAGTCCTGGTATGTTCGCTTTCCAATATGTGATGGCAACACCAACAGGACGGAATGCCTCCCGACACCATCTCGTGGTGTGGTAATGTTCGTCATAACAAGCTCATATGTTTCGTGATCACATTGCGGCATTCGTGAAAAATGCAAATCATCATCGCTCTCTATGCTACTCTCGTTCAGCGTAGCGCGCTTGCTGCTGCTGGTTGTAAGCTCTGCGCTCGTTCGATTTCCTAATCTTGAGGGCTTCAGTGCCATCATCTTGCAATAATTCCTGGAACCAAGGATGCCTTAATGCCTGTTGTGCTGTGATTCGTCGTGTTGGCTCATAGACGAAGATCTTGCGCAATAGATCAAGGAAGAGTTTGTTGAAATAGTTGTTCGCTGGTATAATGTCCTAGTAATATTTCAGTTATGTCGCTTGACGTCACAACAAGCATCATCACATACATCCAACTTCTTCATACACTTCACAAACTTCTTGGAGTTCCTGTGGGTATCTGAATTGGGATAATCCAGCGCGTATGCTTTCGGTCGGAAGTAGCTGCATAGACTGTTAGCAGGGTTGCTGGAATGGATGTGTTGGTTTCCGTACGGGGCTGCGGAGTTCTTCGCCGTCCTGCTTTGATTGAACCGAACTCGGTCGATAATGTCTCTGTCAATCTTGTAATTACACACTGCCTCCATCATCGCGAGATGCTCGAGATTGTCATGTGTCTGGAAAAGAGCGTCGCCTGTGAAGAACTCCACCAGTATACAGCCTATGCTCCAGATATCGCAAGGAAAGCTCCAGCCAAGGTTGAGGATAATCTCAGGCGCCCGATAATGTCGAGTGGAAACAACAGACGAGTGATACTCGTCCTCAAATGTCGCTGATCCGAAGTCGATGAGACGTATCTCGGGGTTGAGAAGGACTCTTCGCAGCTTCGATGTCCTTGACGTTGCTCTCGATGAACTCGGAATGTTGCGGTTGTACGTGAACGTTTGATATGCACTGTTTACTAGAAGGATATTTTCTGGCTTCAGGTCGGTGTGTATGAGGTTAAGGTCGTGGAGGACTGAACCAGATTAGCATGAGTCAAGCACAACAAACATGAACTAAACTTACAAGCAACGCTGGTGAATAGTTGTCGCCCGAAGCTCTGTATGTGTGAGCTCGGAAATGGTGTGAATGAGTTGTCCTTCAAGAAATCGAACACGCTTGAGCTGAGAAGATCTGTCACAATACAAATGTGATTTCGATAATCGAAGCAGTCCCGAAGATGTATACACTTATTCCTGTTGTATAGGTCGTTCTGTTTCAGTGTTGTCAAGACCCTCAGCTCAATTCTTGACGCGTCTCGGTACTTTGGGACTGCTCGAATTATCTTCACAGCACACTTTTTCTTGGTTTCGTTGTCGTAAGCCTCGACGACTTTGCCAAACGTTCCTTGTCCCAATAATTTGATGATGGTATCTTACAACGTGTCAGAGCCGTAAGGTACGAAAGTGACTCAAAGTGCTTACATTTGCCAGCGAAAGTGGTATTCTCCAGCACATTGTAATGTCCGTCATCGTCGTCAAACTTGATGCCGTTGCGTTTCTCTCGCTGTACGACATTAGATGTGCTTGGAAACAGTATGATTACAGTCTTACGTCTGGAATGCCTCGCACCGCGACATCGTTGGCCTTGATCGGTGGCCGTGGCGGCGGGTAATAAGCGAATGTCTCATGAATCTCCTCTGAGGCCTCTTGGTAATTCCTCGAGCTTCTCTTTCTCTTCTGCCCTGCTTGTTCATCTGGATCAGTTGGAGCTCGAAGACTACCAACACTGGAATCCAAGGACGTTGGGGCGGTCGAGTATGCCCCAGAATTTGTCCTATCTCTTGTATCTGCACTTGTGGAGAGCGACTCGTAAGAGTGTTTCTTTGCTGGAGGGTACTCATCTTCCCGGTATGATGAACCGTAGCCTTCGGCGTCGTCTACACGTCGCCGTTTTTCAGTGTGTCTTGACGAGGTAGACGCTTGTGATGTCGACGGGAAGCCATGATCCGTGGGGTGATTCTCTTTCTGTCGTGATGCACCTGGTTGTGGTGTATCGTCGTCTATGACAATCACTTCTTGTGGCAGACCGTGCTTATAGAACTCATTCCAGTCAGCCTTTCTTTGTCTACCCCTCGGGGGAGGCATATCTGAGCTCATTGGGGACGAGACGCCTTGAGCATAACGTGCTGATTGTATTGAATGGCTGGTCGATGGTCGGTAGATGTCTGACGGTGCTGGCGGAGCGTTATGGTTATTATTGAAGGCGAGCCTGTTCAGTCCCTGCGGCGGCTGCTGCTGTTGTTGCTGCGATTGGTGTTGCCGATATTGTGTGCTTGGTTGCTGGTAATCTGGATACGAGTAGAGCTGGTGGGCTGGATATGCGGCCGTCGCTGTAGAAGGAGTTGCCATGTTTTAGTAAGGTCGAATTGTGCGGAAGTGGTATGGACCTGCAGTCCGAGTCTCACTCTGACTGAATCGATTGCTTGATAGCAACAGACTCCAGGCCGTCTTGAGTGGGCTACAATAGAACCTGGAGGGCTTATGGCCGTGTGAGACTAGGTAAAGGGTTCAAGTCATCCGTGAGGAGAGCGTAGAGTGCTCTGATGGTGGTGAGATTGGCTATGCTGTTGCAGACTTCGAAGCGCGGAATGTTCAGAGCGTAAGAAGTGTCCTGACAAGTTGATTTGATCATTCGAGGCGTTTGGAGCAGAGGGATTCATGCAGTGGTCGTCAGTCGTTCGAATGGTGCTAATTGGAAGAATGAGTTGGCAGTGTGTTGAGGCAGATTCTGGCTGGGCGTGTTACGTCCCGAGAAGTGACGCTACATTCATTCGAGTTCACATGGCAGGAGGCTTAGGTTATTTATCCCACCCAGGCGCCCGTCACCACCACTCACTACCTTATGATAATAAGAGCTCAATTGTATGTAACGTAGTATTTCTGATGTTCATGATATATCTATCTATCATCACCGACGCTTGAGACTCGGCGAGTGTTACAAGTTTAACCACCCAAATGTCTCTATACATTGTTTGTCGTGGCAGTAGAGCTTAACCACATCCATGGAGCGAGACTGCTGATGCTATGTCGCACGACATCTGTGACACCCAACTAGCTCGATCTCGCTTACAAATATCCAGTCCCGGCGCAGTCGCCTATTTGAAGGCGTCTCGTGCACAATCGTCGACTCTTCTCGTTTCAGGTGTTGCTTAACAAGCATATGCACATTACTAGGACATAAGTCTGAGTAAACCCGAGACGACACCCTCTCCAGACTATTGTCTGAGCTGCGCCATGCGGTGTGGTGTCTCGAGATGATTTCGGTCGTCTGCAAGTGAGAGGTAGCTGAAGGCATTGGCCAAAAGGATAGGGATAAGATTGGTATCTTCTTGTCGCAAAACTGATGGCGAATTGTCGCGAACCGGTTCCTTCTGATCTGTAACCACAGTGTGAGAGCAAAAAGCTCGGACCCAGCTGAGGAGAAGTGCCGTATCCCATCGCCGCAGTCCTTTGTCCTCGATCATGTTCGCCGTGAAAGGCACGATCAACCCTTCAGTTTCTTCTTGTCCTTCTTCGCTTTGACAGCGGGCGGTGCAGCGGGCGGAGGAACCGCGGCAGAAGGTCCACCTGCACCACCCTGCATCCCTTGCATCTCAGCCATCATGTCTTTGAAGAAGTTTTCGTTCACACCACCTCCAGTCACAGCAGCGGAGTGTAATGGCAGGATTCTTCCGACCTTCCATCCTCTGGGTACAGCTGGGTCTGGCATAGGTTCCTTTATGGGTGGCATGCCAGGTAGCTTCAATTTGAAAGGAGTCTCTTTGGTGGTAGGATTTGCCCTCATATACTTGGCGATTTGGAGGTACAGATGGTGTTCTGTGCGGCGTCGTGAGTACTTGTGGCATGGGGTCTATATTAGCAGTTCGTCACATACTGTTCGATACGTCCTTGTGTACAGCTCTCCCCTCTTCCTTTATCAGCACACGACACCGTCCAGGATTCGCCCAATCTTTCGGATGTGTCTTCGTTGGCTCAAACACAACATTCATGCCAAGCTTCGCGACTGCCTCTGCAATCTCTCTTGCCAATGGATTCTCCACCGCCACCTCTTTGCCCACTCTCCTGCCCTCTGCCCTAGTCCTCGACTTATCAAAGTATACTGGATATAAGCACTGCCACTTCTTCGATTTCTCCTTATTTACTTCTGGCGTCGACTGTGGCGATGGACCTCCAGGTCGTGCCTGGACAGGGATATCTGCAGGATTTATGATGCTAGCAGGTGGTGGTGCTGCTGCTGCTCGCGGGACTGCTGGTCTCAAGGGTGCTGCATCATCGTACTCATCAATGTCCATCTCCTCAGGATCACTGTCCGAGATCTCTTCAATTTCGACCATTCTGTATGTTGTTGTTGTAGTATTGTTGAAAGGTTTCTTGGTATCTTAAAGTGGCATGTCCAGAACATTGAAGACACTCCAATTGTGAAAGGTGTGGGGTAGCAAGTCTTGGCATCTCTGTCGGACCGAGGTCATCATGTAAACAACAACATTGACCAGCCTATGCGCCGGGCGTCATGATACTGTCCAGCCTTTAGCAGTCGACTCAACGATGGCAAACTCGAAACAAGTGATCACCTCGCTGCTGACTGAGCACTTCCGCTATACACCTTTGGTACGCTGATGCCTCTATGATGCGAAACTTTCTGACACGAGCCATTAGACACTTCTGGACGACATTATCAACACTGTAAACGAGCTTGTCTACCGCGCAGTGACAGCTGTAGAGGAAGGCTTGACATCCGCTCCTGCGGCTTCACTTGGATTTGCCGATCGCGCCGCGGCCGAAGGACGACCACTACCGCCAGCCACGAATGCCGAGTCTGCACCAACAAGTGATATACTATACCCCGAGAGCAGACTGGAGATTGAGCATGGTGTACATCAATTGGAGACATTGCTAGAATCGACGGTGGATAAGAACTTTGATAAGCTGGAAATCTTTGTGCTGCGGAGTATCTTGAGTGTGCCTGAAGATCTGGTGCAGTGGTTGCAATTGAAGCATTATGAGGTGCGTTTGTAGCCTTGTCAGCGTGCACACCAGACGTCAGAGTACTAATTTTGCACTGAGTTTGCAGAACCTCGATTTCTCCTCAGCGAACACACCGAACGGACCAACAGCACAATCTTTATACCTTCTCCGGCGCAAACTACACGAAACGCGTAAATTGAATGCAGCACTACGCGTCGAACAAGCCAGAAACGCTGCGCTCATCACACAACTACAGACGCTCCTGTCAACGTCACCGCGACAGTTGCCGCAAAGCACAACAGCTACAGATACTGCACCAGGAGTTCCAATCGCGGCACCTCTGGCCTTCCTCTCTTCATCCTCAACCTCACAGCAACAGACACAGCACCTCACAGCACAAGCGCAGGCATTGCTGCCTCATCTTCCTACGCTCCGCCATCTCCTCAGCACACTACAATCACGCCTACCACTTACCTCGACAACCCCAACACAACCTCCGGCGCAATCGACGGATCCTGCGTCAGTCGCCGCTGCACAGCACGCGGAGGAACGGAGAAGCTATATTGAGCAGCAAACGCGGAAGAGATTGGAAAGGCAAGGCATTGAGAGTAGTGACCTTGGAGCAGGTTCAACCATGCGAGATATTTCTGGCAAGATTGGAACGGATGAGGTCAGAGGGATAGAGAGTGTGGTGGGAGCATTAGGGGCTGGCAGAGGAGGTCCTGTCGCAGACCCAGATGCGATGGAGGAGTAGAGACTGGCTGGATGGCTGATGGCGTCAGGAATGGCATCAGGACGATGATGATGGAATGTGGTTTACGAGTCTCCTTCTCATATTCCAGGGTTTGGCAGTGGATTTGATGATGGTCGGGCAGGATATCGTCGCTCATATATTGAAGCAGGGAATGGCCTCTTGCTGCACACTCTCATGAACATGTCAGTATCAGGAATGAGTTTTGTCGTCGGGCAAAGACAGTGGAAGAGGTGGTATATTTCATGGATGCATGATTCCTTGGCTGCCTTGTCTTCGCCTGCCTTGCCCCGTCGCTTCCTTTATGAAACTTTTTTAAACGGATCATTTATGACTGTATTTGAGCACTTGCTTGATGATGTATTGTATATTTCGCAAATAGGCACAGGGTATCTGCTCGGAAACATCATGCCGACTACCGAAACGTAGATCCAACGTCATGCTCCAATCTCGTGGCCCGTGCTATCACCAAGCCCTGTTTACGCCATGAAAGTATAAACATATACAATCTGCCCATCCCCAACCCCTCCTGTGTCCAACATCTTGCACAACAATACTAGCATCAATTGCGACAGCTTCACCCCTCCCACAACCCCTCCAGATCATCGAAAACCACCATAAATCACCACAAACCACCTTCATATCACACACAAACACAATGTCATCCTCAGTCCCCAAAGCCGCGCGCACAGAAGAAGAGCACAACCAAGGCTACTACGCCTGGCTGTCCGAGAAGGGCGGCGACGCCAGCGAGTGGACACGCGAAAAGTACAATGCAGCATATGAGAGCTACATGCCGTGGCTCGAGGACAAGTACTTGCAGTACTTTACCAGTGACAACAAGGCGAGCTATGCTACGAAAGGTTAGTCAGTCTCAGTTTGCGATGAGGGGTTATTGGATGTGTATGGTGAGATCGGGCAGACGGGACGCGCTGTGGGATGTGTGTGGGCAGGAAGGGGAGTAATCTGCTCAGACAGAGCATATCCTCCCGTCCTCACTCCTCTCTCGGTCTAGCTGTTCCTCCTCACTCATTTCCCACTTGTCCAACGAGCACTACGAACCCTTGAACTCTAGCATTCAACTGACACATCCTCCTAGAACAACTCGAGCAAACCAAAGTCACCGGCGTCGAGCCCGTGAACAAGCTCCAAGACGGCATCAACAGCACTATCGGCGGTCAGCTGGGTCAAGGTGGGCTTGGCGAAGGAGTGGGCGACACGGTTTCGAAGGAGGGAGTCAACAGGAGTGAGCGGGGAGGCAAGGATGAGAGTGGGAAGATTTTTTGAGCTGGGAGAGGTAGAGGGAAAGGTGAACATTGGATCCTGAGAGCTTTGTTGGATAGACATGCGATTGGGGCAATATCTCATGAGCACTAATTTGGGGTCAGATGTCATAGTACCAGTAACATGTGCAACCGACATATCATGTCATTAACGATTGTTTATGCAGTGCAAATGCCAAAAAAGTAGGCTTTTTGTTTGAAGTCACCGGTGTTGGTATCTTGACAATCAGAAAACAGAACGACACCCGTGGGGGCCCCGGATGTGAGTGAAGTATGATGTGGATATTGGAATGGTAGATTTGTGGTATCATCTGACGTGTCATTCTGCTTCACCTGGGAATTACAGACAAGACAAGTACTTTTGTCCAGCAGCATCAGCTCATCAGCAGAGGAATGAATCTCCCTGCAGCTACTGCTCGAAATATTGCCTCTTGCCACTTCCCGTATTCGTCTATCAATCCACACGACCCCAGCCTCCAGGACTTCCCACTTCCTCCCCGTTCCCCTTTCACAACCGCAACCAAAAGAGCAAAAAGCATCTATCGGTTGGACTTGGCAACACGCTCGAGCTCGTCCTTCTTCTTGATAGCGTAGCTGTTGCTGCTTCCCTTCGCAGCGTTGATCAGCTCCTCAGCCAAGCACTCAGCAACACTCTTGACGTTCCTGAACGCTGCCTCACGGGCACCGATGGTTAGCAGTGAGATGGCTTGGTTGACACGGCGGAGGGGAGACACATCGACGGCTTGTCGGCGGACGGTACCGGCGGATCCAATACGGGTGGAGTCTTCGCGGGGACCGCAGTTGACGATGGCGTCTACGGCGACTTGGAGAGGGTTTGTGTCGGTGGTGATGTGGATCTAGAGATGATTCTTGTTAGGATTCTCTCTGAAGTGGTTGTGTTCAATGTTTTTTGGGTTGCAGATATGGGTAGACGTACGATTTCAAAAGCGTGTGCGACAATGCGGACAGCCATGAGCTTCTTTCCGTTGTTGCGTCCGTTCATCATGAGGGCGTTGGTAAGACGCTCAATGATGGGGCATTGTGCCTTGCGGAATCTCTTGACGGCGTACTTTCCTGCGGAGTGGGAGAGGTACACTGGTGTGCGGATGTTGATGTAGTCGCTACAAAAAGAAGGCCCGTCAGCTCTGTTCATGACTTTTTTGCTGCCTTTTTTGTGCTTATATCTTTCCAATGTCTCGCCGCCCGAAATTCTTCTGGTAATTTTTCCGATCTCTTTCTTCGCGCAGCGGATTGTTTAAGCCGGGAGGCATCGAAGGGGAGTCCTACGTCAAAGAGATATCCCTGATCTCGACATCCTCGTATGTCCACTTGTTGAAGAGCTTGATGCTGCCAATCTCTGCAGTGACATCCTTGGGAAGGATCTGGTTGCCGGTCTGGGGAACCTCAACCTCGACGTCGCCAGCTTCAGACATGATTGCTATTGGTGTTAATGGGTGTGATTGACTGGGAGGAATTCGTTTCGCGCAAAATCGAATGGTGTGCCCTGACCCTGAGTTTGTTGTGGACCGTGGTTCTGCCGCTCGATCACGTGCTGCATAACATCAAAGCCTGTCTCTTCACGGTATGCAGTATCGAACTGAAGATTGTCTACATGATCATGGTGGAGGCCTGTCCCTTCACGGTATGCAGTATCGAACTAAAGGTTGACTACATGATCATGGTGGAGGACTAATATCAAGCCCGTCAACTGTTAGCTTGAAAGCGTCACTCCTCGAATAGCTCCCTGCCACATCCAAGTCTAGTCTCCCTTTCAAGCACTCTTCAAAGTCTGCCTCCACAATCGCAGACGGACAATCTTCCTCTCCTTCATCCTGTTCCCATAGTGGCTGCGAGAGCACATCCCCTAGTGGATTGACAATGCAAGTTCCTCCCCTACATATATAATCTTCACTACTCTCGTCTTCCTTCTTCACTGCATGCTTCTGGATCCAGTTTGGCAGATGCTTCCTCTTGACACATTGATTAGCAGTGAGAACAAAGCATCTGCCTTCGCATGCTACTGTTCTCATCAGTGATAGCCAAGTGTCTCTAGCGTCAGCCGTTGGTGCTAGGTAGAGATTCACATTTTGACTATACAGACTTTGACGTAGCATTGGCATCATAGATTCCCAGCAGATGGCGGCTGCCAAACATAGCCTCACACCTCTGATCTCGGTGACGACTGCTCTGAGAGTGGAAGCTGGTCCCTGCGCCCACACCAAACGCTCACTGCCTGTGGGCATCACCTTGCGTCGCTTGCCTAAGATTCCTTCGCGGGGACAGACATACACAGCTCCACAGTATAGACTGCCACCACTTCTCTCCACAAGACCAGTCACAATGAAGACCCCAGTAGACTTCGCGATTCTCTCGAGGGCCTCTCGGGTACCGTCACCCCTATATGACTTGCCCTTTGGTAGTGGCAAGCGTTTCTCGATCCAGTCATCGCCAGCGCCTGAAGGGGTGTCGCCAAGATCGACAGCATCGTTGTAGTAGTGCAAGAATTGTTCTCGCCCATGCGGTGCTCGTGCACCAACAGCAGCACCAAAGTCACACCCACGAGGATAGCCTCCGAGATATGCCTCGGGAAACAGGATCAAATCGATCTTTAGTGCTGCTGCTCTGAGCACATGCTTCTCAAGTGCAGCAAGTGTCTCTGCAGTCGTTGCTTGTGTTCGCGTCTGCGCAGCAGCAAGGCGGAGTACTTGCGGCATGTTTGATCTGGAGCTAGTTTGCTGAGTCGGAACCTCGTAGAACGTGCTGTATAATCAACGTAGTCTGCTGGATCGTTGCCTCAAAGATTGACAGATGGTGTTCCGCGGTTGTTTCTATGTAGCTGGACCTTCCACATTGAGCAGTCCAATGAAACTCCCGATGATCACGCCGATGACGGCAGCAAGAAACTACAACAACACCAACACCATGTAGCAGCAGCTGGACTAAAGTGCTGTCTCGACTCTTCTCCCCTCGCCATTATTGCGTGGCTACTGTACTAGGACACAAGGCTGAGCAGAATCTCTACGGCGCTCGCCCTTGGAGATTTCCAAACTTTTGTCCTATGACCGTAGCGCCATGACCGGTCATGTTGACACTGTCATTGTCGGTGCAGTAACCTAGTTGGCTCGACTGCGAGATGAGACTGATAGCTTACAGGCAATGGCCCTTCTGCGTTAATTCTATCATACATCCTCAATGGCCACATACCGCACTATGTTCCTGGTCACCCTGATACCCTAATTGATCGCAAGCTCCAAGCTGCTCGAGATCTTCTCAACATCGACCCTGATGTCTACAACCACGTTCGCTCCTCCTTACACTACTCCTCACAAGCACTACCAGTCAATACCTTGCTGGATACACTCCTTCGACCGCATGGCGACACCGACTTGACCGCGACGTCGAGCTGTGTGCAATGGAAACACGATCCTACAAGAGCTGTGCCACATATTGTGCTTGGGAATGCTCGTCAGCCGGGCGGACAATGGGCTGACAATCCTTTTCTCGCGAGCCTGGACATTGAGTCTTTGAGCTATGCTGAGCAGCTTACTCTCCCCGGCTATACCTTTGCAGATCACTGGCGGGCGACGAAAAAAACTGCTTTGCCAGAGTTCATCAGGCCTACACGACGTGAAGTTGCAGAATACTTAGCACAATATCCTGTTGCTGTTGGCAGTGAGAAGAATGTGCAATCTGCTACGAAGATATCGTCCATCACCAGACTCCACGGCGGCCAAGGCTTTCATATAGCTACACTTGACATCACTTGCAAACATCTTGTTCTCGCTACAGGCATATTCAACCTCGTTGTACAGCCTCCTCCCTTTCTCAAGGTTCTGAAAGCGCTATCTCCAGCAGCTGAGAATGGGCCTGTGCTCATCATAGGCTCTGGATTCACAGCTGCCGACCTGATCATGTCAACACCGCCGCATCGCAAGATTATCCATATCTTCAATTGGGCACCGAGTCGTCCATCACCATTGAAAGGCTGCCACGGTTCAGCATATCCGGAGTATGCTTTCATCTATCGCCTTATGAAAAGCGCCGTCGATAAGAATGCAGGTAAAGCGAGTAGCGAGATTGCTAGAGTACTTCGGCTTCCGCCAAAAAGTGCAATCAAGCATTTTGCAGATCGAGACTGGACTACAGGATACGAAGGGTTTCCCAATGCTAGAGTTATGGAGACGAGTCTGGATGTTGACTATGCACAAGTGTGGGATCGAATGCCTGAGAAGGTGAGGAGACAATCGCAAGACCTCAACGGACCACCATTGCAGCCGAACGCCGCCGCACCCATGCCAGCAGGTCATAGTTTCTTCAACTTCGGCCGTCGGAAAGGCTCGTTGCCTGCATCGACGCTCTCCGTTCCGGAGGCTGGCCCATCACAGGGTCGACGCGCATCACATGTACCTTACACTTCATCAGCACCGCCATCAATGTCAGCGACTGTATTGATTGGACGCTCCTACATTGGTGTCGACTCATTCGACGACACATCCCCACGCAAAATAACCTCTTTCCACTATGCTGCTGGTCGTCGTGGTTCCTTATCGTATCTCCGCGCGCCTCTTCTAGAAGAAGTCCTCAAAATCGACCACGAAGTATCGCCCCCAGTTCTTGCACCTCATATAGCATCACACGCCAATCACCCCGCCACCGATCTTTCACCATCCTCACAACCTCCTTCAGACACGACACACATCCGCCCACAAGCCTCAAATTCAAACTCACCACCCAAAAGCCACGCCGGCACATCGCATCCTCCCACGTCCACAGACTCCACCTCTGCAGCCTCCCTCTTCGCCAACGCAACCGACCCAGGCTCTCTCGCCTCAAGCCTCTTTGCCAGCAAAAAAGCCGCCGACCACGCATCCGACACGCACTCTGAACGCAGTCTCACGCACGACTTTGCACTTGATCCACTTGCTCACCCGGATGACCTGCTCATCACGGGGCAGACGCTAAGAGTTAAGATTGAGAGCTTTGACGAGCGCAGCAGTGGTGACGGTGGGCGGCGTAATGCATTTGAAGTGGCAAAGGATGTTTTCGTTATTGGCAGCTTGACGGGTGATTCGCTGATTCGGTTTGCCTTTGGGGGATGTTGTGCTGTTGCAGGCGCGCTAGGTCCGCAGACAGATTGTGTAAATGGTGGAAGTGCACGAGCGGATGCGGGCGGTGTGGGTGGCCTTCGAGAAGGCAATGGCAGCGCCTTGCCAGGATATGCAGCACCCCAAGGCGATTCTGGTGGCATGACGCATGCTTGGCAGAGCTGAGACGTGAGGATGGAATGCAAAGCTCCTCGCACTCGACATTTCTTGCTGTAGCACAATACGCGCAAGTGCATTGGCCGGATGGTCGATACTATACCTTCGGCACCTGCACAATTGGTCCTTAGATGAACTTACTTTGACACATACATTGAACTCCTGGCTTGCAATATAGATCAAGTATCCTGGTCTGTGTCCTGCATCTAGTCTGCCAGTTCACTTACGCGTAGCTGCCTATGCTGTGCTATCGATGCTATTCAGGCTCTTGCCATGAAGGCGTGCTGAAGTCTCGACTTGGCCGAACAAGGAAGGTGAAGCCCGAGCACCTTCACCTTCCTTGTGAATCACCTCCGGTATCTTTGGCTGGTATGAACTTCATCGCCTCCTCCTCTTCTTCCCTTCCTCCACTTCTCATTCTACTGTTGTAGTGACTTGCCTCTTTCTTTTCTTTATACCACGCCCATTGATATTGTCATTCGTTATCGCTACCATTGAAGGAGGCAGACACCTGACGGCCGTCTGGTATTCCAAGGTCACTATTATCAGCAGCAAAACTACCTCGAATAAACTCTCCTATAGCTCTACTCGCCTACCGATATCTCTACCTCGTTGATACTCTACATCATGCGCTCGCATCTAGTGACATCACTGCTGATAGCAGCCACTGCATCAGCATCTTTATCCCCTATCCCAGGCAACCAAGACACTATCTGGGACGATGTCGCCCCTGCTACATCTCGCAATCAGGCCCCGCTGCCACAACCAAAGTACCAACACAACGGGCTTAATGCTTCAGACTTCTATGAGGATGGGCCGTTCTCTTGGAAAATGGTATGCACAGTCCTCTGTGAAGAGGACTTAGATGACCCCACGAAAGTGATACTAACACCCGAACAGATCACCCCGACAGAGCAGCTTGCTTACCACAGCTGCTTTGGCGAGTTTGAGTGTGCTCGCCTCGAAGTCCCCATGAATTGGAACAGCACCGACAAAGACGGTCCTACTGTTGCTCTCGCGATCGTCAAGCTTGCCGCTCGCGTTCCTATGACTGACCCACGTTATGGCGGCCCAATCCTCCTCAACCCAGGTGGACCTGGTGGCAGTGGTGTCGGCTTCGCCTTGAAGTATGCTCATCACATTCAGACTATTGTTGACGCGGCATACACCAACGGCAGCGATGAATACGTACCAGCAGATGTGTCTTCTGGTGGCAAGTTCTTCGACATAATCAGCTGGGATCCACGTTCTGTTAACAACACTACGCCGTTCCACAGCTGCTTTTCTGATCCTATGGAGCTCATCACGCATATCGACGGCACAGTCGGCCTACCTGGAACGCCACAGTGGGTTGGCCATGATGTGTGGGCGAAGCAGATAGCGCTTGCTTCTGGGTGTATGGCTGACGAGAACTTGAACACAAAGGGTGCGAGTATTGCGGACTTCATGACGACCGAGGTGGTGGTTAGGGATATGGTGGAGATTGTCGAAAGGATTGGCGAGTGGCGGGAAGTCTTGTTCACTGAGATGGTAATGGAGACGGCCTACTCCACCGAACTGGCAGACATGCTGGATGCACGTTTGTGGAAGAAAGGCCAGGAGCCTCTTTTCTTCTGGGGCCTAAGCTATGGAACGATCCTCGGCGCCACCTTCGCCAGCCTCGAACCACAACGATCTGAACGTGTTATGCTTGATGGTGTTGCACACTCTGTGGATTACTACCACGGTGGCTGGTCATTAAACCTTCTTGATACCGACTCTATCATGAATCATTTCTTCGAGTACTGTTTTCAAGGAGGTCCTGCAAACTGCAGCATGGCCTCGCCTAGCGACAAATCTTCAGCGGACATAGAATTCCGCTGGAAGGCAGTAGAAGACCACATACTCGCCAATGGACCAATCTCAGTCCCTGGCAATGGCGCTCGCGCACCTCAAATCATCACCACCAGCGACATCTACCAAGTCGTCTTCGCTCAAGTCTACAGACCTCACACTGGATTCGCCCAACTGGATAAACTCCTCGGTCCTATCGCCCTCTCCATCAACTCCACTGCCGGCATCAACGCCATCGCTTTCGCCGAGTCTAAGCATGCCGTGCGGACAGCAAACCTTAAGGCCATAATCAAAGGACCCCACTCCACCTGCAACCTCACCACCCCCATCGACCTCTACGACCCCGAATGCGCCCACCTCTTCCGCTCGTCCTTCGATCCGTCGTCCAATCCCGCAGCCTATTTCATGTCCATTGCCTGCCGCGATGGCGATCCAGAAATGAGCTTTCCCGATCTCGCAGCCTTCGAAATCTACCACGACATGCTCAAAAACCAAAGTCAATGGGTTGGTGACGCATGGGGTGTGGTTCGCCTGGCTTGCAGCGGCTGGCCCGCACGTCCCGCTGATGGGAATGGACATTGGTGGCCTCTGCGATCGATCCCGCTCGAGGATCAAATCGGAAGCAATGCTACGGCGCACCCAGTCCTATTTGTGGGCAATAGCTACGATCCCGTGACGCCTGTGCGCAACGCTTTTGCGATGAGCGAAATGTTCAAGGATAGTTCAGTGTTGCACGTCGATATCGATGGACATTGCACGCTGTCCGGAGTGAGTCTGTGTGCGGCGAAGGCGATCAGGAATTACTTTCAGACTGGCGAAGTGGTGGAGAAAGGCACGCTGTGTAAGCCAAATTTGAGGCCGTTTGTGGGTGCAAAGGGTGAGGGTGTGGCTGCGGTGGAAGTGTTGGATTTAGAGACGTTGAGTTTGGAGGATAAGGTTCTTGTTGAGGCTAGCGAGAGTTGTGCTGGAGTTGCTCACTGAAAGCTGGGAATGGGATCGGGATGATGGGATAATGGGACATGATTTTGTAGGATGACGGCGCACGATTTTACAGAGCCAAAGCTTCGTATCAATCCTTTCTCCCATTGATGAACGTATACTTATGGTATTTTTTCTGGCATTGAGAAGACATTGCCACGGTGCGATATGCTATGCCAACATCCGCATCTCCCCTCCCGCACGTAGCCATTCGTATCGCGCTTCCACACGCAGACAAGGCGACTGCTATCTCATACTCCATCATGCCGAGGCATAGAAAGAGACACGCCCCGGGTACCGTCGTTATTTCTCGATCATTTCCAATGCCTCCTCCCCAATGATGTTGACGCACTCCTCTGCCCACCTTCAATTGGGTGCGCTTCACGACGTCCCCCCGGCAGTGAGTGACGCGCATTCCCCCATCCTCTCATCATCCCGTCTCCACCGCCTCTCAAATGGTGCTTCGCGTCACACTCCCGCTCTTCTCCTCCCGCATCCCTTACACTCCACTCCCACGCTCGACCCTCCTACTCGCTCATTAGGCCCGCGCTCCTGCCATCCTGCCCTTCCGCCCCGCTAAGGTCCGCTCTCTCCCCTGCTATCCTACCAGCCCGCTTCCCTCCCGCTTCCCTACCACTCCTCCCACAGCTCGCTTCGCTCGCTGCTGCTGCTACTGCTACTGCTCCTCCTGCAGAAACGGATTCGCTACCTCATGCGACCCGTCCGCTGGCGCTATCGACGTCAGTAATGTCCCGCGCGCGACGAGTAAGCCGAGGGAGCGGGTTGTTGTTGCGCCTGTGTCGTCTGTGGTGTTGTGGGAGTGAGCATTAGCGAACTGGGGCGAAGGAGATGGGAAGGGTGGGATGAGGGGGAGGGTGA
>Ga0058698_10000277_pt1 | contig 30306 bp, 35 predicted proteins | sample AgamicAsSfe_FD_67288 | JGI IMG/M metagenome (GOLD analysis project Ga0058698, IMG submission 67288) | Agave microbial communities from Guanajuato, Mexico - As.Sf.e | ecosystem: Host-associated > Plants > Phyllosphere > Phylloplane/Leaf | place: Guanajuato, Mexico | collected 2012-05-30
AGAATACTACCCTCCTCCACCGCCATCTGTAGTACACGCACCACCCCCACCTCCACAAGTGGTATACGCTCAGCCACCTCCACCTCAGGTTGTTTATGCCCAACCTCCACCATCTCACCACGCGCCAACTGTCTACGCGCCATCAGAGCGTGCACCTTCCCCATCCATCCACGAACATGAGCGCTACGTCGAAATCGACCGCTCAGCCGCCATCCACGGACCAGCGACTTCTTTCCTCCCAGAAGGCCGCCAGCTCGTCCGCCGAGACGATCGCCGTTCTGAGCGCGAAATCCGCGACGAGATCCGTTTCCTGGAGGAGGAACGTCGCATGCTCAAGTACGAGCGCGAAGGCGACCGCGAGTATGAATTCGTCGAGCGTACCCCCCGCAAGGAGGTTATGCGCGTTGACAGAGATCGAAAGGGTAGGTTAGCCCTTGTTCGCTCGGCCCATTAGAACGACTCGTTGATATTCGGTGGTTACAGTACTAGTACGGAAAGATCGCCCAAACCCCAAGATCGTGGCGCTGGCTATGGGAGCTCTGTCTTGATCGGTCGATTCAGATTGTTGAACCAAAATAAGCGTCCGTATCTCTGGATCGCTACAACTAGAACGCGGCAAAGGGTGGTACTGGGCTATCACAAGAAAGCTTCTTTCTTACGTCTCTTAACGAGTTACGGCTGGCTATTTGGGACTTTTCTTCTATTCTCAATCTCTATTGTTCATGAGTATCATTTTTGCTTCAAGGCGCGGATATACAGGCAAATGTCATCATGTTTAGGATTCATGGGCAGGTTATGAGTTATGTATGATAATGAATTATTACGACTACAAAGCATGTCTATGATATATGCCTGGTTCAGTGGTCTGTAGACTCGTGATCTCAGTGAACCATAATGAACGAATAGTCTGCTCAGTCTATACTGCCTTTTTTCTTTCGAAAAGCCAACGTGCCAACCTTATACACTTGGTTGATTCACGCAACATACATGACAGAAATACCAACCATCAGTCAGGAAAAGAGCTTTTCTCTAAACATCCCTCATCGCGTAGATGAAACAGACCCGGAGAGACTGGTAGCCATCGGTCCAACTCCGATTACAAGGCATGTGGACTCACTTCCACAATTGGTCCAATGTACGACGTCTTTGCGAAGAGAAGATAGTACGTCACACTGAACAAGGCGACCGACCCGGTCACGACACCTGCCCAATTCATATGCACAAGATCGGGACTGACCTCGCTTGGCCAGAAACTGAAGAAGATGATCAAGGTGAGATAGCAAATGGCGACGACGTTGTTGGCCACACCCCACGCCCCTGCTAGACGCCAAGGACCCCAGGTCAGGCTGCCATCGTAAGCTTCGTCGATTTGAGTTTCATTGAAAATGGTGAGCGAAGACTCAGGATTCTCTAGGTCCCCACGGAGCCGGCGCCAGAGGAGAAGACCGATTGCGAGAAGGTAGGAGAGGTAGAAACCTTCCAAGACGAGGGATATTGTCCCGTTAAAAGCAGCGCTATTGCCGATATTGATCAGAGCGAGGAGGGCGGCTGATACCGTGACGACTAGGATGGAGACTATGGGAATTGTGCTGCGCTTGTCAATCTATTATTGGTTAATTACACACTCTTTGAAAGCCTGTCGGTGCAGACGCTCACCACACTGAGAGCACGCGAGAAAGGAAGACCACGGTCTCGAGCAAAAGACCAAGTCATACGAGATGCAGCGGCTAAACATCCCATTGCGCTACAAAATTCGAGAAGAACGATTATGGCAACCATGACAGTAGCACCAGCCTCGGATCCGACAGCGTCTTTGAAGATGCGGAGGAAGGGCGCGGTCGCGGCATTTTGATCGCCAAGCAACGCTGGGATATCGTGTGCGCTGAAGAGAACAGCGAAAAGCATGCCTAGTGCTAATGTACCGTTTATGACAAGACTGAGAAGCATCGAGCGAGGGACGTCGGTACTGGCGTTCTTGACCTCTTCAGACATCTATGATCGTTAGTGAGATGTGACATTGGAGGTTATTTGGCTTACGTGAACAACTGAATCCGTTCCAACAAATGCCAAAGCATTACCTTGAAGCCCGACAAAGAAGGCTAGAGTTTGTGTGTTCCAAGCACCTTCGTTGTGAAATGTCGTGAAAATCTGCTTAGCAGAGTTGTGGATGGGAGTCAGATATACCAATGGCACCAGAATGCCAAAGAAGCCAAGAACGTGGACGATCAATACAACGACTTCGATGGTAGGAAGCGCTCCGCTTATGAAGACATTGATGAAGACACATAACAGTAGTATGGCCCAAAGGAGAAGAGTGCCGTGCCATCCTTCTCGAGTATAGGTTCTGTCAAGATCATTCAGACTGACCAGTTGGAGAATCAGGTCGGCAACGAAGTAACACACGGAAGTAAGAGCTGCTATCCAACCAACGACAGTGAGCCAGCCTAAGAAGAATCAGAACAGACTAATACTGTCTCGAATACCGCACATACCAGTCAGATAGCTGAAGAACTTCTTGTTCGACCGTGGCGCTAACAAGGAAACCCAATGGTATTGTCCACCAGCAGTTGGAACTGCGCTGGCAAGCTCGCCGATACAGACGAAGACGGAGAAGTTACCCAGCCATATAAGTATGAAACCGTAGATGAGACCAGCAGGGCCGCCACTGTGACGTCGTCAGTCGCTGTTGGAAATATAAAAACATTGAGCACTTACTTCGCGAAGCCTATAGAGAAGATGCTGCTGTGATATCAGCAAGAGTTCTCGTGACAGTCACGCAAACTTACACAAGCAAGGTCTCCCAAGTACACATCAATCCGCATGAGAGTCCAGTCATAGACACCAGTCCGAAGCGGCGCTGATGTTATCAGATCCGGAAGGTACGTATTCCTGGAGCAGTTCATACCTTCAGCACTTGCTCCTTTCCCACCCTCGCCAGCTCATACTTGTCGCGATCGAACTTAGGGCCTCTCCCTTCCGATATGGAGCCTCTACCCCTTTGCCGCAGAATCTCATGGTCGAACGTCTGCAGGTCAATATGCTTCTCCATGATAACCTTTGTCCTAGTTTTCTAATCCGAAACGTGTTGAGCAACAAGAAGGAACAAAGGCAGTTCGCAGTAACAAGTCTCCAGCAAGCAAATAGACCAGGAAGGGAAAGAGAAGAAGATACCCGGGAGGTGTGTCGTGATACAGGGCATATTTTATGCAAGTCAATCTCGATATATACCCCTTCCAAATGTAACGTGAGCCATGTGCACCTGCAAAGACGGCAGAGGCGAGGACCGGGAGGCGGCTGTTCGGCAATGCAATCGAGCGTATGAAAGTCAGACACCAAGCCAGTGATTCGCACCGCAAAGGCAGTTGGAGGCTCTCTGCAGTGATGGCGGCAACCCGCAATTCCACGTATCGCACTGCAGTCGTAGTCTGAGTGACTGGTCCACAGTAAATGGGCGTTGATTGGCGCTTGAGTTGCACAATCAGGCTGCCGAAGCTGCAAAAAGCGGTGGCATGCATAGTTGTGGATCCCTCATTCATATGTCTTTCAGGTGGTAGAGGCAAACGAAGTTTTTCCCAGTCGTCTTCGCGTATTTTTCGAGCAGCATGGGCTATGCTTGAATGGTGAATGCATATCTGCACCCGGTCATCATACTGTGCATATGCCTAGGAAACCGGCGTCTCCAGTTTCTGCAACTAGCAAGAGGGTTGATAGAGCATTCGATTGCAAGACAAAATGGAGTCAATAAGAGGCACCTGGCATCGTCAGCACTTGTCTCTCAACGTGCGACGACGGGCTGCCATAGCTATCCAGTTATATGTGGACCAAGGATTAAGCAGGTAGCAAGTGGCAACAACAACCGCTGTCATGCCGTAAAGATCGAAAGTCGAGGCCTTCCTGCAGATCTGTTGTGGTACGGAAATGGCCAAAGAGGGTTGCAGTTGTTGGAGGATGAAAGGAGAGTGGATCACTTATGTTCCACGAAGCTGGTTAGTCATCGTTGACCCACGTGGAAATCCGCCTCTCAATACATCCGCGTGGTTTCAACAGCTATCATGACGTATTTCGATATCTTACCCGACGGCTCAAGCGACACGCGAGCTACCTGGGAAGGGATGCGCCGCTTTGCACCAGATGATGTGCAAGCTGAGATTTGGCTAGCATGTCTGTCAACACGCGGCACTGCTATCGGAAGCCTGCGTAGGTGTATGCCATGCTTGTTGCATGATTCTATCTACTCTTGGATGCCAGCATGTGCAGCTACTGGCATGCCACATTACATCTTGGTGCAGCACGCGTGAAACACTCCTTTTGCGGCATACTACGGAGTACGAAAGCCCGAGGAAGCACAAGACCTCTTGGCGACTGGAACAAGCGCGGACTCAAGTATGAGTAGAGATCCGAGATCGGGCGTTAACCTGGTCAATTGCTATCGCTGATCTCTCGTGCTTATGCGACGTATGAGTGTAATCGGATACGACTGGCAAGCACTTGACTAGAGTCTCTTGAGAGCTAAGGCGGTCGGTATCACCCCAGAACGCTGAATGACTCAAAGATGGGCCTGGCTCACGGGTCATGGCACAGTGAAAGGTCCCTATCGCTTGCGTGACTGTGATACCACCTCAGTGGACAATTTTCCAAGCATGATGAGACAACGTTTAGTGGTGCGATTGTGCTTTTGATCGAGAGAAGTCCCCAAAGACATTCTTTTGGGGAACTGTACGTCGGAGATCATAAAACAATATAGCTCATTTGGTTATCGCAAGGTATCATTACTCAGCGAAGGTGATATCGCAAAAGGTTAACTAGCGAATCCGATTCAATGCATGATCACGATTTCATCGCTGGAAGCATCATAACTCTTCACCTCCGCTTCCTCCCATTGCGCGCTAACAACCGTAGTCTTTAAGATCTTGGAATGGCTTGCAGTACTGGCTGTCTCCCACCTTTTGTCATCCCACCGCTTCTGGTCATGCTTGTGATGTACAGCAGTTATTTCAACGTCCATCTCCCCATCAGCACGACGAGGACCTCCAGGAACACCGGATGCAGAATTGGCGTTTGTCGTCTTCTCTTGTGAAAGCATTGGTAAGAATCGTCTGATTCTGTTGCTTTCCGTGTAACTCTTATGACTATGTCTTATTCCAGCACCCACCTTTGAAGTAGTGCTTGAGAGTTGATACGAGAAGCTTTTACTGTGCGAATAGCCATGTTCTGAGGATGTACCCCGACGTCGGAGCTCGTCACTCCCATAGAGGCCCGATGGTACAGATTCTAGGAGCGGACGAAGGTAAGGCACACATGATGTGAGAATGGTGATGCACTCGATGATCTGTGTGAAAAGTGTCCATTTCCAAAGATCCTTAGTCGGGTTGGGTGATGTGAATCCACGAAGGTAGGCCATCTGGACTGCGGAGGCTACGATATCTCTGCGACATGTCAGGAGGGGAAGATTATGGCAGAATGTTTTGCGTCTTACAGTGACCGCGCACCAAAGAATGTTAGGATAGTGATCTTCTTACTCGTGCTCATCTGTAGCGTCATGATGACGTGTACTGGGAACAGTATTAAGGCCAAATCTGTCACTATGTTGACGACACCCACCGTCTGCCAGAAGGCAGCCTGGATACATTGTCAGTAACAGCCTCAGATATCCCAGCTTACTTTTGCGACATACCAGACCAAAGCAATCTCCTCCCCTAACAAGAAAGCGCCACGGCTCTATAGCGCCACATTGGAAAGCCGACACGACCTCGGAAAGCGCGCTCCACAATGCGATGAATCCAGTCAAACCCAAGCCTAGATTCCGATGCAGTTTCGACTCAGTCAGAATCATCAGTAGCGAGATGATGGATAGTTTCGCGAAACATAATGTTGCGATGTAAAGCAGCTTGTTCGCATATTCCGCCTGCAACGCGATCAATGAACACGTCGCCTCAACAAGGCTGAATCAGATGCTTACTTGCTGATACACCACAATCTGACGCTCAGTCAACACATGAATATCTCGTCCAAGGCCACTGTCGATCTGCACGCTGACCGATGCACCAGAGCCTATACTCGCAAGCTACTCAAGATCAATTAGCAAGAAAACATCCATAGACTTGAGCAATTGCACCCATGATGACGTACCAAAGCAAGCAGAACGAACGCATCGTCAAAATCAAGGCTCCTCCTGAGTGCACGCTTCGTGATAAGCCTAGTCAAGACCGCCAAAGCGGAAGTGATCAAGAGAATCCAAGTAACCACATTGACGAACGGACCGACATCCGCGCTGCTTCCGGGTTGGCGCGGGACAGGGTGATGAAAAGAAACAAAGAGAGATGGCGCCATCATCGCATCGTATTTGTTGTAATTAGATCGGGCACCAAAAAGAGCAGCGCAAATCGCCAAAAGAAAATTTTAGGGTAGTGACAGCCAGCAAGAACAAACAGTCTCGACACACACACCAGAATGTGCGGTGGGCAAGGGCGCCAGTCAGTACTGGTGCTCATGCAATCAAACGGCTGGTACGTATGGATAACAAGGTTCCCAATGCGCCTATCCATCTGATAGAGGGATAGTGTCAGATACCGCCAGGTAGCCTACGTTTGGGGTCCACTCAAAATCAGTACAGCACACACTGTCGTTATCCGCTCTTCACCTTGAAGGCGACACATACTTGCAAACGAGAGAGGTCAATTAGATTGGGAGCTGGCTGGGCAAAGATTTACTAGGCTGACAAGCGGTCGGACAGCGTTGTACAGGTGTAACAAAATAAAGCGACCAGTACGCAATGACGACTAGATATCTGTGTATACTCGGCTGAACCTGCCTCCTTGTGAAAGCAGGCGTTTTGTTACACGGCCTAGGTCTGGTGAGGCTAACAGACGCTGGCAAGTTAGTTCAAGGTACACGTCGGGCGCTAGAATAGTAAGCTGCATCAGAGAAGCCGGTATATTAGCTTGATAGCTTGTAGGAGGCTCGTCAATCTGCAATCGCTTGCTAGCCTGCTCCAAGGTCTGCTAACCTTAGTGGAACCTTGCGACACATCGGACTCGGCGCAGTACCACGTCTGTTTGTAACCGCGTGATTGAAAAGTGGTAGCGCAATCCGGCAGTGGAACATTTGACAGCACAACCTTGTGTGGTGTCTCATCAATAGGCGAAGTCGCATTCGGGTGGCCGCCGCAACGGTGGCGCTATCTGTCAGATATGGCTGTTCACAGATTGTTGCACAAAGAAGTTTGTGGCAGCCGCCAAGGCGGATGTTCAAAGGTCAAGGCTGAATGATAAAACCCACGTAAGCAGCGGTGAAGTGACGGATGTTCGCATTCTGTTATGCTGCTACATCGCTCTTCGAGACTCATGCTTGAGACTGAAGAATTCCATCTCTTCCATGTACGTAACAAATGTGAGATGCGTCGAGTTTAGTCAAACCTGGGAACTTGACATGTTACTTGGATCGGAATCCCACAAAGCATGAGCTCGTACTTCAACTCAAGACGCTTACGGACGGATCTCCACAGGGTTCTTCGCTGGGTGATGGAAATCAGGGACGCTTCTCTCCACGATGATGCTGTCAGCATCAGCAACCGCTCTGCCGCCAAGGAGATGTTTTATGAGTTCTTTAAGCTTCTTGGTATCATCCTGACTGAGGTGACTGATATCGCCAAGTGTCGGTTTGCCGTGATCATCCCAATTGACTCTATCATCGATAGGTGCCGGGTTGCGGGCGACTTCATTGATATCTGGTACGGCTCGTGCGACAGAATGCAGGGTTGTTGGAGCTGCAGTGATGCCCACCGCAGAGGCAAGTAGCGGAATTAAACCGGTAGTGATGTGCATGGTGGGTGGATCGCAGACAATATGTTTAGTTCCTCTTTTTGGTGCTGCTCATCGTTAGAAGGTTCATGCCCTTTTGAGCATTCCTACTTACTTCAGGGAAAAGGTTACAAATGCGAAAGTGGTGTATGAGATGGTGTGGTTCCAGCCCTTCGCTACGGAATATATGTATGAACTCCTTTGAACCCAGTGTAGCATCTTCGGAACCATTGCTTCTCGTATGTGATCAAGACATCCCGACGTTTCAGACACGCACGCCTTTGAGGTAGCTCGGGCACTTTCAACAATCGTCCGGTTCCGTATCAGCGTTGCACTGCGCTTCTTGCATTCTCGCCTTGTAGTCAGTTCAAGAGACTCGTCGATGATCTGCGACCATAACATTGACCGTCCAGTGATATACAGAGCGGAGTAGATACTTCCCGTGGCCACGAATTTTTAAGAGTACACAAACTTCCGATCCATGACGTTCGGCAGCTCAGGGCTGAGGCTGATTATGTGGTGTAGCCTCCAACGATATCAGGTCGCATATCTATCGGAACTTTGACAGCAACCGGTCTTTCTTACTACGGTCAAAGTCAAAGAAAGGTACAATCGTATTTCAATTGGCGCAAAAAATCGAATCCGTCCTCATGCCATTGTTCTCTTAGTTATGTTCCAGTCACAGCTTTAGAACACTACAATTTCTTCTCTGTCGACACTCTGTTCATACGCGTCTTTGTGTCCGTGATACTGGAAATAAGCCTCCTGAAACTTCCGGTATGGCGATTCCGGTGGACAGAAGGCGAAGTTCTCCAGGGTGTTTGTCGCTTCGCGGTAATCGTCGAATTCGTAACAAGCATGTTGGTCAGGACGCGTGGCCCATGAGATCAGCTTATCCCAGTCACGGCACCGTCGAAGCTGGCCATCACCCCCTTGGTGCGCAACTGGAGCTGGCATTGGTGTATCGTCCGCAGTGCACATGATATCCTGGCGAAGGCCATCGAGACAGTGGTAGATGTGAAGAAGATTGAAGGGCCGGGGGTCACCCTTGTGCTTTGAGACGATGGCTTTGCGGACAAGTTTCTGGCAGAGTTAGCGATTTAAAGTACAGCTTAGCTTGTGGATACGTACGAGACAATGCAGATCATGGATCCCTTTGATATAGTAGATGCTTCGCTCAGTATCCCATGGGAATCGAGTAGAGGGAGGTAGACTCATACGTTTTGCGAATCCGTCTTCGAGCGTGATTGCCATAGCGTTGGTGTTTATAGCGTCCCATGCTGCCTCCATATCACTATCACTGGCGTTCGGATGCCAGTACTCCGTCATCGCGTGATATGGCACAGTTGTGTCGTAGGCTAGTCCACCTTCGAAATGTGTAAGCTAGAATGAGACTTAGATGGCTCCTTGCTTACTATAGTTACTCTTGGCTGGAATGTGCGCGATACGGAGCTTTGCATTTTCCATCACGAGTAAGATATTCGCTGAAAGAGAAAGCAGCAGAAGAGACATGTACACGACGAAGCTTCGTGTGTTAGTCGGGATGATTTCAGTACTCTTAGAGTCCCACGACACGCCCCCCTTGTCTTCCAAATCAGCTGAGATCTCTTCCTGTTCATCGCTGCATACTGGCTGATATGCTGGAGGCCGCTCCATTCTTCGATGCGCTTTGTGAAGTGAAGGTAGGAAGCCAGCCTCCGCGCCTCCATAGACGGGGGGCGTCCATTGCGTGTAACCAAAACTCGTCTGCAGTTGCACAAACATATGTCGCAAGTATGTCCCGACGAGAACGTCCCCCAACCACAACGCTCCGAGCTCGGACCATGAATGAATAGCGACGCGACCAGCCTCGGTTCATCGTTACATCGCCCAGAAAGCCGTCTTCCCGCCCCGTACAATCGAGGAAGGTCGCAAGCAGATGGAGATGGCGATAGCGATACAAGTGTTACCGAGTGGCTGGAACATGTGTGAAAGGTGAGGGGCTATCTGGGGAGGTGTGCTGGGGCGCAAGGCTGTTACTTGCCAGCCTCGCCAAGACGCTAAATGTGTCAACGGTACCTTCCTTGTTGGGATACTTCACCCTAACACGGCAATCTACGATGTCCAATACTTGGGTCAAGCTATATCTCCGATTGCGCTGTCAATGCGTAGCGGCGGCGAGGTAGCGTAGTTGCAAACTACTTTACCTGTCCGATGTCGCCATGGCTTGAGCCGCTTGACCAGAACACCGGTCAGCAGCAATGGGACAACGATACGTGATTCGAGAAGCAAAGACAAAAGAAGAGCTGGATGAGATAATAAAGGTTATTTGGGCTGCAAACTACACACCTTACGAGCCGTTTATGCAACTCTTCTTTCCGGTTCTTGGCTACACAACGGCTCATCGCGAAGCTGCCATCGCTGAATCGAAACAACGCATCTGGACACAGCACCAAGCCGACAACGCCAGCCATTGGTTCTACGCTTTCGATACAGTCACCAAAAAGACTGTTGGTTGTTCGCAATGGGTAATTTCGACATCCAACCCATTTGTCGCAGGCATACCAAAGTTGACCGCGCCTTGGTGGCCCGAAGGCGAACATCGGAGGTTCTGTGAGTCAATTCTCAATCAGGTGTACAGGCCGCGCGCGAATTGGATGACGCGGCCCCATTGTGGTAAGTGGAGCACCTCTTCTTTTCTCCAAACGCGCTATCTTTGGGTTAAAAAATATGATTGTACGAATCAAAGGAATTATCTTCGTCCTGCCGCTGACCTATGATCAGCACTCAATTGGATGGCGGTGGATCCCGCTCATAGAAATCGTGGCGTTGGCTCTCTTCTCATGCATGTTGGCATCACACGCGCTGACGGGCTTGACCTCGAATGTTGGATGGAAGCATCTAGCATGGGCAAGCCGCTTTACGACAAATTCGGTTTCCAGTCTCTGTTGAAGGTTGCTTTTGACAACGAAGACTCGGAGGCAAGTGATGAATGGAGGAAGTGCGCGCATGAGATGACACCTGCGCCAATCTTTGCCATGTGGAGACCGAAGAAATCTAACGGGGCGAATTCTCAAGGAGGCTTTAATCTGCCATGGGCGTTAGGTACTCAGTGATGAGAAGCACTATTCCAGCGGCCCGTATAGGCCATGGTTAGATTATTCGGAGACTGTAGCAGTGCATAGCGGATATGCAATCCAACAAAGGCATGCTATCCCTCGAAGCGGAGGGGTCTCGGAGGTACCGTATTGTGAGAGAACGCGGCTGGGAAAGGGGGGACTAATGAAACATGAGCATGTTACCTTTGGAAGTTTGGAGAACTGGGAGGGAATGTGTACTAGTGGGGTTTCCCACATATCACACTTACCCATAGCACATAAACGCCCGCCAACGAACACATCTAGCACACCTTGTCTGATCCATTGAATGTGTTGCTGTTCATACTCTTCTGCCATGCTGCTGCGTTCTAGCCAGACAATGCATATTGACGCACCTTGCACCTTCTACTACCATGCTCCTTGACATTGAGACAGTACACGATTGTACATCAACTAATCGGCAAGTTGGCAGCAATCAATACAGTACTTATTACTGCAATCGATGCAAATGTTGCCGAGCTCTTTTGTCTCTCATCTTCTTCTGCACCTGCAGCATTCCCACAGACAGTTGGGTATCGATTCTGCACCAGGATCGGGAGTATGATGCAATATCGGGTAGATTGCTTTTTCTTGAGACATGCTAGAGATCGCTTTCGTGGTAGCGTTTGAGAGATCTTCTCTGCAGGTTTGAGAAGCTATTGGTATTGTTGAGCTAGTTATAGTCTCTTGTCGCCTCCCAAGCTACCATAGCCTGAAAGGTGAATCCAGGGAATGTGACGATGTGTTCGATAGCAAACGCGTAAATACGCTCTAGGAGTGGACAGTCGTGGGGAGGCTTCGTCGGCTAGTGATGTGAGCAATTTCAAGTGAAAGTGTGGTACGTCCTGAAGATAGACAGTGAGATAAAGTAAAGTGTGAAGAAACGTTTGCTGGTCGAAGTGGAATCAATTCCCAACGTATGCAATTGCAAAGCAAGGCGGGAAAATGAGAAAGAACCCACCACTGTGCCACGCTTCAGGCTCTCCCTTGAGGCCAGATACTGGGATTACGTTCTACAAATCGTGCGTCGTTTGGTCATGTCTATACATAGCTTGAGTTGCAGGTATACCCAATAATTGTATATGTACCATTTGGACTTGTGGTGCTTGCTATGTCCATATATCGTTCTTGGTGTGCCCGCTCGCCATCACGGAGGCAAGCTTGAACAGACCGTGAGCGACTACGAATGACTCGCAGAAAGCGGCCAGAGCTACACTCCTTGGGACGGGTTCGGCGGCGCAGTACACTCACTGCCATCCAGCCTCCAGTTTCTCGATTGCCTCATCCTCAAAAACGACATCAGCCATCTTCGCGTTGATATCGGCAATGTTCGCATCGTGGACAGCAGGGGACTTGTCACCACATGCTTCTTCAACGACCTGGTGAAATTGTTAGTGACGTTTACAGCGACTCATGTGTTGCCAAGTCGGTCCACACCATCGGTCGAAACCCATAACACATCGCGTCAAGAGCAGTCGCGCGCACACAACCACTTGTACTGACGCCACAGATTATGACAGTATCGACGTTGAAGAGCTGGAGCTGTGTAGCGAGGTCGGTCGCGAAGAAGGCGGACGGGTAACGCTTGCAGACAACGACTTCGCCAGCAGCAGGCTCTAGTCCCGGAATCCATTTTTCAAGGCCATTGCCGCAGCCGGTCTGGAACAGCTTCAGTAGCGGTACTTTGCTGTAGAAAAGTCCTGCATCCGACATGTCTGGTTCCGTGTATTCGACTCGCGTCCAGATCAACGGCACCTTGCCTTGGCGTGCGGCAGCGACGAGTTTTGCGATGGACGCGGGCGCCGCCGCAGACGCAGGGTTCGATTTGGTGTCCAATGGACTGGCGTCGCTCCAGTAGGCGTTACAAACATCGACAAGTAGCAGCGCCGGCCTCTGCCCCCATCCTATTTTTCCGGCAAAGCCTTTTTGATAATCGCGATGAGCTCTCGAGGGCATTTCGTGGTTTGGGACACTAGAGGTGAGTCATGATTAAATTTCCGGCGGAGAAGCGCAAGGACACTATGACAGTAGCGTCGCGCCGCTTGCTATCGCCAGCGTTGGAGGCCATCACCATCGTCGTCCATTCAATTTAAGGCGCAACGTTGACGGTATCAAGCACTGGTGCCGAATGGAGCTTCGGACCAGTTCCGCCAGGGCAATTAGGCGGCTTTCACGCCCCAGGCTGTCGGGAGTAAGCAACCGGTTCCCAGCGGACCATTAATATACCGACATACACTACCCGAGGTATCTTTATTCATTTCGCACCGCCACATGGACACACCCTCGGCGGAACCCATTTCAAAGGCTCTTGTTCCAATGCAATGGCTTGCGGCACTGTCAACTGCCCTGTCAGCATAGCGTTGATCTCTGGTGCACCCGTTACGCGCGTTTGAGGCACTCAATTCACGACCGAAGCTCGACCCCGGACTTGGCACACCACATGATCGGACTTCCCCACATGAGCGCACAGCCGGAGGCCGATGGCTCTCCTTCTCCTAGGACTGCCAATTCAGTCCCCGCCATGGACGCAAAAGAAGGAAGAATAGGAAACGCCTTTGCGTGCGAGCGCTGTCGAAAGCACAAGGTTCGCTGCGTCCCATCTGACACGCCCGCCATTTGCCAGAGGTTTGTTTACCCAACTGTATTTCTGCTCCACATCGAATGACACGTGCCCCAGATGCCAAAAGGCCAGAGTCGAGTGTGTGGAACATGTTGCGCGCAGACGGCCAGCAAAGGCGCGCAGCGATGGCCAAACACCCACCAAACTGCGCGACTTCGACAAGAAGTTGGACAAGTTATCTGCTATCGTTGCAACAATGGCACCCACTCCAACGCAGTGTAGTCTCCCCTCGGTGGCCACAATCCCTTCGCAGCTGTTAGATTCCTCACAGCAAATGCCGACGCCAACACCAATTGCCGCTCAGCCTGTGTCCATGCCGTCGGCCCCCAGAACTTCCATTCTTCCGGCTCACGCGAATCAATCTGAGACTTCTGCGCCATTCTGGGATTCGATGAATGATACGTTGTCTTACCTTGGTCGACTGGATCCTGTCATCAGATCCATCAGCTTAGTGCATATGCAGATGCTGCTGGATACGTACCGTAACATGGTCGACTTCTTCCCCTTCGTATCATTATCAAGAGAATGCCGCTGCCAGGATCTCTTTCAGAGCCGGCCAATGTTAATGTTTGCCGTGCTGACAGTTTCCTCTTATGATTCCGTCTCGCTTCAGAGAGCACTGAGCCTGGAGTTCCGCAAGGTGGTTATGGTCCGGATTATGAAAGGTGAAAAGACTCTAGACCTTCTGCAAGGACTCTTGGTCTTCATAGCTTGGCATCACCACTACATGGACGTCCAGGCTGTTTCAATCACTATGCTCCTTCAGCTGTGCTTGGGTATAGCACACGACTTAGGCTTAGACAGCATATCCAGGACTGTGAGGAGTCCTCTACAAAAGGAAAACCCAAGAGATAGGGAAGCCAAGCGGGCCTATTTGGGATGCTACTACCTGTCTTCCAACCTAGGTCTGATGGAGCCCGGAAAGGCAAGGGCTATGTCACATACCAGTACACTCCGGAACTACGCGTCAGAACTAGCTTCTTCCTGGGAGAACACGTCGGACGCGGTGCTTCCAATACTGACTGATGTCTGCCAATACATGGAAGACGTGGAGGAGACTTTTCGTAATCAATCTGAGCAAGCGGTCGTGGTTCGTACTCAGGTCAAACGATTGAGTGACAAATGGGACAACATCCGTCTTGCGTCCAAACTGCAAGCAAATGACTTCAGTAAGTAACCATGCCACGATAGGATGCATAGTTACTGATTCATCGCTAGCAATATTGCAATGGCTGCAGCTTGCAGCACGCATACATCTGTATCGGACCGCTGCTTCCATTGATCTCGTGGATCGCGATAGTACACCCTGGGCTTCAGGCTTCCAGTTATCACTACGCGTTACCTTGGTGCGGTCGACTGAACAGTTCCTCGACAACAGCACAAAGCTTCCAACCAAGCATTTCGATTCAGTATCGTTGATCGATTGGCTGAACTTGATAAACACCATCACTAGCTTGAACAAGCTGGCAGTTCATGCTTCACCCATGCCGGGCTGGGATGCTGGTGAACTGCAGATCGCAAAGTCGTTCGACTATTTCCGCGAACAATTATCCTCGCAAATGCCTCGCCCTCGCGATGCCCAGGACGCCCATGAAGACGCGTTTGAGCGGTTTCGACGTATCACATCGGTGATGAGACTAGCATTACACGATGCAGTTGGCAGGGGAAGCCCAAACGGCAATACGTTTGAACTTGCGACTGGTTCAGGACGGACTGTCTCCCTGCTCCATAACCTAGCTCTTCCTAAGATTAACGGAAATGGTTCTACCAATGGGGTAGAAAAGCTGCCGAGTTTGCGGGACGTAACTCCTTCGCTTGACATCACCAGTACCGATTTTCACTGGAAGTTTCTCATGGGTGCGGTCTGAACCAAGGTATATCAAAAGCCTTGTGCCCTCGCATATGGAGGTCTGACACTGGGTACGAAACATTTATTTCCATCGTCCCGACTCGACACCAATCAGCGTCGATTGCGCTTGCATAAATCTTCGCCGTCTCACCGGACTTCCTTTCATGCATCAAACGCCGCACACATCATGCGGCCTCTCTTCGGAGGCATATCCTCCAGACCGGACGATCGGGTATTGTTGACGAGCCAATGACTCCGTCTCGGTGGTCGCGTCCAATGTCCGTCCGTGCCGAGGCCCAGTCTGCTGCACGTCACAGGGCAGACTTTCGGACAAAACCCACAGAAAGCCTATTTGCACGCCTCCGATTACTGCATCCAGATGGTGTCCCGAAATTCTTCCGTAGTTCGTGGTTCCAGCGCGGTTTATTTCCGCTTTGATCTTAGCGATGGTCTGCTTTCGCTTTTACATCTCTTGTTCTATCGTTTATATACCCAGCATCAATTACCGCCTCGAATATATGGTTCCAGTATCCAAAGTGTGTGCAGTTTCTTATTGTCAAAAGTCGGGACCCGAGTTGCAGCCAATTTTTGCTGCGTAAAACTTTACGCGATAACAGATAGGCGCAAGCCACAGGCGTCGTCACAAGACCTTCTGTGCTCCTGGAATCAGCCCAGGCTCTCCAGCTGTATTCGACGTGGAGATGATATATGATAGCATGCCATCAGTAGTCATAACCCAGTTCTTTCGTGTAGATACTTCTGGTCAGCGATCGCTTCGTCGATAGCAAGCTCACTATTCAAGCTCACCAGTCACCGCTTACTTCTTGTGCGTATAGCTGTATCGCCTATTCACCCTATATAATCACTTATCTAGGTTAGGCCGGTTCGACAAAGCGTCAATTTGAGTAGAAAACCACAGCGATCGTCAGTAATGGGCTGTATGTCGAGCAAATCCATTGGAGCAGAACGCAGTGGAAGCGGCGACTCGATGAAGCTAGCAAAATCTCGTGGCCCTACGCATACGATGACCAACATCAAAAAGCAAGCACATGCCAAAGTTATGGAAGTGGTGAGGCCGAGCTCGAGATGCGGTGGAACTCATTCCGGCTGGGCTCTTTATGGTGGTGCTGGTGGTGACAGCGGAGGATATGGTGGTGGTGGCGATGGTGGCGGCGGTGGTGGTTGATGCCGTTAATGCTGAGCTTTCTTACATATTTATCAAAACTATCTGTCGTTATATCAAGATTTTTCTTTAATGGCGTTTTTCTAAAAGTGCGCGTGAAGTATACGAGATGTTCATTAGTCACCAGAAACTGAGCTGCACGTATTTGCAATGCATCAGCCGGACCAGCAAGTGTGAACACTCTCAAAGTTGGGATGACTAGTTGCTTCACCGCACTATGAATCGAATCTAGCAAAGAAGGTTCGGATTGCGGAGACGGAAAATTGCTGAAGATGGCTTTATATTGACGAGTCGTGATATTTGGATATCACTGCGGCACACGATGAAGACAACGTAAAGCAGAATATAAGAGAAAAGGACGGTCTTGAACCATACGTTCACAATTCCCACCTTGATCTACATTCGAAGGCAAAACTCATCATAATGTTCTTTAATCATTTGCACCCACTCCTGACGCGTATTTTTCAGTTGCAGACGAGAACTGACGTTTCTCTACCATATACAGTACATGAGTATACCTGTCTCCCCTTTTCTTTCTTTATTATCGCAAAAGTGTAGTTTGCATATACACTGGTCGAATACACCTCTGAAATCGATTTTAATAGCTACAAGAAGCTGAAAGTTGGAGGAAATCTTTTTCCACTGTCAACCTCAGCTATCTGGTAGAAACATCTTGTTCTCGCCAGGAAGGGACATGTTGCCTATAAATACAGCTACGCGATGTCCTTTGCTGTCACACCTTTGCTCAAAGTTACTCTTCCTGACAGATGTCTATATTGAATGTCCTCAACACTCGACCGTTCGTACTACCCAACTGTACTAGGTCTCACTTTACTTTTGATTGAGGACAGCTTGAACAGTACATACAAGTGCAATAGACAGTCAACAACTGAAGATTGAGGATGGGTGCCATGAGCCAGCAAAGCGACAGGCCGTGGGAGATAAGAGAGATGGTTAGGAAGCGAATGGAGCTTGTAATGTTCTTAACCTTTTTATTGATGCGAATCTGACTTAGGGTATCATTGCGCCGTTGCTGCTTTGACAGCGCTCTATTTTTGAACTGCCCCTTTCACCTGTTGGAGGTTCCCATGGCCTTCTATGCCTTGTTTTGTCGCCTTTGTCCTGATGAATATGCTACAACCCTACTCTCTTGTTCCAAAGCGTACCGTTACGACGTACCTTACCGTATCATGCGGAACGGATGGCCTTCAGTACTGAACACCCAGCTATCCAAGCTTGCAACCTCGACATCCGAGAACGTGAGCCAGAGGTATTTTAATGTTTCCGCTGCCCAGAAGCTTTCTTGCATGTCTACCCACCTATCCTCACCCTTCGTATGCGTATCGTAAACGTCGGCAAGTTGTGCGTAGCCGAATGGCGCTTTGCAATGCTTTTCCATAGCTGAGAAGGCTTCCCAGGCCCATTCACGGTACCGTTGATCGCCCGTTATGCGCCATGCGTAGAAGAGACTTTCCACATACTCGGGCCGGCCTTTATATGCTGGTTCCAGCGACCAGATGCCGCTCTTCATGGCCTCTCGCTCCTGACGTGCGGTTTCTGGGACAAAGTGCGGATCGTCGTATCCGAACTTGGGTATCCAGGCCCAGGTCTCAGGACCGATCTTCGTAGGTGTGGAGGCGTACGAGTGGCGGCAGCCCTCGAGGAGCGCGAGCGCAAAGGTTCGGAGGTAGGGTTGGTCGTAAAGTCTGGAAGCGAGGAGAATGGTGCCAGGTGCGAAGCAGGCGAGGTGTCCTTGCTGATTCTCGTACAGCTTATCGTTATGACGCCCGATGTACAAGTGCTGCATGTAGTGATCAGGTGCAGGTGCGGACCGGGAACTGAGATGCTTGCGTAGGGAGTAGGCTGCGTCGGTAAAGCGTCGCTTGTATGTGCCGATATGAGGATCTGTCCGAGGGGCCAAGAGTGTCATCTTGACAAGGTATTCGTAGTATGAATCATGCCCACCGTCCCAGTGCCTTTGGCGACCCACTGGCTCGCCTGTCATGATATCGATGGGCGCGTCGACCATACCAGCCCACGGTGTCTTCCAGTTGGACCACACTAGGGGTGCCCATGCATTTGTCGAGTTCTGCGTATAGATGGGATCGCCAGTCAATCTGGTCAGGATGCGGTTCTCGAGTATGGAGGAGCCGGTCCGCGCAGGGCCTATGGCGGGATGCTCGTCGTAGCCGTGTTTTGTTGGGTCGTCGCTGAAGACCCAAGAAGGGTCTGGTTCGCCTTGTTCTGTGTCGAAATCGACACGGGGCCACGGCATGCCTGTGGGAGTATCGTATGCTGGGGCAAGCTTCCCTGCTAGAGTGACAGCATGCTCGAGTACAAGGTCGCGTGCCTCTTCGCTCAGTATATCCTCCGGAATGAGCCCAACGTCGTACATGTCCACAATAGACAAGAGCCCGCCCAAGTATCGTATTGTGGTTTCAAAAGGGTCGACGAGGTCCTTCGCTTCGGTGAAGTCGATAGCCAGTATATGCTCCAAAGAATGCGCCAGCTCGTCCCATAGTCCCATCAGGGCCAAGGTGCTCGCCGAGTCCACGATGAAAGCACCCCACCCATTTCTGGACGAGGAATTGCCTCCCGACACAGGGAGAATGTCGTCACAGCCCCAAGCGTTCTCCTTGTACTTCCAGAAGGTATATTTCATGGCATCCCGCACGCTCTTCGCCCGTGCCTCTTCCGCCTTGCCTGTTCCATTCCAGTCTGCATGCTGGATCTGTGCCCCAAACGCTGGTATACCCCTGTCTCGAACAGTCGGGTTCTGGAACTCCTTGATGAGGAGGTACAGTGTGATGACGATGATGGCTGCGAGGAGCTTGAACGACGACTCGGGATTGCGCTCGAATTTCGACTTGCCCCAGCGGCGAAAGCCGGGCATAGTTGGAGAGTGGTAGGAGCCTTATGGTGCTGCCGGATGCGCTCAAGAAGCGGGTGGTAATAGCGCGCACATCTGTTCTCAAGGTGCGGAGCTGGTGCGGAGGTGCGGCAATCGATGTCCAACGTCCCAAGCTATCATGCCAGGCTTGGCTCCAAAGGAACGACCTGCGCGTCGGAGAAGAATACAGGCTTTTCTATATGGTCGATCGTGATTTCAAGATGCGCTAGGTGCATGGGAACGATATGGTTGTGTCGCGCTGGAGTCTGAGGGTTCCTCTAGGCTTGGCACTGACCCTCTATGCGTCGTCATCCCGAACTCTGTGACACCACTGCAGCGCAGTTGCACATTCTCATCCTTGACATGTCTGTCTGGCAGTACGTGCACGTTGTGATCGTGTAATTTTATACGACTAACACTCACATAGATGGTTCAAGGGCATACCGCCCAAGACGCGCATGATGATTGGCGTCGGTGTCATGGCGTACGCGGGCGCTGGTCTATACATATCCGACAAGGCTGAAGAGAAATTTGGCCTCGTCCCGACCGACAAGGATAGGGAAGAGCTGCGGGACGCGCTACCCAAGATCACGCCCGTCGGGAAGTGAAGTCCTGAACAGGCCTTCTCATTCGCGCCCAAAAACAGGACAGCAAACCAAAACAAGTTATCGTCTTCTCGGCATGTTGCGGCAAAAGGTAAGTTTGCTACACTCCCAGATGCCGTGAGTGAGAGTCTGATCACACCTAGATGACAAAGAGTGGCTTCAACACATCTTTAGTATAGGTGTACACGAGTCCTTCGACTCATCACTACAGAGCAGCCTGTGAGCCATCACATGTTCAGGTCTCAATCAAACCGAAAACGACCAACAAGTTCGTTATTATCTTACAATTTTGTACAAGCTACTGTACATATGAAGCCTGATATCATGTTTGTATGCATCGAAAGAAAGACAAACAAGCAAACTGCTCTATCACTTCCCAGCGCCTTTACTCCTTTCCTTTCTTCCAATGCTCAGGCCATTTCGTCTCGTCCTGGCTATAATCCGGTAAATATGTCACTTCCCGTGGGTACAGTTTCTTGTCCAGAAATCTTCTCAGGCCTGCATCGTCGCTACGGTACCAAATCCTTAATAAAACCCTTTCCACCGTCTACCATCTTTCTCCATTCCTTGATCTCTTCCTTGCTTATCTCAGAAAAAGACTCCTCGGCCGCCCATTCTCGGAACGTACCGTTGAATATGCCCTCGAGGTGAATTCGTGCACGGATTGGATCAATCAAATTCCTTCCAGAGTCGAGCAGCGGAGCTTTCTTCTTTTCAGGTACGCTCGCAAGCCAGAGGGGTAGCTCGGAATCTTTCATCGTTAGAAAGTCTGGTCTTGACGGCTTGAGTCTTTTCGCTGTGGGTGCATCGGCGTTGTCCTTCACATGCTTCCGCTTAATAGAGGTATCCACGCCTGATGGTTGCTCACTTGGTTCTTTAGGTTGTGGTAGGATCGGATCGTTTTCTTCGGCCTCATAGTCGTAATTAAAGATGTCATCACCATCCTCATCATCCAAATTGTCGTTCCCGAGTTTTGTACCCGCCTCTAATGTTGCTTGATCTACTGTGTTTCGCACTGCGAAGTCTTCCAGGTAGCTCAGAGGGTAATAAATTATCCCTCCTTGTAACGAGATGTCCCTTATGTCTTTGACGCTATCTTGCAGCATTGTAGTTACATGTTCGATTTCCACACCGTGGCTATCCTTGAATAGTGGATCCTTTTCCCGCCAAGACCGCAGTTGCGTTTGGGATAATTCATCAAAACCACCGAATAGCTTTTGGAGAACAGCTTTCTGACCCCACGTATTCATCAAGCTCGTACGAGTTTTAGTGCTGGACGGAAGCCGATCGACCCACTCTTGAACTTCCTCGCTTGTCATAGGCTCGAAGTTTGGGATATGTTTGGGAAGTAAGACCTCATATATCACATTAAAGGTCGCTTGCTCGGAGGACGGAGGCTTGCTTGGGGGCTCTGAAGGCTTCCTTGACTTCGTAGGACCCTGGGCTCCTTGAGGTCCTTGTGCCGAATTCTTTTTGTTAGAATGGAAACTTTCTTCAATTGCCTTTTGCAGACCTTCGTCCGCTTCATCGCTGTTTTCTCTATCATCGTCGCTATCATCGTCGCTATCATCGTCGCTGTCGTTATCGTCATCGTCATCGTCATCAAGCCCCTTCTCCGAATTTCCGTTATGGCCACGTTCAGGTGGAGATGTCTTGCTTCGATTAAAGAAATTGATTCCAACCAACAGATCGACAGTGCTAGGATAGTTGAGAATCTTCAAAATGCGCGTACTCATCTTGTACGGCAATACATCATCTCCTAGGTTGCTGTCCGCCACGCCCCGAATAATCTCCTGTATGCGCTTGCGCGATGCTAATGAGTGAAAGGCCATGGCTTTCCCGTGCCGCTGCCTGTATTTGTGCCTAAATATGCCGTAGAGTCCATCCGCGCATGTGAGAAAATTCGGGTGATCGAGTATATATTCAAGCATAGCGAACACCCATGGTCCACACGCTGAGCCTTGATCGAACTTATAGCTATTTTCTTTGGTGTCATTAGGGACATGTTTGAGTGTTGCTGCTGTGAATTGCCCTCGCTTGAGATCCATAACTTTTTCGTATCCACAGAGAATCTTACCAGCAACCCGTCCTGCACCATACATTTTTGTTATACACCACTTGCCCTTGCGGTTCTTCTCAAGTGTCACATGGCCGTCTAACCATCTGGCATCATTTCTCTGCTTGTCAATTATCATGAAGCCCCAATGTCTGCCGCCCCCAGGTATTGAGCTTTCGTCTCTGCTAATCATACCATCCGTCACGGGAACAACGATCCATCGTACGTTCTCTTTCTTCATAGCAGCATAACATCCGGTCGAAAGAACACCTTTCTCAAACTCATCCTTGCCGCACATACACTGACCGATGCGGGCCAGGCTGATGGCGGCGCTTGATGGCACGATGACTATATCGCTTCGGTTTTTCAGTTCAATCGTCAAAATGACTGCAGCCAGTTCCAGTGCATTGTTGTCTAGCCAACTATTGTCAGGGTCTGTAGATTGAGTTGCAACAATTTTGATGAATTCATCTACTTTGAGCGCAAGAGGGGTTCCCAGATGATTGTAGTCGATGTAGTTATCTTTGAGCCATTTGTTGATAATATCTTCTCTGGTTTCTAACGGGCGCGAAGCGGGTGGTGGGTCATCTCTACCAGTGTTTCCGGCGGTTGGAGGGCGTTGACCGTTGTCGCTAGACATGACTGACACCTTATTGTTTGCTATTGGAAGATAAGGCCTTGAGATTTGGAAGGGCTGTGGACGGCCACAAATGCAAGTTGCACCCTGGAATCATATGTACCATTTCCTCCAAATCAATGAACAAAGCCAGAGACGAGTAAAAAGAGGAATTGATGCGAGTGACAAAGACATAAGAGAGCAACTGGCTGATTCCTTTGTTCAGTACCAGACGACTCCATCGTTGTTCAAGTCTCTTTCACGCCAGTTTTGCCGAGAAGGTAGCGTCGTTCTTGTACGCGCTGACGGGCAATCAATTAGCGCATTTCCCCATTGTTCGAGTACTCCATTGCAACAATTAGTCACTCGTTAGTCAGCCTGGCTGTTATGAAGAGGAGACATATCGTCGGACTGTGGAAGAAGCTGAACATTTGGAAGCGCTTGTAATGTGACCAATGAAATCTACAGTTCATCATATACGTCTTAGCTACAGGACCGAATTTACGATGAGTGTGCCGAGAAATTGAGGGACTGATGAATACCTATCCCTGCTGCCTGCTTGTCGAGTAGCACTTTTTCAGGATTGTTTATCTCCACTGTCTGACCTCTGACTCCCCACCCCGCCTCTATACGGGTCTTCAGGATCTGCGAAGGGATTTGTCAGAACTTCTTGATCCTCACACGGCCTTTGCCGGCACCTTTCAGTTCTGGACTGGCTGTCTGAGCCTGGGGTAGCATCTATGAATGTGATGCCGAAGTTGTTCATCCGAATGGGGCCTGCCCGAGTGCCGAGGCCAGCAGATGGTAGATCACGGTGGTTGTCAGTGTGGGTAGTGGACGAAGGGTTACTAAGATCGTCTAGTCTGATCGACTGTTGCACATCGGCTCGTTGATTCATGTACGCGGCAAAGAGAGCGAATGCGAAGTAGGCAACCATGCTGCTGCTGGTAAGCTGAGGTCCTAGTGATTCGAGTCCACGTGGTGTTTCAGACTTACCATAACGCTCCCAGCATTCCCAAGATCTCACATCCTCGTACGATACCCTTTGCCCATCGGCTCCGCCCTTCCAACACATTCATTGTCTTGTCATATTGCCAGCACGTATCGTAGCTGTCGTCGATTTTGTTGCTAGGAAAGCTATCTAGCCAAACAGCACCTAGAGTAACCAGGGGGAAATAAATCGAGAAGCACATAGACCAGAGCATGCCAGCACGGTTGGAGATTCGCGCGGACCGGTAGTGGCTTCGAAGCAGGAGCAAAAGGTCAATAACCAGCAACAGAGGGTTGAAAACGAGGATCGCGATGATTGTGCTATGGAGACATCGATTAGCATCTCTTCGTGCCTATAGCAGTAGAACAGATGAACAAGACAACCTACAATGTCCCACCAATGGCTCCAGCACTCAGATACTCAGGCCCTGACAGACCTTCTCCGTTTTCTTGAGCTCTCTCCACGTTGAAGGTCTTGTCCAAGTTTGCATAGGTAAGCGGCAAGCTCTTGGTCTCCGTCTGGAATACGAAGTCCGATGGTCTGGACCCTAGCCCAAAGCCGTTGAAGTCCAGATCTCTCGTGCTGCTCACGTTCCAGCACTGAACCTCGCGGTGTGAGCTAAGCAACCAGTGCGCCATGGCGGCGCAGAGACCGAACTGTGCTACAGCGATGAGTATAGACAGAGCAAGGAGTGCATCGGTTGCGGATCGGGTGCTGTTAGGCCAGCGTGTGGATTTTGCGCGAACGAACATGAAGAAGCACGATCGTATCTTCTCCCACGAGGTAGTTCGTGCCATGATGGTCGGGATGGATGTCTGTAGGGTGTCGTGTAGTTACAGGTCAATGTCCTGAATACTGGAAAGGGTGATGAACGACGATGGCAGGAGAGCAGGAATGCTTCAAGGGCAGTGGCAGGCTCCCAGATTCTCAGGGTCGTATTGTTATCTGGTAGCGGTTCGACGAGTACCGTGGTTGCAAAGTCGGGGGCGAGGGGGCTCCATGATGCGATTCCCTCTTGTAGGAGAGATGTGTCTGTATTGCATACTCTGTACGATTATGATGTCGCGTTTTCGAGAGGAAGCGACGACAGTGGTTAGGTGATCAACGAGCCACGTGGTAAGTAAACGAGGGAAGAGCGACTGGTAGGAAGGTATCAACTTGAATTTGCAGCTACATAGAAACATCGGGCGCGGGGGGTAACAAAAGACAAAAAGGCTCGTGACAGTGAAAAGGAGATTAATCGTATCCAAGAGGTATTGCAGTTTACATGCGGCTGCGATAGGGCCTAGGCACAGCCGGCTGGAAAAGCCTATCCGGCAGCCTATTTCCGTACTGATCGAACCGGTAATCCTCCTTTTGTTCGATCCACATCTGCCCGCATGTCAGCCTCATGCTAACATCTAGAGCTTGCTACCGTAACGGGGCGGGTAGCCAGTGTTGTAACCACTCACCTCACGTTCGGCGTACTGCCTGTCCAACGGCACTGGTTGTGGATTTAGTATTTCTTCGTCGCCAAAGCCCGCGTCTCCTTGAAACCTACGCGAATAATGGGCTGCGCCGATGGGTTGCGGTGCACCGTACTCGGCGTACCCACGGGGGGCGTACTGACCTGGGCGTTGGTTGGCGCGCGCATTGCTCTGCATCCAGGAGTCGCGCTCGGGAAGACGGTCCTCGAACGATTCAGGGCGGCGGCCGAGGGGCTCAGGGAAGGGACGGGTCTGGTTGTAGTTGCCTTGGGTCTCAATAGGGTACTGCGAGCGGTAGTGGTCTTGCTGCTCGAAGCGCTCGTCATACTGAGTCTCGTAACGAGCATCGCGGCCTTGGTGTTCAAAGTGAGCGTCGTAACGGGGAGCGGGACCGCGGTCGTCGTAGTGTTGAGGTCCGCGCTCGCGCTCATCGATGTACACGTCGCGACGCTCCTCGTAGTGGGCTGCAGGATGACGGTCGCGCTCAACCCAGACATCGCGGTGTTCCTCTACATGACGAGGCGGCGCACCGTCACGCTCGACCCAGACTTCCCGGTCAATGTGCGTTGTGTGCGTCGGCTGAGGCTGAGGCTGGGCCTGAGGCTGGGGAGGTTCCTGGTGGATGTCGATGTCGATATGAGTTTCCTTCTTGGACTTGGGCTTATGCGGCTCCTCGTACGGCTCCAGAGCAGTCAAGTAGCCGAGCACCGCGCTGAGACTGGCTTGCGCGATGTTGAGCTCCTTCTCTCTGTTCTCCAGCTTCTCCTTCTCGCTGAGCAGCCAGTAGACGCGGTGCCTGACACCGATACGGCGACCGTCCTGGATATCGCCAGCGACGCGCTCCGTGTGCGGCGTGATGTTCTCGAGAGCGCCGCGCACATCGCGCATGCATCCGTAGACCCATTTGGACTTCTCAGGGTTGGCTTCGAGGATGTCGTGGATCTCGCGGATGGAGAGAAGACGTCTCACTTCATCAAGGTCGGATTGGACGCGGCCAATGATGCGCACATAGACTGCATTGGAAGGACCGACGTCGCGGACGCGTTTGGCCTTGTTGAGGAATTCGGCAAGCTTGTAAGCACCTCCAAGGGCACCAGCGGCAGCACCGAGGGTGAGAATCTCTCCTTTAACCATGACGGGCGGTGTGAGGATAGCTCCAGGGAGCTACCGGCAAGGTGATGGTGATGGTTCAATTGAGTGAATGAGGGCCTGCGTCTCTGCCTGTACCTGGCGCGAGCATCCCGCGCAGGTTCAACCGGCTGCGAAAGTGGGGATAGACGCTTTGGTGAGTTTGTGAGGAGAGCAGAGTTGTTGTCCGTCAGCTACTCAGGGCAGCCTTGACAGGGGCCGATGATGTTTAGTGTTATTCGGGGGCTGGGTGCTAGCCACATGGGGGCCGACTAGCTGCAGCTCATCACTCCTCGCGACCAGTCCGAGGTCCTTCCTCCCCCATAGCTCCACCCGCGAACATGTGGCTTCCATCGCTTGCAACCGACGAGCTGATCATGTTCACCAAGCAGATCGAAAGCGGTGAAGAGAGACACTTTGACCTTGTATCAAGAGAGCTTTCTCGGCGCTGTAAACAACATCTAAACAACATCTCCACGTCGTGTTTACTCCATCTTTGATACGCGCCTGGATCATCCCAGCTCGACTTGTCAGCTCCACCGCGACAACGCACCGACCAGCCCTGAAACCTGCTTGTCAAAACCTTCGCTTTATTTACCGTATTTCCCGATGAACGCACGAACTTTAGGGTCGCTCAAGCTTAGTTCGCTACCTTCTGCATCCAGCAACTCTCGGTCCTTATTCTCAAGCTCAAGCTCCATCGCCTTCAGTTGCTCGTCCAACTCTGGGTTCATCAAGCTAGCCTGCTGGAATGGCGCGTGCTTATATAGCGCGCTCAAAATAGCCCTCAGATCTGTGTCTGCTTTGCTGGATCGCTCAGCGAGTCCGTCATGAATCGATGTCGCGGTAGATTCATAGTGATCTTGAAGCTTCTTGCCCCGCTCAAGTTGAGCTTGCTGCAGAACATCTTGTAGGCTTTCGATGTTATCCTGACTGAAAGATATGCCTGCGTGACGAAGCGCATCTTGAAGTGCTACCGGAAGCTCAAGCGTCGATGTAGGCTTGAGCTTGACCATGGGAGTAAAAGCCGAGGTGCTGGAGTTCATGCGTTTCAATCCGGGTGTCGCAGCCAGTGCCTGTGTCTCTGGTGTGCGCTTCGCTGCTGCTGCCTGGACGTGCGCCAGTGCTTGTTGGAACTCGTCAGTATCTTGCGTGCCAGTGTTGATTATGCTGAGACGTTTGCCCATGTATTCGAGTGTTGAGAGCACCTAGTTTGTTAGCAACAGTCCAATGTCTCTTGGGATGTTACTCACATAGTTGAGCCACGCAGTTCGTGCCTGTGTTCTGTCTCTATCTTTACGCTCCTTCATTTCAGTCATCGGCTTGCGTATCTCATGCTCGACAACCATTTCAGCGACAGATGCGATTTCAGAGTGTAACTCTTCCAGTTCAGCTTGCAGGGCGACCTTTCTCTCTTTGAGATTGGCCTCTGCTTCCTCGGAAAGACCGTTCTGGGAGTCTGCTAATGCGTTGGTGAGAAACACAGTATCCACTCGAGCTTTGATCTCTGCAGCACGAAAGGAAATAATCGCCTTGCACCACTGCTCCATCGACTTCTCGTCTTCGCTGACTTCAGGCTCAGTGACGATCTGAGACACTAGCTTAGGGAGTCGGCTTAAGATCTGATCGTCTGACGTGAAGCGTTCCGAGAGGTAGCTTTTCAGTGTTGACTTGTCAGAATCAATCTCGCGCTGAGCATCGTCCATCTGCTCTGTGACGGATGCAACTACATCATCGACCTATGCGTATTAGAAAAGTTGAGTTTGTAATTTGTCACAACATACAGAGACGTCTAGACGAGTTTTTTCTTGTCCCTCCTTCCTTCTCCGCTCGTTTCTTGCATGTTCGACATCCAAATTGGGCTTGTCAAGAGCTTTTAACTTCATCAGAGCATCTTTCTGTGCCTCCAAAACTTTGGACTGCTCCTCAATCGCAGTAGTGGAGCTTCTCAATGATTCAATTGCTGCAGCAATTTCATGATCCAAAATGGGTCGGATGGGTTCACCTTCGCTTTCGTACTGGTGCAAAAGGCCCTTCTTCTTGAGAGTCTGGTACCTAGACTCAGTCAGCAAAAGCCTGTATAATCAGAGTTTGGACTCACAATTCTAGCTCCTCTTTACTGAGCAGGGTGTCCTCGTGTAGGTACTCCTCAACCCACACCGCAGCTTCGTGCTTGGTCTTCACATCCTCAAAACCTAGGAGAATGTTATCGAGATCGACTTTGAGACCTCGCTCCTCGACTACGTTTAGCAAGTGATGAGCTGCTTGTTCTTCTGCCATTCTACCAGAGGGTGTGTTCCAGTGTCGGTGTTTTGTGGCAGATGCGAATGCAGTTAGGTCGGAGCATTCGATACGGTGAGCCGCAAGAGCCACTCGCGCAGTCGCGGTTTTGGGAGATTTTGACGCGCCTCGCGACTTTCACTTTGACGTTACACCACAGCACCCAAATACATACATACAAGTCTCCGATCCGTAGTAAACATGCCTCCAAGCGCGCTAGAACCCGTCATAACTCCCGAGCCTCCCAAAGACACCACGAAGCAAACTACACCGCCACCCAGCAACCCCGCGCACGAGGAGCAACAATACCTCTCTTTGATCCGCGATATACTCGAAAATGGCGAACATCGCCCCGACAGGACAGGAACCGGCACACGCGCAATTCCTTTTCCCGCACAAATGAAGTTCGCATTATCGCGACCTTCGAGCAACCCCACAGAGCCACCAGAACTCATCCTGCCCCTCCTCACAACAAAAAGAGTATTTACTCGTGCCGTAATTGGCGAGTTGCTATGGTTTGTCGCAGGCAGCACACACAGCAAGTCTCTCTCGGACGCTGGTATCAAGATCTGGGACGGCAACGGCAGTCGGGAGTACCTCGACAAGGTGGGCCTAAACCACTACGAGGAAGGCGAGCTGGGTCCAGTATACGGCTTCCAGTGGCGGCATTTTGGCGCCGAGTACAAGGGACATGCAGAGGATTACACAGGCCAAGGTGTCGACCAACTCGCTGAGATAATCGACAAGTTGAAGAACAAGCCCTACGACCGGCGCATCATACTAAGTGCATGGAATCCCGCAGATATCAAGAAGATGGCCTTGCCACCTTGCCATATGTTTGCGCAATTCTATGTTTCCTTCCCGGGACACAAGCAAGGCGAGGAACGACCAAGAGGCGTCCTACATTCCCTCCTCTACCAGAGATCCTGCGATATGGGTCTCGGTGTACCTTTCAACATCGCCTCCTACGCGCTTCTCACCCACATGCTAGCTCATGTGTGCGACCTAACGCCCGGTACATTTACACATACAATGGGCGATGCACACGTATATATCGACCACATAGATGCGCTCAAGGTGCAGCTGGAGCGCGAACCGCGAGAGTTCCCTACACTCAAGATCAATCGAGAGATTGGGGGCAGCATCGATGGTTGGAAAGCCGAGGAATTTGAGGTCGTGGGGTACAAGCCACATGCCGCTATATCCATGAAGATGAGTGTATAGTTCTTCTCAGTGAGCAGCTTGGTACACATGAAACATTTGATGAATGCGAGAGTACGTCTCATTGCCTGTTAGAGCAGCTACACTGTATGTTGCATAGGTCTCCTACACTACGTGTATCGTCTACATTTCTGCCTTGTCTTTATATATGAACAAGGAGAGTTTGATATGAATCTTGTCCTAGCAGCGCGACTTCCGAATCGTGATCGCACATCACCATGAGCCTATTCAGACGTAAAGGTAGATGATGATTTCCCCATAGTATCATACGGACATACATAACGATCTTACGCTCCCTGCATTAGTCTTGCCATGCTATTGTCATGTTATGCGTCGATATTCATTCCAGCAGTTCTTTTCCAACCACGAGGTCACACAACGGCACTGGTCCAGGATGCAGTACTGATGGAAAGAAGTATTGCATTACCACGCTGCTTTCAACAACAGCGAGTTGGTATCTAATGCATCCCAAACGCCAGCCATGAT
>Ga0058698_10000280_pt1 | contig 30208 bp, 42 predicted proteins | sample AgamicAsSfe_FD_67288 | JGI IMG/M metagenome (GOLD analysis project Ga0058698, IMG submission 67288) | Agave microbial communities from Guanajuato, Mexico - As.Sf.e | ecosystem: Host-associated > Plants > Phyllosphere > Phylloplane/Leaf | place: Guanajuato, Mexico | collected 2012-05-30
TATGGATATGGATATGGATATGGATATGGATATGTATATGGATATGGATATGAATATGGATATGGCGATGGGGCAGGCGTGTCGAACGGATACAGAATGTACCGATAGCAATGTACGAAGAAGATCGATGGCGAATGTGTAGCTTCTGGATGAGGTAATGCGAGGAGTAATACTACAATCCCGGCGGCAGTGACTCTGCTGACCACGCCAGCGACGATATCGGCTGTATTGTCCCGTCCGCTACACGCTGCACCACCACGTTCCACAGATACATCCGCATACGTTGGCATACAGCCCGTATCAGCCTAGCTTTCTTTCATTCTCCGCTGTAATCCAATCACTCCTTCTTGGTCACTACCTGACCCGCAGATTCTCGTACAAGACAACCCTTACTCCAGGCAGGTTCTGGGCAACAAGGTATCTGGCTTAGTGAGCTTAAGCCAGGATTCTAGCATGGTGAAGCGTGGAAAGGTGAATGTTCACCCGTGCCCGCCCTCTAAGATCTCGCGCTCCTTCACCCGCACCGGCTTAATCGTACGCAATTGTCTCCGCCACTGCGCCGGGTTACACACGGCCCAGCCGCATGCGCCGAGGAGTGCATCTCTGCTTGAGATTGGAGGTCGGCGTGACTAGAACGCGGATGTATTGGTGTCTTGTGCTCGCGGCGGTAACACCAATCGGTGATGCGAGCATGAGAGGAGCGTCGTCTTGTTGTCGAGGGCTTCTCGAACGATGCTCCGCTAGGATGTTCAGATACCGGCTTAACCAGAGGTCTGCATGCGTCAGGTATCCGTAATGACTCCATCAGGACGGTGACTGATCGCATCGCTTCATTTGCCACGCAGTCTGGCTGCTGACATCAGTCACCAAACTGCAGATGGTTGGGGAATCGAGGCAGTATTCACATCATGTCACAACAACCTGTAGCCAGAGTGTATCATGTCTCCCTCTCAGCCTTTCTTCTGCTTCTTGCCCTGTGGTGGGTCTGCAGTCATGTACTTCTCCTTGTAAATCTGTAAACACCAAAGATGTCAGCACTCTGAACTCTTCATCCACCTCTCAGCCCTCTCCCCATCACCCAACAAAACAAGAAAACAATTCACGCACTTACCCAACTGGCTCCCACCAACCTCGCCCCCCTCCCCTCCGCCATCCTCAACAGCCTCGCCGCTCTCCACTTATCCTTGATCCCTCCATACCCATGCTCACAACACCACGCCGCCTCCGTCATAGCATCGACATCGCCCAGCTCCGCCGCAGTCTCATAATATCTGCGTGCAGCAACCGGGTCAGGCGTGCAGCCAAGGCCGTGTCTAAATGCGTTGCCGAGTTCGTAGATGGCAAGGACGAGTTCGCCGCGGGCTGCGGCGCGGGTTGAGCGCGAGGCTTTGGTGTCGGTGGTCGCGGGTTGGGAGGTGAGGGAGGTGGACGAGGATAAGGATGTGGATGTGGTGGGGAGGGAAATGGCGGCAGAGTTTGACGCTGCGAGGGAGTGGTATTGCAGCGCCAATGACGGATCAAGTGCACAACCCCAGCCATGTCGGAGAGCGAGGCCGTAGAGGAGCTGGGAGAAAGCGTTGTTAGCCCCGTCTGGGTCTGCGAGGGTCCGGAAGATGGCGGTGGAACGTTCGAGCTCGCCAGCTTCATGCAGGGTAATGGCTTCTTGGATTCTGGCATCCACGTCTTCAGTCGAAATAGACTTGGGATCGGAAGCGTGCTGTTGATGCATTATGTCCGGACTGCTCGGCCGTGATGTTTGCAGAGAGACGCCACTCTGGGCACTCGGCGTGCGGTTTCGTTGGTGTTGTGCCAGGAGTGCAGCGCGGTGTTCCCATTCCGCGTCGTGATCATTGCCACCATTTGTAGTCTCGTCAATTACAGGGATCTCAGGCAGGTCGGCAGGAACATTGATGGAGCTTGCACTTGTTGTTCGAGACCTTGAGGTCAAAGAGAAACGCTTCAATCTGCCAGACAGACTGCGAGGACGACTATCGTTGGCGGCAGGTGGACTTAGACTTCCATCGTTGGCGTGATCGGGGAAGTCAGTGAGTTGGCTATTCGTTGAGCGTTTGCGGATGTGTAGCGATGGACGCAGACGCTGTGCGAAGCTGGAAGCACGATTTGAGCTTGGAGTTGGTGGACTTTGTGGTGCTTCGATGTTGGACGGCTGTTGTGGTGGCGCCGGTTCAGGAGCCGGGGGTGCGAAGATGAGTTCTCGATTGAGAGTGTCACTGCGCACAATGGAAGGCGTAGTAGGATCTGGGTAGTCTGATTTTGCTCCACTGTGGTCTCGCGCCCTACTGAAGATGTCTTGCATGGTTTCTTGCCGTCGTGATTGCAAGTGTGAGCAGGCGGTAATTGCGCAGACTGTGGCAAATAGGCCACGCGATCAGGTCATGGGCGGTACGAAGTCTGAGAGATATAGAGAGGGAAGAAGAGGATGAAAATGGTCCGATAGGATTCGACGGACAGGGAAGAATGAAGTGTCATGATGCTCGTGCCTTGAAGTGGTCGAGAGACTTGGCAGTGTCTGGGGCTGTGTTGCTTTATTTTCGGCTGCCCATACAAGCTTACTAGAACTACATGGTTACCTTGCTTTGTGGAATCAGGTATCTACAGTATCCGGGTGGTCAAGTACGTTTTTCGTTCTTCGATTACTGCTGCTGTCTAGGTCTATATGTCTCCCTTCTTCACTCCGGGAACTCTGATATCCTATCGAAGGCGTAAAGGCACTAAGAACATCGCCCATGCATACGTGCAGGTCAAGCTACTCGGCTTGTTGAGACTAAACCATCGATAGAGAACCGTGACTCGCAGCATCCATCAAAACCAACATATCCTCCTCGTGCAGTACTCGTAATATCATCATGCAAGTGTCCGGCCAATGAGCATCCAACCACATCTAGAGTTTCACGTAATCTGTTTGCTGGGAGAGCTCGTGTTGGTTTCCGTCAGGCATGAGGAAGTCCTCCTCAAAGTCGTCAGAGTCGACATCATCACTATCATATTGTGCGTCATCATCATCACTCGAGATGTCTGATGTGGCATCTGCTGAAGTAGTGTCCGCGTCTTGTTGGGCCGCCGCTGCTTTTCTGAGCGCGCCAGCTCTATCGACGTGCGGAAGGCGGCACTTCTTGTTGCGGCACAAACCTTTGTTAGCATAATCAGGACATTCGTGAACATGGCGTTCTGGGCACATTGCGCCTTTCGAGCAGTACCCTAAAGTGGCAAAGGCTCGGCAGACTGGTGCGCCTGGGTTGACGCGAACATGCGCATAGCGACAGTTGTCATTGGTACAATTGCCACGTAAGAAGTGCAAACAAGCGGGAACTCTTTCTGGGGTGGGGTCGTGGGAGAGATCACAATCAAGACCTGCTTGACACTCGCCTGTGCGGAGGAAATCGGGACAGATTGCGACTTTGGCCGGATCGTGGACGAAGCGACACTGAGGCCCTTTTGAGCATGATCCTAGATTTCGTGTTAGTATTGCTCCGTGCACGCCAGGGAGGGCTTTGCTGCTCCAGTGGCTACGATTTCCTAAACAGAGGTTAAGGGACAGACCAGAGGTGGAGAATTGAGGACATGGTTGCTGTATCTTTCTGATGTCGTTGCGGCTGGATGATATGTGATTAGCTTTTCCTCTCAAAGAACAAACAAGAACAGCATTTCTGGGTACTGACCGCATTGTCTTGATAAGTCCAGCCCGGTATAGATTGCCATGCTTGCTCCTCAGGAAGGTCACGCCGCCAATATTGGCACGCCTTGGTGTAGGCTTGAGCTGATTGAGATCGTCTACGCTTGTTGAGTAGCTGTTAGATAAGTTGTGCAAACCTTACTCACCTTTCACTTTGATAAGCTTGCTGCCACCATCTGTTATCAGGAAACGAATGTCATGAATCACGATCTGATGTGGAGTTGCCGGAGCAGGCGTATTGTGAGTGCTAGGATGGATCTGTTCAGACAGGGCGTGAAGATGACTTTGCAGTTTTGCCTTTTCTCTAGCCTCACGAGCCTTCTGCCGGTGCTGTCGCGTTTCTTCGATTGCTTGAGTACGTTCTTGAGTCTTTTGTGCATACACACTGTTGTTGATTAGTTGCATATGACGATCCCTCTTGGTCACCCATCCAGGAGCTTCGCTGCCAGTGTCGTGATCGTGTTGAGGTGCAGCAGCCACGGAAGGATGAGATTGCTGTTCTTGGCCCGGCGCATTCAGCACAAGTGAACGATGTCGATGTGGCTGTGGTCTTGTAGCGTCGCCGCGCCCTCTGTAAGTACCATATGGAGATCCACGCTGATACGTCCAGCTCGGTGGGTTATAGCCACGTCCGCGACCACCACGACCATGACCGTAAACTTTGTTATTTAGCTCTTGATAGTGCTCGCTTGTTGGAGGCTGGGTGGTCGTACCCGGCGCGTAGTGGGGAAAGGAGACGTCCTCAGCCTCAGTATTCTTGTGACGATTGATGCGACCAGAAATAGCTGCAATCCGCGCCAGCAGCTCGTCGTTGTTGGTGTCTGCCATCTCAGTTCTTCTGGTAGTCTCTGTCTATCTGAAATGCGTTCGTCTCCCAGCAATGAGAAGTACAATAACGCAGGGTGAATGAGACAAGATGAACGTGATGATAAATTGCAGAGCAAGACAGTTAGTCAGGATGAAGAGTTGACTGGAGAAGAGAGAACGCGAGCGCAAGTCGGAGAACGTAACATGTGCTGTCCGATCACATAATCAATATTTCAACCACCACAACAACAACGACATTCCTCATGCCTGAGATGAAACTACGCTTATACAGTGCCGTGGATAGGAGCTTCGAATCGGACGCGACTGAAACGCTGGCAGAATATGCCATAAAAGCTACGCTATCTTTCCTGCGGCAATGCACACGTCTGTTACTCTCTTCAATGCAGTAAAATAGCCATTTTCCAGCAATCCAAGGGCTATTGACAGACAGCCTCCATCTCATCTGTAGTCCTGGGCGGCACACTGAGCCTGTCTCGGCCTTGGACTGCGTTCATCGGGGTGACAGCCAAGCTTGTCACTCTACATCCCAGCCCGCCCCCTCTCCCCGCACTTATGCATGACATGTAGCTTTGTACTTTCCCCTCGGCTGTGAGGTGGTACCCTAGCTCTGGGACCAGCGATGTCCTCATTCAGCTTACTCTTGATGGTCTATATCTGAACCCCCGTCTCCAAATCCCGAGTTGCTTCATACGCCACAATGACCGAAGTTCAAGCACAACCTGTACCAGACGCCCTCACAGGCCCCGAAGTCACACCAGAGCTGGACGAGTTCCTCAACTGGACTCCTGCCAGCTCAGATGTAGCTGCTTGTCTTGGGGAAGCAAAGCAGCTGGTAGATGAGATACATCGGCTGAGCGACGAGCACAAGTTCGAGGAGTTGTTGCTTGCATGTAGTAAAGTGAGCCGCCGCATTCATCAGTACTCTTCCTTTAATGCCCAAAGCAAGAGTACAAATGAATATCACGGTAAAATATCCAACCATCTATCTTTGAGCTATTGGAGAAGCGCAATTATTATAAGCTCATGACGACTATTCGTACTCTGGCTACTTTCGGCAGACTTCACTCACCAGCCACATTCCCTTCCATCTGCCCATCCTCTCCCAGCCTCACCCGCAACCTCAATCTTGACCCCAGACCAACCCACTCAACTAAACTAGGTCCAAATCCTCCTCCTCGCCGCCTACCGCAAAACCTCCGACCCATCTTCGACCAACACCCCCCTCAATTTGCTCGCCGAACACGCCCTCGAAGCGCTGACCCACCTGATCCTCCTCTTCCGCAGCATCTCCTTCTCCTTTGCCGCGCTCTGCTTCCTCTCCTTGCAGGCGATCATCATCGGCGAGATGAAGCTGGGCAAGCACACCATGGAAGACATGAAGATCCAGGAGCATTTTGTGGTTATTCAGGGGGAATTGGCGAGGAAGAAAGGGGCGGGGGAGATGGAGGGTGTGTTGGAACAATCGAGGGTGAGTTTTGTGTCACATTTGCGTTGAGGAAGGGGCGGAGGTGAAGCGGGATTTGAGTTATCGGGCGAATGAGGGAGGAGAGGCTGACTGTGAACAGGATGAGGGATATGCCATCATGCAGCAAGGGCAGGTGTGGTTCCAGTCGAGGATGCCCGACATGCTTGAAGCAGTCAGGGAGGGTCTGAAAGGCTAGGCTTAGTAATGGTCGTGTAGTATCGCACAGTGGAATCGAGCATCAAGATTTACGCCTACCAGGTAGTCTGGGTGGTCATGGGGTCCTCCCCACAAAGCACTGGAAGCAGTCGTATTTGGTTGTTCTCAAACTTGTGCTCCAAATGCTTACGACATGACGGTCATCAAATTGAGTTATAATCAACTTCCACCCCCTTCAAAAATCAAACTCGCCTCTAAAATCATCCACATTCATCCCCGAAACCACCTTTTCCGTAAGGTCTCTCCTCCCCATATGCGTAAACACTCTCCTCAGCGTGTCATACAGATTCGTGCTCTGGTTATGATGCAGCATAGCCTCCAACTCCTCATCCCCAATCGCACCACCGCCATCACCCTTGCCAGCCCCCAGCAGATCCTTCGCTTTCTCTCTCCCCTCCTCTTCAGCCACATTGTGCATACTAAGCGCGCCTAGCAGATGCTGTGCAGCCTCCTCGTAGCAGCCTATATTTATGCAGCTGACTCCGAGATTGTACCGTGCCCTTACAAAGCTAGGATTCAGCTCCAGCGCCTTTTCGTATGCTTGAATAGCCTCTTCGCTCCGGCCACTGTTGGCAAGAGTGGCGCCAAGTCGGTTCCAGAGTAGAGGTCGTTGGTTCGCTTTGTCGGATGTAGTGCTACCGGCTTCGGAAGACGCAAGCGCGGCACTAAAGCAATCGACGGCTTTGTTGAATTCTTCTGCACCGTAGAAGAGGACGCCCAGGCCGACTTGGACGTCGGGATCCATGGTTTCAGGCGTTGGTGCAAGTTGGGCTGCTTGTATGAATAGGTTCGTGACGCGCTCGTGCAGGATATGTCGTTCCGTGAATCCAAAGTCGTTTGTTAGTGGATCTGCTTCTTGAGCGGCAGCCTTTTCGGGCTGGATTTGCGGATACTTGGAGAAGAGCCATCGTTCTAGTGTTCGGTATGCCGTGGAGTCGTAGCCTTCGTTTGTGTAGCTGACTGCGAGACTCATGAGGGCGTCTGAACTAGTTGGGTCGAGCTTGACGGCTTGCTCGAGTGCGCGTATTGCTGGAGCTTCTTTCTCGTTCTGTGCTTGGGATGCTCCGAGCCGTGTCCAGGCTTCGACGTGCTGGGGGTCTTTCTGTACTGCGGCTTCGAATGCTAAGGCTGCGAGGGATAGATTACCGCCGCCATCCATGATCCGCACACCTTCTCCGAATGCATCCATCACGTCTTTGAAAGGGTTTTCCTGCTCGAACATGTAGTTTCCTAATTGTGGATCTCGGATATGCATGTTTACGCCACTATCGAAGTCGTCCCATTCCTGTAGGCCATCGGCACGATGCCGCCATCTGTCTTCGTCAAAATCACCGTAGATGTTCCTATCATTCGTGGACATCTCAGCTTGTATGCCCTCCCATATACTCTCGAACTCGTCGAGGTGATTTGTCTTGGTATCTTGGACTGACCTGTCAATGTCTGATAATTCGGCCTCCACTGCTCTATCCGCTTCTGATTCATCTTGTGCCTGGTCGTTGTCGAGTTGTGCAAACTGTGTTTCCCAATCTGTGTCGTCCAATTCAACCATTTTTCCTTTGCCTTTGCCCTCGACTTGCTCTGGCATTGCCTGGTGTATCGGCGTTTGCTGGTTTATCATATTCGTTGCGTAGCCGGCTCCATAACCCATACCCATTCCCATACCCATGCCTATGCGCATTCCTGTTGGTCTCTGCCATTGATTCATTGTGTTGACACTCGACATGGCGCTTGCCGTTCGTTGAACAATGCCTGCCGAATGCGCTTGTCGTTGATACTGCTCAAATTCTGCTATGTATCCATTTGGCCGCTGGTTCTGGAATGCAGCTTCCATCCTTGCAGACTCTTCTACACCAGGCCGAAACTCCGAAGCCCAATGTGGCGAGCCATTACGTTGCTGAGGTGTGACACTCATAGAGTCAAACTCTCGCCGTATATGCTCCATGGTTACTGCAGACGGTGCTTGCATATGTGCCATTGGTGGTGCTTGCTGCATAAATTCATTCATCATCGCATCGGCTTGGCTAGCCGACTGTGTATTGCTGCGGATGCTTTCTTGCAGGCCACCTGGGCCTCTTCCGACCAGTCTGTCTCTTTGTAGACTTCGATCATCTTGGGAGTGTTTCATAAATTGGTTCAGCGGATTTGCTGCTGTTGAGCACTCTGGACCGGAGAGGAACGACATCTTCAAATAGTTGTAGCGATCGTCTTTCCAATTCGACAGATGAACCCTAGCTCGAAAGGATATCGTTAGATGTGAGTATATGCTGTTTCATGTCCATCGCTACCTCCCTCGTCCGAACAAGTCAGCGGCGATTGCATGTGTTTACCTCGGCCTTGGCGACGGGTTTAGCGATCGGGCTTGAGTCCGGCGTCTAAGTTGAAGCCATAGCTGAGGTGTGAGAGGAGGGAGGGCAATTTCATTCAGTAGGCGAAACGTCCCACGGTTGATGCAGGCTTCAGTATGAACTCGGTCACGAAAGTAAGGACATAGCCGCTTAGGCTGCGTGATTTAAATGGAACCAAGATTCTGGTCCTGATACTCGGAATGCTCTGACTCTATATAACTGCTATTCGTCGGCAAACATCCTTCACCATCATGATGTGCCATCTCTGCACGAATTGCATCTTGTCCATGCGTGGAAGATAATTTCCGCGACATCAATCTTCTTCTCGTGTCCTACTTCAAGAGCATCTCGAAGCTTGACGGCCAGCAAGTCGAGACCTCGTGCGAATACCACAAAAGGCTCAACCAAGCTCATCTGCTCAGATAGCCTTCCTCCTGCCAACATTCCCAGCACTAACATTCCTCTCGTCCATGCCGTACAGCAGCGTCCAGATGCCGAGAGCACACAGTCCACCACTGCCGTAGACACCAACCTGCATCGCAGCATTGTTGTGTGTCGGCAGGATCCAGTGACTTCCGGCAAGTATGCCAGTAGTGATATGATGGAAGATGGTGAGAGCAATTATGCCCTTGGCGTACTTGCGAGCACCAGCGTCTTTATCGCTGGCGGGCAAGTTGAGAAGTGGAGAACGAAGGGGCATGGCGCCGGAGATGAGGAGGAGCAATCCCGTGAGGGTCATGAGGCAGAGGGCTTCTGAGAGCGTCTCGTAAATCTCGAGGTCTGTTGAAGTGGTAGAGCATGTTAGCGGTTGTAGTAGAGAGAGCTGTATTGCCATTTCATTAGAGAGGACGAAATGACTCAACATACCATTCGCGGGGACCATCTGAATGGGAGGACGGAACCAGGTGATGACTGTGGTAGGAGACACAAGACGAGTGATACCTCTCAGGAAGTACCTTGTGGACAGCGTCAGATTGACATCATTTCTAGAGTGATTTCAAAGATGATTTACCAGAAGGCAGTGCCATACGTGTACATATGATAGACCTTGATGTCGCGTGTCAGCAGGAGTAAGCATGGGCGCACGTGGAAACTCAGCTTACATCCATTGTAAGTGATACTTCGAGTGGGATTGCTGATTCTAAGTTTGAGTGGTCAAGTATACAAGTATGGGGAGGAAGGGAAGAAGAAGAAGTGCAGGAATTCAAGATATGGGATAGCTACATATAGCTCCTAAGCTCAATGGGAATCTGCTAGCCCCGCTTTTTCAGAATTACGTCAATTGTCAGCTCTGCCGGATAAGTCGCCGGCACCAATCATCGATGAAGTGGTATACTTCCTGAACAGCATCGGGCGCCGAGCAAAACAAAATACCATTGATTATCTATGACATCCCCAGCACTTCCGCGAACAGGTCACCTAAGCCAACACTATCGAACATCTTCCTAACCTCGCCCATCTCACTGCGGTTTCCTCGATGCCCGCCTTTCCCTATCTCACCCGTAATCTCCCTCATACTGTCAAACACCCTCTTCACCTGGTCTCCTTCTTCCCTATACCTCTCAGACACCTTCTTCTGATACGAAGGTACGTCTGCCCATGATCTCGTCTTGACCTCGGCCATGTAGTCAGAGATGTTCTCCGAAGTGCCTTCCAGACAAAGTATGCCAGGCTTGCCCGCCAAGACGAAGCCAGTAAGACTGTACGCCGGAGCCCAGTTGACCATATCGTCCCTCTTTGATCGTGTACTCAGCGACTGTAGATAGAACCACACTCGCACTAGCTGGCTCTGTTCGAACTCTACGGCACTCGTCTTGGGATCGTTAAGACTACTCTGTGCTTGTAAGTATGCAGGAGCTGCAGCCTTGAGATACTCAACCACTGCCAAAACACCATCCGGATCGTTTGCTGGCATGGACTCTGCCAGCTCCGCATTCGCCTTCCGGTTGAGCCACGAAGGACATCGCAGTGTGTACTTCGGCAGAGGGGGCTGATCTTCCTCAGTCAAGCTCTTCGGCCCGTAAAGTGGGAACTGCACATTCAGCTCAAGATGATCCGTTTTGTCCACCTGAATTCTTAGGTCAAGACCCAAGTATGGTGGAAGGTCAGGTGGCAAGCATGACGGTTCCTCGAGGTATGAACGTAGATTCTCCGTGGCTTCACCATTGACTTGGGAGATCTCCCCGTCAAGGTAGAACATTGCGAGGAGCAGGTCTATTGTTGAGAGCTGGATCTGGAGGAGCTCTAGTGGCAATAGTGATTCCTCGTGCATCTTAGGATTATTGCAGATGAGGTATTGCGCAGTGTGGAAGCCTGGACTACAAAACTGAACGATATGCTCTTCGAAGGATGATTTGGGGTTGTGAGAGGGTTTACTATATCGTGGACCAGAAGTCGTCTCAAACAACCTTATAAAACAAAGAGTGCTGAGTTAGCACAAAATGCGGGGAAAGTTGCGGAAAGAGAGGGAGATCTGAACATCATCATATTTTGATCGTTTGATACAACATATACACGTCAAGCAGCTCAAAACAGGATCCAAATAGCGTCTAGTATTGCTGAGATCGAACCGCTCGTATATGTCCGATTTTGAAGCCATACGGCCATTTTTCGAAAATGCGGGGTAAGGGAGAGTTCCCATGTTGTTTCTAAGGATTCCAGGACAACCACCGAGCATGTTAGCGAGTTGCAATTGCAGGATATGAGTCTCAGAAAGGCCACGGCACTCTCCCAGAACTTTTCTGGACTTAACTTCGCAACTATATCTAGACTTCCAGGTCGCATGTGCTGCACTGATACAAACACAATATGCATTTGAGATGGGATCGTCCGTCATCTCATTCTCTACGTTAGGCGTAATAAGTACTAACGATAAAAGTAGTCTTCCTGTACGAGTATGTACTGCATGCGGCTTCGCTCTGGCGATGCCGTCGATGCAACCAAAAGAAAGCAAATGGGTATCTCAGTCCTATCCTTTCCGAACGCCGTGTCTGTCCATTCTGTGCCATCCCCTGTAGCGTCCGTGTCCTCTTCCATAATGATCAGCTGGATGCTGGATGCCACAAGACACGCTGAGTTGCGTGACATTATACAGCCTGCACGTTTCTCTTCTGGCCTCTGCGTCTGCCTCTGTACTGTGACCTGGCCAATTGCACTGGTGCCGGCAAGTCATAGTTTGTGCGTCACCCAGTCCTGGTCTTGTGATGTGGTATGGTGGTGAATCCTACCCACATGCAGGAATGTTATCGCCTTTGTGTCTGGAGAAATGTGGACGTGGTGGTACAACAGATAGGACAAAATTTTGTCATGTTCTCCTCGTGATGCTTGACCATATGCTCATCCTCTTCGTCCCAATCGGTATATGGATAGTGCTAAATGGTATCTTTCAGCAGGTCGTCATAGTTGTGTCCACATGTGCATTGCGAGAAGTGGGTATAAGCAACCAAGTCGGAATGCTATTCTTGCTCAAACATGAAGCTCGACGAAGTATCATTGATGTAACGTCCTTGGTAGAAGTCCCATGTGTTCCAAGTCTGCCTTCGCCACTGATGGCGGCAGACCAACTATGGCCGGTGCTGCAGGGAATCCAATATGTCGCGCGATACCAGACAGCAGTGAGACCTCTTTGTTATATGCTGTTTGGTGCGCAATCCGTTTCGAGTGTTTCGGTTCGAGAGTATAGACGTAGTGTGGTTCACCAAGTTTGACAATCCTTCGCTCGGTCTGGATGTTGCAGTACATCTCGTTGAGCTGACCCATGGTGTCTTCGCGGATGGAGCGTGCCTCTTGGAAGTATTGACAATGTATTTGAGCACGCTTGGCTACCATCACTCTGTCTTGACACTCTCTGTTCAATCGCGCTGCAATTTGTTCGAGATGCACTTTCTCATCTCTTCGCGCGTCGATGCATTGTCTTTGTGCCAGGAAGTCGGGTTGCGTACAGTCTGGGTCGTTGAGTAGGTCAAGCTCGGCATCCAGTGCGGCTATACGTTCTTCATGTAATCTGTAGGAATGTGATCAATTGTGAGTCACGCGTTAGGATAGTGTCTGCTTACTTGTCACGAAACATGCTGAAGAGCTTCTCGATGAGTGCAAGATCAGCTATTGCTTTGAGCTTTCGAGCCACTGCGTTGGTGTCAGCATCGAGCAAGAACGAGAAGAGTCTAGTTCAGACTCACTTTCATCTTCGCCCTTCACAGAAGCTTCTGCGTCATCTTCCTCGTCCTCACGTTCTACTCCTATAGGACCACTATCTCCGGGTTCACCTTCCTTTGTGATCACAACTGCTTTCACTGTAGTATCCTCTTCAATCTGGTTTATTTTGTCCGATTCCACCTTGGCAGTGCCCGAGTCCCCACCACTTGTCGCTTGCTCTTCGTCCGATGTTGCAGGGTATGATCTTTCTGACACGTCCGAAACTCCAGAGGACAACACACTGGCTTGATCACCATCTGCATCTGCATCATCTACACTCGTGGACGCATTGTCGAGAGTTGTATGTCCTCCCAATGTTGGGCGCTTATTTAGTGATGTGGGAGCATGGCTGTCGTTTCCCATGAGCGAACCCAGCTTGCGCTTGGTGCCGGCCAGGGCACTTGGCGATAATCGCGACCCGCCCAGCTTAGAGTCTCCTTCTCCAAGTCCCCTCCGCGATTTCGACAACAATCCGATGTTCAATCCGTCGTCATCTGAGGCGTCGTTAATGCTTTCGTGGTGTCGAAGATTGCTTTCGGCACGATGCATCAGCGGCTTTTCTCGTGCCTTGTAAGGTGATCCTGCTAGACGCTCGGTCTCGGCTTCGGAATCGTTGTCTTCTTGAAGTCTTGTGTCATCCTCTGGTCGCGATGTCGATTCAATGTTTTCATCCTCGTCAAGCTCGCTGAGACTGCTCGAACCGGTCGAACTCTGGATTGATTGTGTAGGAAGGGGAGGAGCTGCCATGGAGGCGTTCATGAGCGCATCAAGGCCGAGGATTGTGTTGTGAGTGTCATTGTTGACGCCTGCGTTGGCTGGTAGATCAGTAAAGGTGGACTAGTAAGGATTGGACTGCCAGAGCATGAATGTGTACGATGCTTATGAGATAAACGAGTAGCTTGACGACCAGCGTAGAGCTAGAGACCCGTCTTCTCGTCGCTCTGAAATGTAGCGGCTCGCACGAACAGGACAGAATTGGACTCACCGTCAACTAGCCCGCCCTGGCCAATGGGTTGTATTTGTGTCTGGGTGACAGAGGTACCAGCTGTACCTTCACTCATACTCATTGTTGTTATCGATTCTCGGTCATGGGCGAGGAACGTGAGGAGCGTGAGATGACTGTCTGAGCATGGAGATGTAACGGACTTGTCCTGTTACCCTCGCTCACGATGGCTGCGATGTGGGACAAGCCCGGGTGATTGATTGACTTCAGGGTCGTCATCGGAGATTTCTCCGCGCGCATATCAGCCATGGATCTTTTTTTTATCAGGAGCATCGCAATTTGGAACAACATCGAAGGAATCTACTATGGCCAAATCTACCAAGGTACCCAAGCAGGAGCCTGCGAAACCAACCGGTGGAGGACTTTTCGCAGCGAGATCAGGTGTCGATCCGACTCTTTCTGCCCTCTTCTCCACCAGTGCTGGACCTGTGAAACGGGAAGATCGAAAATCACAGGAGAAAGAGCATGACAAGGCCGCAGCTGGTTCGAAAGACATTGAGAAGTCTGACGATGAGGACAGCAACAGTGACGAAGATGATCAAGAGGAAGATGACGAAGAATTGTCAGAGCTGGACGACGAAGAGCTGGACAACGAGGATGACGACGATGAGGAGGGGAGCGAGGATGAGAAGGACGCTCTGCTGGATGGTGAAGCCGTAGGAGTTGTGGATGGAGAAGTGGAAATGGCACAGCCAGACGACACGATCGCAGACATTGAAGAGAGCAGTCGCAAGAGAAAGCGAAATCGCAACAACGATGACCTCGAAGACGTGTACATGCAGAAGCTTGCTCGAGAAGAAGCGAAAGAGGACGCACAAAGGGATGCTGAGCGTAGGACAAAACGGACTAAAGTCGATCCCGCGGCAAACGTGACGAGTACGACAGATGACGATGACTACATACCACCTCAGCACGAGTCGCTTGCGCCTAACACCTCATCGGAAGCTACCTCACTTGAACAAGCCGCTCGAACTGTATTCCTCGGCAATGTCTCCAGCTCCGCAATCACCTCGAAATCCGCCAAGAAGACTCTCATGACACACTTGTCCTCGTTCCTTGCGACATTACCCACCACAGCCGCTACCAACGACACTCCTCACAAGCTTGAGAGTCTCCGCTTCCGCTCCATTGCGTTCTCCTCAAATGTCCCTAAGAAAGCAGCCTTCGCTCGCAAAGACATCATGGACTCCACCACGAAGTCCACCAACGCATACGCAGTATATTCCACAAAGACAGCCTCACGAGAAGCAGCATTGAGACTCAACGGCACGGTCGTGCTAGACCGCCACCTCAGAGTAGACGAAGTGGCACACCCCAGTCAGACTGACCACCGACGATGTGTGTTTGTAGGCAACCTCGGTTACGTTGACGATACGCGCGCAATGGATGCAGGGATGGCAGAAGCTGATGGGCAAAAGCGCAAACCAAAGAAAGGACCTCCTGGCGACGTCGAGGAAGGGCTATGGCGCGAATTCGGTAAAGCAGGAAAAGTCGAGAGTGTGCGTGTGGTGCGAGACGCGAAGACACGAGTTGGCAAGGGCTTTGCATATGTGCAATTTGAGGTAAGCATTTCTTCGTTGCAGACCATATGGCTCGAAGCTAATCCATACAATCACAGGACGCCAACGCAGTCGAAGCCGCCCTCCTCTACAACGACAAGAAGTTCCCTCCCCTCCTCCCACGCTCCCTCCGTGTCGTGCGTGCCAAGAAACCTTCGATAGCGCGCAAAACATCAAACTTCTACCAGGAACAGGAAGGCGCCGCCTCTGGCGACCGCCAACCTCGTCGCAATGCAGGCGCAAAGCCTACAGCCGAGCAATCATCAATGGCAGGGCGTGCGAAGAAATTGCTAGGGAGGGCCGGCGGCGCGCAGACTGTCAAGGGTGCTGGACCAGGGACAGGGGCAAATGCTGGTATGGTTGAACGGAAGGGAGAGGTTGGGGAGGTTAGGATTGAGCGGAGGGAAAGTGCACCGAGGCCTATGCCGGGCGGGATTCGCAAGCCTGAGAGTTTCGTGTTCGAAGGGCATCGGGCTAGTAGTACGCAGGGGAATAAACACTTGCGTCTCGGTGGTGGTGGAGGCGGCAAGAAGTCGAAAGGGAAGCCGAGAACTAGGAGTGCGAATAGAGGAGCCGAGTGGAAGAAGAAGGGAGGGAAGTGATTGATCGACACGCCATTCTTCAGTATGTACAGAAATGTGTCAAGTTGGACGGCAAGACAGAATATCAATCAGTGCCATAATTAGACTGAGGAGAGTCTCTACAGATCATGCTTAAGCTTAGTCTCAAGACGGCGGCCAATGGCGCCTTGTGATATATTCATGTGATGCTGGCTCGCACATCCTTCGTGTTTGCTATGAGCATAACCAGCTATAGCTACGGCCTCATCCTCGCACTCTTCGAAACCCTGCCATCGTATATCCATACAGCTGCATCACCTCCATTCCCACTTCCTACCACTCTCCCCGAGCCTTTAACCTCTCCAATTTCGCCGCCTCCTCGTTGTGGAAGTCCTGCTGGTACTTTGCGATCACCTTCTCCAGGTTCATGCTGCCGTGTCCAGCGGGAACGTTGTAGGGACTGCCTCCGTTGATAGCTCTGTAGGGAAAAGTGGTGATTAGCTGGAAGTCCGTGGAGGATGTGTGAGACCATTATCTTGCTGCCCTGTCCTGCATCGCCTTTATCGCTCTCCCCATCTGCCACATCCACACCCCTCTCTTTCCATTGGCCCATCACACCACCTGTTCACCCTCGCTCTGCAAGTTTGAACCTTCCCTCGCCCCTTTCGCACAATCTCCACACCACAAGACCACAACTTACTCAGGAAACTTCAACTCAACCACATTCGGCATGGGCGTATTCCTGAACAAATTGCTGTCATGCGCCGCCCGCTCAACCGCGTCCGTGTGTAGTGCGTTCCTATCTTTCCACGACTGGCGCCATGCATCGTAGCTCGCAATGTAGCGTGTGATTGCGCTGGAGCCGGCCTCGGCGGAGGAGGAGAAGGTCCAGAGGAGGTAGCCGGTGGGGATGGCGGCGAGAGTTAGATATGTGCCGGTCTGGTTGGAAGAGTCGGGTCAGTCATTAGGACGCTGGGAGCAGCATGAAGTGTGAAGGAGAAGTGGACCAAGAGGGAAAGCTCAGATGTGTTTCACGTACGCTGAAGCCTTCGGCCTTGGATTGGGATGCGTGGGATGCGTGGGAGGATGCATAGCGGCGAGAGGGGATAGAAGACGCTTGTCGTAACGCCTGGCGCGGCGCAAATCGTGTGGCAGACATGGTATGTATCCTACTGCTGTCGCAACCACGACGAGATCATTGGAGATGGGCAAATCGTTGATTGGAGACCAAGATCTCGAGCTACCTAATGCGGCAGTGTGCGAGAACTCGGACGCATGCGGTCAAAATCTAGGAGGTACCGCATTGGTGCACCAGGAACACAAGGGCAGTGACCAATGCCAACCTCGTCTTCCCTTGGATGCCTCGTGGATATCGGCAAGAGGTCATGTATACTGCAGACCTGTGCCTGTGGCATACAAAGGAAGCCTGGCCACACTGAAAAGGGGCGATCAAAAGGGCCATATCTCCAAGACTATCATTAACAATAACAGGTCCAACTTTCCTGCTACTGATCAGCTGAACGAAGATAGGCGAGCTCTTCACGGTCATGTGATCAAGGCAGAGGACTGGGTGCTTTCAAAAATATCACGTTTGAGGTTTGTGACTGAAACAGTGCTCCACTGTGCTTGACCACGAGTCTAAAGTCTCCGTATGCACTGACCGGGGTTGTGCAATACGAGTACATATTGGATTACCCCGAGTTGAGTGCTCGAGCATTCTGTCGAGCGAGCACGACCGGGAGAAAGCACGACCGGCAGAAGCCTGAGAAGTTCTTCTTCTGTGGTAGGATAGAGTAGAGCAGGAAGAATACCCGTAGTTACCAGTCACTAGAATTGTCGCTAAGGCAGGAGGCTTGCAGTCATGCAGCCACCCAATATGTACTGCATTGAGTGACGTCTTGTTGATCTGGAATCGCAGACAGTGCAAATAGAAGAAATGAGTATATATTGGAAGTCTGGAAGACCAGGATAGCAGATTAGCCAGTAGTAGTGGCTCACTGTGCTAAGCCCTACCGACCTTATGCTGCCCTCGGTCCTTGCCGCCCCCGTCTTGACTACCCGTCCGCCCTTATTCTTCTTCTCAACCTCGAATTGTCTTCAACTTCAACCTTCTCATCGCCTACCGCATATCCATCTTCACCACTGCTTCCTCAATATTACTTCGTTCTCATCTAGTATCGATTCCTACAAGTGCTGCGAGCTGCGTGCTGAGTAGGCGTCCAAGCGTAAGTCGTTGACAGCTGGCTGCCGTTTGTGGATAGGCAGTTCTTTGTTCCTGCCCTCCGGCTACAGCAGCCGTAGCACGTTCATGCGCCTGGATTCGCAACTGCACTGTTATGCTTATGTCTAGCTTCTCCCGTCATTCCAAATCCCTCCTCTGTCAGATATTGCTAATACAGAAGCTGACTGCTCACCTGCAGTGTCACAAGTCATACCAGCCCGGCAACGAATAGATGGCGGCAGTTTCTCGTCTTCCGCACGGCCATAGCAGCAATCACGGCAATCCGTCTCATTATGGTAAGCCTGGGACTGAGCAATGTGCTCGAGGGGAATATGCGCATGCACCTATGTCCACAGTAGCCACCTCGCATCCTGGATTGCTGGCTTCGTCTCGCATCCTGCTTTACACACCTTGGACCTTTCGGTCTCTAAAAGGCTATGGTTCTACACGATTGAGAATGTCATTGTGACCCAGTTATCGGCTAACGGCATTATGCAATAGGCAGTGGAGACTCGAGAGGATCGCGAAGTCCTTCAGATACCATGAAAGGCGTGCTTTCTGGAACCAGCTCTGTGGAAAAGCCACTCGGGGGTGCGTGAACCGTTCAGAGCACTCTGGTTGACCATACTAACGGGTCAAGTTGACGGGCAACCTTCGAAACGACGCGGACCGAAACCCGATGCAAAACCAGCACTTACCAGACGCCAAGAATTAAATCGACAAGCGCAAAGGTGCATCTACCAACACGCATGATAAAGTCAGGCCAACTCAATACTAAGCCAGCTCTAGAACACATCGTGAACGGAAGGAAATCTACGTCAAAGGCCTGGAGCTTGAGGTCGGCAAACTCAAGGACCTCTACACACAAGCTGTTAGCGAGCGCAACCGTACCAATCTCGAGAACGAGAAGCTTCGGGCTCTACTTTCAGCGAATGGCATATCATATTCTGCTGAGCTAGCTCCGATCGGACATCAGCCTAGCTCGAGTGGTAGTTTCTCCGCCAGTTACCGCCACACACCATCTCAGACTTCCGGCACACGAAGTCCGCTGCAACGAAGTGGCAATAGCCCTGAAGATGATCGGCCGAGACGACGTCGGACTCCAGCGACAGGCGTTGATTATGGCCAGACTGGCATTGATTTTGTTCTAGCGTATGACGACCGCCACAACCCCCACCCTTCACCTCGTCATGATTCCTGAATTCCAGTCAGTCTATCGTGGGTGGAGATGAGGCAGGCAAACGTATTCTGACTTGTTTACCTTGGTGCACAGTCTCGAAAAACCTTGTTCGGACCACATGCAGATGCTTTGTGTGAGGTCGCATGACTCGGAAGAGGATGTGTCGGGACATGCACTGATGGCAACGTGCCCGCCCGTATATCACATCATACAACATCCCGAAACGCAATACCCACACAAGCTTCCCGACCTCCCTCCAGTCGACCTAGTCACACTACTCGAGTCGAGTAGTCGACTACCTTTGGTAGACAACGAGATCACGCCAGTTATGGCCTGGTCAGCCCTTACGAAAGACGAACGATTTTACACGCTTATGCCACACGACCTCGAGGATATACAGCACGAGCTCTTGCAGAAAATACGCTGCTATGGGTAAGTTGGTGGAAGTTAGTTGCGATGCACTCGACTAACACTATCAAGGTTCGGAGCTGTCCTCGAGGAGTTTGAGGTCTTCGATGCTCTTGAGCTGGGTCTTTCTCGATGTAGCTTAAATTAACAAAACCACGATGATTATGAACAACGTGAAGTATCACAAACAGCATGCATAGGGGCGGCGTACTCAAGGGTCAAATCGGCGAACAGCTCTAGGTGGCACCATCTAATCGAAGTATCTGTTTTATATGATAGTGTTGTCATGAATTTCCCTCCTTCAATGCAAGGCTACAACTATGGTGATCACGTACGTGCCATTGTAAAACCCGTTCGTACCTCCTGTTGCCTCTTTGTCGGATCGTATGGCTCTGCGTTGTCTGCTTGGCCGAGTGCGGATCATCATGACAAAGAAAAATGACAAAGGTGGTGGAACAATGGAGTGGTATCTACTGCAAGCAGCGTCGAGTACAAAGCCATAGTGTAGCCAAGCCAGACAACGCCTAAAATATTGATGCTTGCTGAGCATGATTCACATTTCATCAGACTGCTCACCTACACCAACGCGACCATATACCGAAGGAGACAGTCAGTATACTTTACCAGCATCAACAACACTTTCTCAGAATCAAGACACCACTCATTGCAGACGACAACAAAACCTCCAAAGCCCAACATGTGTGTACACAGCCTCTACATCTTCACCAAATGTGGCCACTTCCTCTTCTCCGAGCATCCCGTCCTGCCCTGCTCCTCCTTCCCCATCTGCCACAAATCCCGCAGTCAATTCTCCTCACCACAGAACATGTCTGCGCATCCTCTCCACTCGCGCCTCCTCGACAGCGCCTGCGCCGTGTGCAAGCGACGTGCTGCTAGAGAAGAGCGCGAGCGCGAGCAGCGTCTTGCAGAGGTGCGTAGCATCTGGACGAAGGACATTAAGGTGGAGGAGGCGCGCTGGAGGATACATTTTGGGGCGAAGAAGGGGGAGGAGCCGGTTATTGTCAGGAGATTGACGGAGGGGATGTCGGGGAGTGGGAGGACGCATGAGAGGAGTATGAAAGAGCTTGAGGAGGGTGGGTGGGCGTGAGGTGAGAGACTGAGGTGAGGTGGTCCGTGCACGAGATGCCAAGACTTTTGCATTGGCCGAGAGAGAGCAAGCTGCTTTCGACACACTCGGCAAGTACACTCGCAATATACAGCTTTACAACAGACTAGAAGTCCTTGTATTCGCTTCTCCATCGCCTTCGACCAACGCGGACCACATACCCAGCGTAGCAGCATATCAGCCCAAGAGGTCCTCGCTGAACAGCACGATCTCCATCTTCGACCTCGAACTACACTTCCCCTCCCAGCTCGAAGCGACCTCTCGTCAAGCCTAGCTGGTTGATACTCCACACATTTCCATTCCGACTCGCAGACCTCAAGTCCTCCAGAATTTCAATAAAATGCCGATTCCCGAATCCGAGTACTTTCTCTCGCGCAAGCCAACAGTCCCTCCGACCTTCGACGGCGTCGACTACAACGACAACAAGGCCCTCAAAGCTGCACAAGATGCCGTCATCCGCGAACAGTGGGTCCGTAGTATGATGGCACGATTGGTCAGGGATGAGATGGGAAAGTGCTATCGGAGGGAAGGTGTCAATCATTTGGAGAAGTGCGGACCGCTACGAGGTGAGTTGTGCTGTTGAGTCTATATAAGAGGAGGGTTTCGCATGTACAGAAGAGTGGAGGTTATAAAGGCGACTGGCAGTGAGGAAAGAATGGGCACGTATGAACGATGTGCAACAGCAGCGGTGCAAGAAGAGCAGTCAAGCGTTTTATTGCAAAATAGTGCCATCAAAGAGCTTCGCTAACATGGAATACGCACATAGAGCGATACATGGAGCTATTGAAGGAGTCTAAGATCCGGGGTTACATTTTCGACCAGCAGAACTATGTGCCAAAATAGGGCTATAGTGAGGATATACATGAAAGACCGGGCAAGCAGCAGACATGTGGCCAACAGGCCAACGCAAGCTGGTATGAGTGAACCAAGGTAGTACAAATGCATTGCACAGCGAGTACGATTTATCGACCACTTTCAGAACATCACATGTCTCCGAAGATGTGAAACGTGAGCCCGGGCGCTTAGGTTGTTTCAAGCTTGGAGGTTTCAGGCTTGCGCGGCAACACCAGAAGTGGTACAAGTGTCCCTGAAAGAAAACAATGTTCCGTGGTGACAATTTCGTGTATCGCTTCTCGTGTGACCTGTGAAACCGCGACATCTGCGACCTGCTGTCTTTGACGCTGCACACACATTTCACTCTCTCTTCCTGTTTCTGTCACTATACACTGCGTTTTCTCCCACTACTAATGTCATAGTCAAACATCGTATAGTCTCGATGTCTCAACAAATGGACGCACGCCTCACTCCATATGTACCTCATCCTTTGTTCCAGGAGACGTGCCGTTCATGGAGCCGTCCACCTGGCCAAAGGGAACACTGGCCGAATGTCCGTAGACTTCGCACAGATCTGCAATACGAGGATGGCTCGATATCAGCATACACCTCCGCGCAGAGCCGACAACTTGAAGCACCACGAGCACCGCCACTTCAAGCAGAGAAAATTACCGAAATGACTGAAGTCAAGAACCATAAACGGCCGTGGATGATTCCTGGTGTTGGATTGTCGCCTGCATGCTTGCGCTCCTCGCCTGCTAAGCTGGCCCCTCAAGTAGTGCTTGAATCTCGGAGAACGATCACAAGCCCAGCAGTTCCAGCATTTCGACCTTCGTCAAGCGTTTACACTCGACAAGAGCCAAACTCTCCACTATGCCAACAGCAAGCCTTCTGGCAAACGGTCTTCTCCAGTCCTCAGGTCCATAGTCCAGTCCATGATCAGACAACCACCACACCACAACTGAAGATCGTGCCGACCGATTGCGAATCGCTTGCGATCAGACAGAAGCAACAGCATCAAGATGTCCACAACGTATCAGATGCACAGAGTAGTGGTGGCGGGAGTGCTACAACCTACTTCTCGGACACGTCCGGCATCGCCTACTTCCTGCCAGGCGCATTGTCATTTACCTCATCTACCAGATCAAGCAGCATGATCAAGAACTCCGACGATCTTTTCATCAACACGAATACACAATCTTGGGATTTGGGAGAATGGCCTAGCGCGCGTTCCGGCAATGCGAGCGAGCTCAAGCACACAGGGACGTCTTCGCCAGCTGTGTTAGATTCGGCTCATTCTTATGGCTGGTGGGATGTTCTGAGGACGCCTTTCCTGGTCAATACGCCTGCCGTAACTGAGAGTCCGGCGTCCGCCTCTGGACTAGCGATCCCGATGGCTCAGGCTCAGGCAGATGCTCTGAAGGAGGTGCTGTTGAACGTGCCGTCGCTAGCGAGCGTGAGTGCAAATGCATTCACGAACGATACAAGTAACGTTGCAACGTTTCCAACCCAGAAGCTTGATATCAATAGCAGCGAGGACAAGCACAATCACCATTTCCGTCTAGATAGACCCGAACCGCCGATGAACATGCGTTCACCACCACCGCGAACGACTTCACTGCTCGCTGATGCTCTCTCATCACATGATCATACACATCAGCCAGAGGCACAGTACAGATCTCATCCACGAGATCTCTTGCCATTCAGAACGCCACTTCAGCCAGTTCCGACGCACACACAACCGTCATTTGGGATGGACGCGATCATGCCTTTACCTCTGCAACAGCAACGTCGCAGACCCCCATTACCCATGCCTATATCTACGGCACCAACAGACTCGCATCGTCTCCACCCATTTGCGATCCCGCTCAACCAATCTATTGCGTCGCCCATGTTCTTTCACACCGTCCTCAATCCCTCCAACGAAATCGACACTCATAATAACAATAATGCCACACCCGTCATCCCGCGACCAGAACGTCCTCCGCCTCTACCACCGATTCCGGTTACAGAGACCTTCTCTACATGTGCTCTCGGTGCTGCCCGGACCCACCTGCCTCCAGCTCCAGGCTCAAAACAGAGGGGCATGTTCTCGAACTCGCTCGAACGTGTAAAGCGAGACCGCGGACGCAATCGCGATCGAGATCGCGATCTGGACGGAATGGACTTTTGCTGTCGCGGCATTGCGGATAAGCTCGTGACTTTAGAATTCGAGCCACCTCCGCGAGTGGATCGGGCTGGTCGTCGTGCTGCTGAAAAGGATATCAGTATGGAAGGTGCAAGACATCAATTGAGGAGGAGGAGGAACATGGCAAAGTAGTGAGGATGCCTATAGTGAGAGACCTGAGACAAGGAAAGGGTGGGCACGTGAACGAAGCACGAGAGATAGACCAATGGCGAGGGCATGGGAGGGACACTGGGCACCAAAAGGGAGAGTCGTTGGGCAAGAGCGTGGGTAGATGGATGGCAGGGATATTGAGATGAAGAAGTGATTGATTCTTTATCTATGTCCGGATATCTTGCTCTACCACATACGACCACAGGAAACTGAGAACAGGCCATCCCGTCCGCTCTGGCGTACTTAAGCAGTTTACCGGCTGCGTAGTAGTTGGGTGGGTGACCACCAGCGAATTTCAGCTGTTGTATGTTCCTTTGTTTTTGCTCTTCCTTTTGCTCACCATGTCTTGGCGGTGACGGAGATACTGTACTTCGTATCTCCGATTGCATTGAGTCACCTTGTTGTTCCTTAGATTGGGATTGACCTTCATTCGACCCGCACACAGTAGCACCTTCCGCGCCAAAGATTACAGCTCACTTATCCGCTTTGGAAGAAACGTAATGGCACCGGTAAGACAATGGCAGACTTTAGTCTGCATTACTGCTCCCAACTTACAGCATCTCCATGTATCATGTCTTATGAATTTACAAGCCCGGCTAAGACTAACCTCTTCGAACGACTACAGTTCCGCGCAGCCCGCTCAACGCGATCCGGTCCTGTCCGCGGACAGGCAGACAATGACACGCTCGACGGTCTGCCCATCCGCCAATGGCGCAAGCAAGAAGTCGTCGTCGGCGCAAACGACCCACCCAGCAGCGTGACCGACGCGCCGCGAAGAGGTGAAGGGATATGGAAAGAGTTACCCATGCCAGAAGGCTCCAACAACTATCCGATCTGGTCACAACAAATATTACGCGCCGCAAGGGCTGGGCGTATTTTACATTCCCAGGAGATCATTCGCAAGCTATATGGCAAGAAGAGCGCCGAGGACGATAAAGGCGCAGAGGTGGACGAGGCGGAAGAGGGCGATGAGAAGCGCGGGACGAAGCGCGATTCGCAAGGCCTCGCGGTCTCGAAGTGGACGCAGCTTACGCGGCAGCAAGAGGAGTCGAATACGGAATATCTTGCTAAGAGACGGGTTGGACTTCCTTCCGTGCATCGTATCCCGGCGATCAACGCAAGCAGTCTGAAACAGATCCGTGTCCGTCGCGTCGACGCGGACAACCAACCTGTAATCTACGAAGTCCTTGTGGGCGAGGGAAAGATCGTTCAGGGCGAAGCTACAGAACAGTTGCCTGGAGATGACGAGCTTGTCGTCAAGCCTGCGCCCGGGACTATGGTTGAAGGGCTGGGGGTGACCAACGAGAATGGCCTGATAATCTACGCAGAAGCCCCAGTCCAATTATTCGGTCGTGGACGAGCAGCACAACCAAAGAAGAAGACGAAACGTGGCGCGGCTAAAGGCCGGAAGAAGGCTGGTATTGCTAAGCCAACCAGTTTACCAGCCGGCACGGGTATCACGAGCGATGCAACCGCCGAGCCTGATGACACAGCCATGGTCGATGTGGACGACAGTATAGTAGACACAACTGCCGCTGCCGGGGATGATGATGCAGAGGATGGCGAAGAAGACGACGAGGACGAGGGCGAGGGCGAAGATCGTGAGGTTGATGCTGATGCTGAAGGCGAAAATGACGACGATCGAGAAGAGGGCGAATTGACGCCAAGTCCTGAACCTGGAGCGCAGGATAGCACGGCCGTGCTACAGCAGTTCAAGAATGCTGCACAGAACCCACCAGCACCGCCTATATTACGACCACAACCACAACCGCAAACGCAAATGCAACAGCCAGCTATCATTGAACCGACGCCTTCTCTGCCCTCGGAGACGCCTCAACCTCAATCTCAGGTTGCAGCCGAGACAGCTCTACCAGAACCAGCTCTACCAGACCCAGCTCTACCAGAACCAGCTCCACCAGAACCAGCTCTACCGGAATCAGCTCTACCAGACCCAGCTCTGCCACCCGCGACCAATACCGGTCACGATACCTCCCGAGAGTCTTCCTACTCACCTCCAGGCGTTGCCACCCCAAAGCCCTCAGCACAATCAATCCAGCCACCGCACATCATGCAGCAACCTCCGGTCCCAATGATCCCCGGACTTTCCGCGACGCAACCTCTGGTATCTTTATTAGGCGCCCCGATCCAACCAGTACCCTCCAGTCATGCTCAACAGGTTGTATCAGCTCCTCCTGCGTATCAAGGTGAACTCGGAGATGGTAACATTGAAGATGAAGATGTGGAAGAAGGCGAAATATACTGATGTGGACGTAGATTGGAATGACGACGATGTGTTTTGGGATACGTTTTATACCAATTGATATAGAAGCATGAGAAGATGAAAGTATTCATTCAACACGATATTGAGGACTTCGCAGATTGGCTTCGGCTGAGAATGTCTACCACATCGAACAGCCTTCTTCGCCAGCATTAGCTAGAGCAACGGTACTCAGCATCGGCATTGCATAGGTCGGAATATACGCAAAGCATTGTACTAAGGTACTCGTCGCGGTTCATACAGAAACGATGATTTCTCCACTGCCGCCGGCCTTTCCGAGGTTTTCCCAGTGAGGGGAAATGCCAAGAGAATGAGTGACTTCGACTACATGAAACATGAAACATGCTTCCGATCGGCAGGGTGTGGTGCCCTCCGCTGATGTACTTTGTAGCTCTGCTGTGTCCCCTGCTACGGACCATCTTCGAGCGAGCCACGCTCATCCAATTCCCAGCTGAGAAAGTACCTCCGTCGATCATGTATACAGATACTAGTCTACCAGGCGAGGGGATAGTGCTCGACAGGCTGTACCAGCGTGTACAGTGCGTCATGGACTCCCTTTGCCAGACTCCGTGTGATCTCGTGACTCTCTCTCCCTCGATTCAGCCCCTAAGTTACGACCTGTTATACAGCTACGTGAGCAGGTTCCGAGCCTCAGTTGACCTTGTGACTCAAATCAGCCCCGTGTGACATGATCTACTGTGAGTCTGTGAATTGAGTGCTCATCATGCACAAGCGCCACTTGGCATGGAGAGGGGAAGGCGGGGTTCTATCACTACGATCGAGATGATGCGATAGTGAGAGGGGCCTGTCCTTGGGCCACCCCAGGGACTGAAGTAAGACTGCATCCACAAGCAAAACTCTGGAACAGCCAGCTAACAGCAAAGCGAGAGCATCATGGCAACCAAGCTCATCTTCATTGCAGCTGCTCTGCTCAGCGGCACTGGAGCACAGAACATCACCTCCGACACGTACTTCTATGGCGACTCACCACCAGTCTATCCTTCTCGTACGTCTTCTACAGTCAAAGCTATTACCCCTATACTGACAATTACCAGCTGTAGGAGACGGTGCCGGCGATTGGGCCAGCGCCTACGTAAAAGCCACCGCCTTTGTAGCTCAGCTCACCAGTCAGGAGAAATGGAACTTGACTGCTGGAATCTCGGCCAACAATAGCTGCCCCGGCAACATCAATGCCATTCCGAGACTGAACTTTCCTGGTTTATGTCTTTCTGACGCCGGTAACGGGTTGAGGAGTACTGACATCGTCAATGCTTATCCTGCTGGCTTGTCTGTTGGTGCTAGGTAAGCTCTATGCATATCGTGCGCCACTGGTTCGTCGCTGACACTGGTCTTTCCAGCTGGAACAAGAGCAGTGCTGCCGAGCGAGGCCTCGAGATGGGTGGAGAGTTCCGTAGGAAGGGCGTCAACATCGCCTTAGGTCCTGTAGTATGTTGCCCTTCGCTCTTCAACACAGTCATCACTAACAGACTCAGGTCGGCCCCCTAGGCAGAATAGCTGAAGCCGGCCGCAACTGGGAGGGCTTCACGAACGACCCATACCTTGCTGGTGCTCTTGTCTACGAGACTGTCGTTGCCTTCCAGTCGACCGGAGCCAGCACTTGTGTAAAGCATTTCATTGGCAATGAGCAGGAGACCAACCGCAACCCTAGCACTAATGCTCAGAACCAATCTGTGGCATCAGTGAGCAGCAATATTGATGATGTTACGATTCATGAATTATACTCGTGGCCGTTTGCTGAGGCTGTTCGTGAGTGCTGTCTTACTTCTGCAGTGTCAGGATAGTGACTAACAGCTTGAGCAGGTGCTGGTACAGCATCGGTTATGTGCTCGTATGTGGTATCTTCCATGGCCGGCTGTACCTACTGATGGCAATTATAGGTACAATCGAATCAACAATTCATATGCTTGCCAGAACAGCAAGACACAAAACGGCATACTTAAGACAGAACTTGGCTACCAGGGCTTGATTATGTCCGGTAAGGACTCCTTCTCCTATGCATCACCCTCAGACTGACTTCATTAGATTGGGGCGCCCAACACGCTGGCGTTGCAGCCGCGAACGACGGCCTGGACATGTCTATGCCGTCCTATCCCTTTGGTTACGGCAACCTCACTGCACAGTACACCAACGGCTCTGTGTCTGCATCCCGTCTGAATGATCAAGCCACACGCATCATCGCCATGTGGTACTATCTGGGGCAAGACTCAGGATATCCCGCACTTGGACTCGGCATGCCACCCAGTCCTTACAGCGCGCCCCATCCGCAGGTGATTGGCACGAGTCCGACATCGAAGAGTGTGCTCTTGACGGGTGCCCAAGAAGGCCATGTGCTTGTGAAGAACGTCAATGGGACGCTGCCGTTTCAGATGCCAAGACTGGTGTCACTGTTTGGATATGCTGGACAGGTCAACTCGACTTATGATTTCAATCCTAGTAGCTTTCGGACGCAACCGCCACAGTGAGTTCGCAAGACTGCAAGTGTTGAAGCTAGTTCTGAGCATGATAGGTCCATCCCAGGGCTCCTCTGGGTCGGAGGAGGCTCGGGAGCGAACAACCCAGCCTTCATTTCAGACTACGTATGTGCCTTTGGCGACAGAGCTTATCAGTACGACACTTCGATCTTGTGGGACTTTGTCAACGTCAACCCGTTCGTTGATGGTGCCACTGATGCTTGTATTGTCTTCTTGAATGCATTTGCAACAGAAGGCTGGGATCGTACAGGTATGATCGTGCTCAATATGGCCGAATCAAAGCTTACATTCTTCCAGGCCTTCATGATGACTTGAGTGACAGTATCGTCCTTAATGTCGCGGCGAAGTGCAAGAACGTACGTATTGGACTTCTTCGATCCGAGAATCATTCACTGACTGAAACTCCGGACCATCGTCGTGATCGATAATGCCGGTATCAGACTCGTCGACACTTTCTACAACCACCCCAATGTCACAGCCATCATCTACGCTCATCTGCCCGGCCAAAATGCAGGTCGCGCTCTGGCTTCGCTTATCTACGGAGACGTCAGCTTTTCAGGCAAGTTGCCATACACGGTTGCCAAGAATGAATCTGTAAGGCTCTCTTTAACTCTTGTTCATGGAGTTCATACTGATTGAGATGGTGTAAGGATTATAATGTTCTGGCTCTATCCCAACCCGAAGGAATCGACTACCTCTTTCCCCAATCCAACTTCACCGAGGGTGTCTACATCGACTACAGATACTTCGACCGTGCAAACATCACTCCCCGCTTCGAATTCGGCTTCGGTCTCACCTACAGCGTACGTCTTCGCATTCCACATCCTACTCACTCTCTTCACCCTTCGCCATTTGTACACCACTAACCCCCTCTCCCACCCTTAGACATTCACCCTAACAAACCTCACCGCCTCCATCACCCCCAACGCCACCCTAACTTCCTACCCCTCCCCCGCCCGCATCCTCCCCGGCGGCAATCCCAACCTCTTCACCTCCCTCTTCACCGTCACCATAAACCTGACCAATACCGGCCCCGTCACCGCAGCCGAAGTAGCTCAGCTGTACGTCGGCATCCCCAATGGTCCTGTCAAGCAGCTTCGTGGCTTTGAGAAAGTCCTGCTCGCTCCTGGTGCCGCCGCCCAAGTCACGTTTGCGCTGACGAGGAAGGATTTGAGTACGTGGGATACGGTGGCGCAGGAATGGAAACTGCAGACAGGGACGTATACGATATACGTGGGGAATTCGAGTCGGAATCTGCCGTTGGCGGCGAGCTTGGTCATTTCTGGTGGTGGGGCATCTTCATCCTCTTCCTCACCATCCTCGACATTATCGACTGTCACAGTTGGAACTGGCAGCAGTAGTGGCGGTGGCAGTGGAAGTGGAAGTGGCACAAGCACTTCGTCGCCGTGGGGAGCACCGTCGGGGATTGCAAAGGCGCCTTGGCCGACGGCGAGCTGGAGTTGTCCG
>Ga0058698_10000281_pt1 | contig 30181 bp, 30 predicted proteins | sample AgamicAsSfe_FD_67288 | JGI IMG/M metagenome (GOLD analysis project Ga0058698, IMG submission 67288) | Agave microbial communities from Guanajuato, Mexico - As.Sf.e | ecosystem: Host-associated > Plants > Phyllosphere > Phylloplane/Leaf | place: Guanajuato, Mexico | collected 2012-05-30
TGGAAGAGGTTTGAAGCGAAAGTCTATGTAGTAGTGGCTGCCTATGTGCACGCGATAGGTGAATGAGCTTCCTTGATCGGGCTGAAGCTACCTTACTCAGCCCCCACTTGCGGGGTGCAACCACACGTCGCGCGACCTCCCCCATCAGGTTTCTTCACTTTACCTCTTGCACACCCCTCGCATATCGTATCGCTGCGCTAGAACCACAATGAACAGGGCAAACGCGCTGCATCACGGTTGGAGTGCGGAGGCGACGGGTGCAGGAAATGGCGATGGCGCGTGAGAGGCCCGAAGCGCGTTCACTCACCTTTTCCCATCACACATTGCTTTTGTCTCGTATCGTCTTAACTAACCTGAGGTATGCAGATATACTCAAGTTTCTTCTTCTTCAACCTCTAGTTTCACAGCCATCAATCAGCCCTCGACGCAGTTCCCGACGCCCCAATCACCAATAGCGGCACCCATCCAGCAAAACCAAGCGCGGCGAAGAGCGACCGTTCATGGGCGGCGGCGACATAACCCTGCTGTTGCCCAGTATCTCGGACTTGGTACTGCAAGCGAGCCTACACATCTCGAGATATATGCTTCTTTACCGGCAACGCCAGCCAGCCCACCGCTGAAACCTACACGCAACCGAATAAAGTTGGCTGCGTTGGCTGCCCATGGAAACACATTGGATGATAGACACACGAATGCGGAAGCGAGGGCAACTGTCAATCAACGGCGTGTGTCGGAGAGCTTCCGGGTGACGAAACCTGTACGCAAGTCTGCGGCATCCGCATCCAAAGCTCCACCATCTAGGACTACACAATCAGCATTCATTGACGATGTGCGACCACAGAAGCCAGCAGCAGATGATGAAGGAACAACTTTGTCAGATCATGTTCCTACCACTCAAGCCTATGAGGTGATGCATCATCGTTTCGCAAGCTCTGAGACTGTTCAGAATGTCAGCCAAGACACCGTGGCCATACGGCCTGTGCAATATTCGGTTGACGTTGGCTTGTTCATTCTCGAAGACGATGATTGTGATGCTACTGAAGCTGGACACGTTGATCTCGACCTGGCTCTCCAGCAACATGAAACTCTGAAATCCGCGGAAGATGACTTCGACTTTGACATCAATGATGATGAACTGCTCGCATTGATACCTGAAGATGGTGGTACATGTTCTGACCTTGCAAAGCCTACTTCGAAGTCCCACGCGCAGTCCTACAACACGGACAACGACAGATTATGCCCCACTCCAGGCTCATGCACCGACATTCCTATCATGCTTGAAGAAGTCACCACCAAGACGAGTTCACAGCAATTGTCAAAACAGTTTACATCTCCAGTCACTCCGACAACGCGCTTGCAGGCCGCATATGGCAGCTCAGGTTCCGCGGAGATTAGGAAACCAATCGTCAGGCCGCCGTTCCCTGAATCTGTTCGCGATCGCTCGCCTATTATCGGTCTCTCGTCAAACTCGTTGCTCAGAACGTGTTTTCGCATCGGTGAGGTGATCAATCAGAGTTGTCAAGCATCCAAGTCTGGGAAGCGCATTATGATCGAAATGTACGCTAGAATCCTTGCTTCGGAGCGAACTGGCACAGAGCAACAATTCACATTCTGCGACCTCTTCCATGCAAGGCCGCCTTATATCAAAGGAGCATACAGCGCTGCGATCTGGAAGTCGGTGCCCCTGTTCGAGTACGACTGCAGTAGGCTTTTACAACAAGGGCGGATATGTCGGTGCATTGGCACCATGAAGCGAGAGGGAAAAGTGTGGACCATGACCGTGCTTAACATTTGGGAAGCTACCTGGGAAGATACTGAGTGGGTAGAGGCCATTGTGACCTTGTAGCAGCATCGTGGGAAGTACTCAGGGGTGCTCAAAACAGGGATGATCTATGGGTGATCTAAGCGTCATAATCGACACCATAGCGGCAGCCGTGAGAGAGAGCTCGATATGCAACGGAGCAATGTATTCACTGCATGTAAGAAGATAGTCCAGGAACGTGTTCTGAGTTATATGCGTTTAAAGACGCTGTTTCGTTTTGACAGGCTCAGAGCATGGTTCACCCTTGGTAGGGGCTTCTTTCCACGTGATGATAGGCCATGATTAACCGCCCCGCCAACGTACGGGCCATTGCTGTTCCACCAATTTGACTTCTGCTCACAGCACGTTGCTGAGAGAATGAATTATAAGGGTCGTCCTGCCAGATTCACCCTACGACGCAATGTTGACGGCGGCCATGACGCCAGCCATCGGTAGCGAACGCGAAACCACCGACTCTCGCGGTGCAGCCATGATGGAGCCTCAACCTCAACTGGAGACAACGCCGCCAAAGACGAATTCGCCCAAAGCACGGTCTCTCTCGGACAGCACGCCCCGTCTTGAGCCCTCTCCGAAGTTCCGCGAACCCGCACGCATGTCCAAAGATGACCAAACTATCGTCGCCAGCCCCAGTACACCGCGTAGGCCAGACTTCCTCTCGCGAGGCCTGTCTCTGCAAATGCCCCCTCGAGAGTCGCCTATGCTCAGTCCCGCGCACTTCGCCGCCCGTGTGCCCCTCTCTCCACAGCTAGATTCGCGTAACACCTACGCGTCGCCTGCTTCTGTCCTGCCCCGACGGTCCCGCGGCGCTGAGTTCTCAAGAGCCTGCACCAACCTCCACCACTCGACGCTCCCCGACCAGTCTTCGCCCGATTCTTCGCCGACCATTACGCAAAAAGGCATCAAGATACCGCCGCGGAAGCCTCGCTCCAACTCAATGCTGCTTGACTCGCCCAATGTGAGCCTACAGGGTGGATGGAGTCACGGCGATAGAACCGCCCCTTCGAGTTCGGTCGGCAGCATCAACATGATGGGCTCAGAGGACTCGAGTAGTTCTTCGGATGAGGTGGATCCACTGGACCCTGAGGACAACGACGACCCTATGATCATGACTCCACAAGCGAAGACCAACACCCTTTTTCCAGGACTCAACGCTGGCAACAACGGTGTCTTTTCGAATCTGTTCTCACCCGGTGGACAGCCCAACTTTGCGAGCATGCATCGAGCGAGATTGCGCAAGGGTAGAAGCCGAAAGAGCTCGAGCTCAGCCAGTGGACACAGCTCCATGGCAAGCCCCGGGCCGGCCTCACCGCCAAATGGCAAAGATACGGGATATTTTGCGCGAGAAGCGGCCATGCGTAAAGCGGGTTCGCGACGAGAGAGCCTTTCCCTTTTTGCCAACGACCTCCACATCTCATCTGGAAACGATAGCGGTGACGAGGGCGGTAACATGCCCCAAACTCCGGGTGTAGTACGACGGGTGGTTTCACGGAGGGGTAATCTGCTGGTGAGTACATGAATCAGTACAACGGTACAAGTTGCTAACTTTACTAGCCAAAGTCAAGACAGTTCGGCCGCATCAGAGCGGAGTTGTTCGAAGAAGCTGCTCCCGTTGACAGCGAATTTCGCCGCGAAGCCGAGATCATTCGACAAGTGAGAGAAAGCGACACGGATCTAGAGCGACCTTCGGGAACCGCGCAATCATCACCCAACTTGCTGCCAACAGTTCCAGGCCTGGATGGACCCCTTGAGGGTGTGCCAGAGGAGGGCAGCGAAAGCAACATGAGTCTAGATGGATCGACGTCTAAGGGACTTTTCGGTGCCTTTGGTAGTCTACACAGTGGTCGCAATTCGGTCAGCAACGGCTTCTGGGGTTCACGCGCTGCACACACTCCTCCACCGTCCTTTCCTCGTGCAGAATCATCCGCAATGAGCGAGGACATGAACATGGACTCCCCAACTATAGGCGGTGGGGCATCTAGAGCGTCTACGCCAGGGGCAATGCAGCCTCCCACAGCAGCCGAAGCTTTGAAGAAGTCGAACAAACGCCGGCGAGATGACGATTTCGACGAAGCTTCAATCAAACGTCGTGCAGTCTCACCAGGTGTCAGCGCTCATGGCAGCCCAGTCATCTCGCAGTCTCCTGCACAAAGGGACAACAGTCTTTGGGGCACAAATACCAAGGCCAGCCGGGAAACGTCAATAAGTGGTCAATCACATGGTGAACGCTCAAACAGTGGAGGCAGCATGAGCATGACGCCAACATTGGGCCCAAAGCGGATAGGTCTACAGGGCATGACCGATACCAATGATGGGCTGATGAAGATGAGCATCGAGTGATTGCCAGACGTGACTTTGTGTAGAATATTTGTGGCATTGATCATGACTTAGCGCGGCGTTTCCGGGTCTACGAGATCAAAAAGGGTCGCTCAAGGTGTATAGATACCCATCGTTAATATTTAGTTTCAACATGAAGTAAAAAAAAGCGGATAGCTCCAAGTACACTATGATGTTCTGATGCTCTCCCCTCCACATTTGTGGTCCCTGCACTTCCCGAACCCCACTAAGCGCTCCTGTCCACCCGCAGCTTCGACAACGCGCCAAACAATTGAGGTCGCAACACGAACCTGATCTCCAACTTCCGCATAGCGAGATATCGCAGCCATGTCACGCACAGCAGCTCTCTCCTCTTTCGTCGACAGCGCGCCGCCTGGTGAAGTATGCTCTCTAAATCCACGTGTAGCTTTCGCCAGCACATGTACTGACAGCAACCCAGCTTGTCGAAGTTACCAAGGCAATCAAGTCAATCCTCGGCGATGAATCAGTCCAGAACGAACTCTCGCCTGCCTTCCAAAAGTACAACGAGGAGCAGTACACCACAACGAAGCTTCCGGGCGGCAGCACCGAAGTTCTAGTCAGCGAATACAACTCGTTAGGAGACGGCAGATACTACGACATCGATACACAGAGCTCCTTCGACTTTGACCATGCGACTGGCAAGGCAAGCGCAGTCCAGAGCTACGTTGTCGAGAGCGCGCATGAGGATCTCCTGTATGTCTCACCTCACACAGACACCCTCTGGCCATACGGCACATTGTTTGCGCGAGCTTAGTACTAACACACACCACAGGAAGAGCCTCAACAAGTCCCTCGGCACCCACGCCTCAGAACACTACCCCAAATCCTCCCACGGCGTCTTCCCCGTTCCTTCGTCCCCCTCTTCCCTCGCCATCATCACCGTCGCAAACAAGTACTCCCCCACAAACTACTGGAACGGCCGCTGGCGCAGCTCCTACATCTACGACACCTCCTCCGGCTCCATCTCCGGTAGCATAAAAGTCGACGTGCACTACTACGAAGACGGAAACGTGCGTCTGCTCACCACCAAGGAGGTCAACCTGAGTGCTGGCGGCAGTGCAAATGGAACCGAGATCATGAGGAAGATTGCTGCCGAGGAGAAGAAGTACCAGGAGGATCTCAACAAGGCGTTTGGCAGTCTGAGTGAGGGCGCTTTCAAGGCTCTGAGGAGACAATTGCCGATTACGAGGCAGAAGATTGAGTGGGAGAAGATCAGTGGTTATAGGTTGGGCCAGGACATTGGTGGTGGAAGGAGGTGAGAGGGTTGTCCGATCAATTGATTAGCATAGCGGGTGGTCGAATGCTTGAACGATGAGCAAGAAGAGTGGTATCTTTGAGGAATAGAGGTTACTGAATACGACGCATCCAACAATTCCCAATCCATTACTGATGGTCGTTTCGCCCCTCCCTACTGAAGGTAAGAGTTGCTGTTATCGAGGTCGGCTCCATCAACAACCAGCCTTATTCTTTGATCATTACTTTTCAGCCTCCACTTCGCAGAGACCGCCCGTCTACACAACAGAGCTTTTGGGATCCCTGGATTCCACAAATATCAACGGACAGAAACAGCAGTCATGATACACATACTTTGAAGAACGACTACGCTTCCTCGAAGAGAGTAGATAGGACGGTTGCTCCTACCGAAACAGCACTTCCATGGTATGGCTTCAGCTGCTGGAGCAAAGAAGAGGGAAATGTGGTACAAATCTATATAGTATACTCAACTTGACTATTCAACCTGGACGAATGGAGGAAGAACAGTCCGGTAGATGCTGGTCATTTGCGCAATGGGGTGCTACTTCGAGTGTCTACTCTTCTTCTTGTGCCATCGTAGGCGCCATTATTAGTGCGTCCCTGACCATTTCGTTAGCTTGATAGACACACACCAGTCGGTCGTAAGGGACTAGGTTCGAAGTTCATGGTATTGCATGACTATACCCGCAGAATCCCTGCTATCACTATTCAGGAGGTTCTTCATCTCGTGGTAGTCCTCGTTCGTGTAAACGGTTTCTTACCAGTATGGTAGGTGTTGTTGACGTTGTAAGTGGCTTATCTGCTCTGCATTGTCACGATACCCGTGATTGGAATGAACAATACTCAGACATAGCATTACACGTCACTGACACAAGTCAACAGGGTCGAGACATACCACGCGCTGTGCATCTTCGTACTATTCAAGAAAGACTTCTCCTTACACACCATGACAGCATCCGCATATGTGAATGCCGAAAATGTCGCATCGTTACTTCTAGCCTATACACGAGAGAATCTTCCAATAGCACGGCACGTATCACAGCCATGGTCGAGATAAAGAAAGGAACCCGAAAAAAGACATCGTATGGCGGATCGCCAGCTCTGAACGCCATGATTCCCGCAATAACGCCTCTGCACAAAAAACAAATATATTCCTAGCTCATGACGATCATTTCGTGATGAAGCCCAAGTAATCGGCAACAATAAGTGTCACCATGCTATTAATGAAGTTAGTACTTGGATCCACAGCACAGGGAGAGAGAAAACTTACGCATGCGGCGCGATGCGCACGTAGTACGTTCCAAAGCCACGGTAGAATCTTAGCAAACCCTCCTCCTTTGCAACCTTCTTGAAGCAATCAAACATGCCCTTGTAAGGCAATGTACCGTCAGGTCCCTTTGTCTGCTTCTGCAATCTCGTCTTCATGAAGTCGAATGGCAGAGATAGGAACGACGCGAAGAAACCTGCTACAGCTGACGCAGTGAGAGTCTGTGTGCGGGATGACAACGATGTGTTCTTGAGTTGCTGTTTCGCTTCCGAGAAGAAAGCCAATTGTCCAAAGTTGAGGGCCATAGCGCGGACGACGGTAGGGTAACTGCCTGCCCATAACCGTGCGACGCCTTCTTGCTTGCTGATGCGGACGAGGGCATCAATAACGGATGTGTAGTTTGCGCGTTGAGCAGCGGGTTTCATTCCATCGGATTGCATGCGGATGAGCGCAAGATCAGCAGGATTGCCCACAATAGCTGCGAGACCACCTGCGGCTAGACCAGCACCTGCACGTTCTTTGAAGCCAATCGCTGTGCCGTTTTCTTTTGCACGTGCGCTGAGTTGCTTCATGAATGTGTCGAAGAAACCCAGGCGGGCGGTTGTGTAGACGGCTTGGCGAAGGATACCAGCGCTGAGTCCTGTGTAAAGATCTAGGACCTTGCCTTGTGCAATGATGTCTCTGAAGACTGTGACTGGGGTGGGCTTGGGTCCAGTTTTTACACCTTCTCCGGCGAGTTGTAGACGCACTTTTACCATGTCTACGGGCTGGATTACGGTTGTTGCGGTCATGCCTGCGATACCACCGTTTACGAATGGTAGTGCTGCGCGCATAAACGGTGTATGTAGGAAGTCTGCAGTAGCTTTCTTGGGGTTCTCAGCGGCTTTGGACATGGCGGAGGATGTGTCTTTTAGAACGGCTTCTGAAGATTGCTTTGCGTTTTCGAGGGCGCGAGCGGCGGGCATCTTAAGGGTTTGAGAGCTGGCGGCTGCTGTTGTTGACATTGCGTTGTCAGTGACAGCCAACAGTCTTGATAAGACGAATTATTTGAAGATGAAGAAAAAATGGACCAGAGGGGTATATCGCTGTCGCTATGCTGCACGAGAATAGAACAAATGTGAAGAAAGACTGGAACTGATGGAGTAAGAAAGTCCACAAAAGAGACTCCATGGCCGAATCTATATCCCAGCATCATGGCACTACGACATGGCGTCTGCGTAAGGTGCTGGCCTGGGCAGAGCCTCAGCCTGAGACGCAGTTCCCATGCGCCCTTCACCGCGGCCGTGGACGTCGCAAGCTAGCCGGCTATGACATAGATGTACAGCTTCCTCCGGCGCACAGGAAAGATTGGCATCGGACGTGTGAGCGCAGCCGAAAGCTCACGCACGTGCGATAACCCTTCTTTTTCCGATTGCACCCGCGCAAGTAAATTGTGGATGCTGAGAGACGGTGTAGGAGCATAGTTGGGTGCGTACCTCGTGCGCTGAAGTCTGTGCGGAGGATCCAGTCCGCGTCGGAGGAGTGGGGTGTGGGTCGCGGGTTTAGTGGGTATGGTGGTATGCGCTCGACTACCCGCTTTCTAGTATCAAACGACAATGCGACAGTACAGGTCAAGCTGATAGAGCAGAAGAACAAAGTTGTGAACAAGGCTGTGAGTGAAGATACTCGGAGGACAGGAGTAGCACGATGATCTGTTATTCTTAGTTGTCAACAAGGCCAGCCAGTCGACCGGTGCCATGAATTGAGGGGTGAGCTGCGTTTCCCCGCATCGAAGAGCTGCCCCAACGAGCCACTGAGGTGAACAGCTGCTCGTCCTACGAGGTGCCAATTGCTGATGGGCCAATCGGGCAGCACCGATTTCCTACACTCTGATGCCATCCTTACTTCACAGGTCTCCATGTTGAAGTTTAACGTGCACGGCGGAGCGGCACAAGCTGGGCGCATTGATTGTCGCGTGTCCAAGCCATCCGTTTTCCCATGTACCGTTGAGGCTCATGTCTTTGCCCATGGTACACCTCGGGAGATACACGATCTTCAGGCACAGAGAATCCCGTCTCTATTGCGCCACATGCGGAACCGCTTGCATGTGAGCGATGACGTTGGTCGTAACGGCCAGCCCTCGGCCAATCGAAAGATTGCAACTTCAACACCAGAGCGTTCTGTCATATGCCAATAAGTCTAACCATCAGCAAACCTGTGTGGCAGTACATCAAGATGCGCTGTCGCGATACCCTGGCACTAGATGCAGTGATCTCACTGTGCTTTTCCGGGTAAGATTTGGATTTCCGTAAACACAACGTGCGTCCGTGCGTCGTTCTTTGCCGATGTGCATGATATGCTCTATGCTTTTTACTCGTTGAGTGTTGATATACCGTCGTTTCGCAGATCGAAGTCAACCAAAGAGATCGTTTTGCTTTGGGCGAGACCCTGGGTTCTTTGGCGCTCAATGGGGCGGTGTTCAGATCTTGTGCTCAGGTGCGCGGCCAGAGTTGGACTCGGTGACCCGAAGGTATCCGCGGCCGAAGACATCGTGGGTGACGACAAGCTGTGAAGCACTTTGTTAACGGAAGAATATTAAAGCGGGTTCTGCCATTGCGTGGTATCAGATCTGTTGCCGAGGAAATGTCCGTGGACAAGTGGAAGGTCAGACATTTTTCGACACAGGGTCGGGGATGTGGAGGCGCACAGCCGGGTCTGAACGCTTGCAGAAGGAACGAAAGGCTTGCGAACGTATTGTTGAGAATTCATTGTGGTACAGAAGACTGGTACCCTCTTCGGGATTAAGTGCTATCCCGCATAAACCGCGCAGCTTGTCCGCTGTCTCAACATCTTCTGCTAGAATCGCTAGATGTTTGCATCTTTGGGTATCATTCAGCCCATCCGAAGCCCAAACGCCGAAACAACAGCACATAGACTAAGTTGACATCTCACTGTCACTCGGGTCTCCGAGATCCTCAATATTGCTTGATTGTGTTGGTTGTCGAGTTCTGGGAGCCTGTAGATTTGAGCTCGCATCAGGCATGTCATCGTCGCTACCGTCGATTTTCTGGATTTCCCGACGAGGAGCCTTCACATCATCGTCTGAACTGTCACCTTCAAGTTCAGCTTGCTGCATGCGTTTGATCCTGCGTACGAGGATAGGGTCGGTGCGAACGTCGTTTGCGGTGAGCATCTGAGAAGCAATGTCAGCACAGGCACATAGCGGGAAGAGTAGCCGAACGAGTCGGAATAATATGTGGCGGCACTTACTTTGTCGCACCCATTGACGGGACATTCCACAGCTTTTTGGCCGTCCACTCTGTGAGGGCCCTTTCGGATCATATCGAGGATGGCATTCTTCTCGAATGTGTGAGGACACTTGTTACTCGAATATGGCTCCTTGAACTGCTGATACGTGATGGGACACCTCGTGCTGACTGTAGCCCTGTCGACTACAATGTCATCATCATCATCAAACTCTCCCCGTTGTGTGGTGTCCGTAATGCCAGGCGCTGGCGATCCGGACTCGGTGAACCATGTGTCTTCATGTCCCAATACGGGGCCGTCGTCGCCGAATTTCGCGTCGTGCACCGTACGCTTGAAGTCGCGGTAGTCGTTGTTACGGGCGTAGCGGCTTGTGTGCGAGCGCGCTGTGTAGGCGTCCTTTTCGCGCTGTATGCGCGCTGCAAACAGCTCGCTCGCACCGGTGAGGGCTACACGAGAACCGTCAAGAGGAGTAGGTCCAGGTGTTGGTCCATCATCCATCTCATCATCGTCCCTGTCTCGTGCGTGTGCCCGCTGACTCGCTGCTTGGGTCTGGGTTTGTCGCTGGTTTTCGCGCTGCGTCATCTGAGTCTCATACTCTTCTGCCAGTCGCGCAGGCGCATTACTCCTCAACCATTCCAGGGCTTCCTCGATGCGCTGCGCTGCGATCTCCGAGTCGATGACTGCTCGCATGCTTTCCTCGAGCTTTATAGTCGCCTCGTCTACGTTCGCCTGCAGTTCTGCCATGACGCGCTCTTCATCTTCTTTGTCGTCCAGACTCTTGCCTGCGTCCCATTTCTTCTGTCGCCGGCTTATGTACTCAGCGTGTTCGCGCAGCATGTCATTGACACTGGCTGCAGCATTGGTGATGTGCTCGGTGGCTTGTTTGTTATGCCTTTTGATATCGTTCATATTACGCCCTTGTAGGCTGCGCAGTTCTCGTGTCGCTTCTGCATCGAGGGGGTGAGACGGCTTCTTGTACTCTGGCAGGAGGTCGGCATTGCGATTACTGCTGTTGGTACGGTTTGGAGTAGATGCCACGGACTGGCGACTGGCCGACGGTCTCGCTGTCGAGTGCCGAGTTCGAGACGACATTTCGTCTTCTCTGAGTGGTTTTGCTGCAAGTGCCGTGTTTTGGAGATGCGAAGGCACGAAACACGATGCGGGGAACGCGTCGTTGGAACACTTTGGTACTAGCGTGGTCGCCAGATCACATGTCAATCGCTCTAGGGTTGCTATCTACAGATGCATGGATAACTGCAAATCGCCGGTATGCTAAGTAGTTGAAACACAAAAGGGACCCTTACAGATATATCTGATGCGATTTTGCGGGAAACGTACAAATTGCCTTACTAGAGAAGAGTTGCAGAAGCGAACGTGTACGGCGTACAAGCTCCGAAATCCTCCCACGCCTGTGAACATGTGAGGCAAACAATCACCTCTCATGACCCGCGACGATAACTCTGTGTTCTCACTCTCCCTACAATAAGCTACCAGCACCAAGAATATAACACGCTATTCTGGGTGTTCGATTGCAGGATGCAATTTCCTTTCTTGGTGGGACCGTCGTCCCCCACGCACTTTTGGGTCAAATTCCCGGCCATGCAGAGCCGGCATACCAAGTCAGCGCCCAGCCGGGCGCATGCCGTAACGTCGGAATAGTGGAGTCAGATCAGCTCATGGCCGCATATTCCAAGCCTTCTCCACGCTATTCCCGCCGTTTATCCATAGGCATGTGGTCAGATGAGAGGTCTCCAGGTTAGCGTGTAATCGAGGAGTAGTCTTACTGCCTGTCTCATTACTTTGCATTGGTCAGTTTTCAGGATGAATCGTGCAAGACAAAACGTGAAGAAGATGAGGTGTTTGCTTATTTGGAAGTATTGATATTTGGGCCGTATCGAAATCTACGGTCCACGTCTTAGCCTCTTCGACGCTGACCGATGCGTCTATTATCCAATTTTCCCGAAAAGTGTGTGGTATCATAATATGTTGAAGAAGAAATAATGACCCTCCGGATGCAAGTACTCCATAAGCTTGAGCGAACATCAATCGCTCCCTAATCGCTATCATAACCATAACGTTCATACGTGCCCCAGGAACGCCACCCCGCACGCTCTCCAAGATGCCGTCTTAGAGGTACAACATGTGCAGGGACGTTGCGATGGCCCTGAGTCACGAGACATCTGCCTCTAAGCTGCGCTGTCGTCTCCGGAGTCGACGCGTGCCTTGGCCAGCGTGGCCACGCTTGTGTTGCTTTCGATTCCTTCTCGCCATGCGTCTCAATCTTCACCTCATTACGCTCGTGATTGTAGTTGTAGTCTGTGGTGCCTTGTTGGACAGAGGAAGGCCCTTCTCGATATCGCGCATCTTGTTGGCGTTCTTGCCTGGGGGTGGCGAGTTAAGTCTGATGCCTGTTCTTCGGTTCTGGCGGTTCTGCTTGCCTGTGTCGGCAGTGGAGCGGCCAGTGAAGCGGCGAGAGGCACGACGAATGGATGCTCGAACGTCCCATTGGCGCTTCTTCGCGAGCCACCAGAGTACTCCTGAGGCAACTGATCTGATGTTAGTTCATGCATCTTCAATTCTGTACTGTGAGACATACTGGATCCAAGCACGACTACGACCGCGACCACAATGATCGCTGCGATAGCACCTCCGGAGAGCTCGAAAGCACCCTTCTGCGATCCCGCAGCACCAGCGTCACTTGGATCTTGCGGGTTGTCGTTGCCGCCATTGTAGCCGGGAGGGGGAAGCTCGCTTCCCGAAGACGAGTCCTGAGCAAGGGCGAGAAGCGGGAGGAGAAGGGAGAAGAGGAGAGGCCTGCTCATGGTGTTGGTATCTAGTGTTGAAATGCGGCGCAGACGGGACAAGTGATCGGATATCAGGTTGCACGAGGATGGCGTGAAGGACGTTCGATCAACTGGAGGAATACCAACAACTCGCTACCGGGACGGAGGGCATGTCTCTATATTTGCCTGCCCGCGTGCAAACATCTTTTACCCAAGCCAATACCTTCCCTATCGCTCGTCCAATACCCCGCCAGTCTCAGGGCTCCTGGGCGGTTACCATCGTGCGCTTGGACGGCAGACCAGGTTGGCTGCCGGAGAATACATCAGGCCATCTTCTTAATATAGCGGCATTGGCGTCGACTTTTGTCGGCTTGGGAGGATAAGCTGAGGGGATTGGCAGGGCGTGATGGGTAGTGGGCGCGTAACGTCGTGGATGAAGATCACCGTGCAGCGGAGCTAGGGCGGGCTGAAGTGTGATTGGATGGACCCTGGTAAGAAGCGCCCGGCTAGCATGTCGCCGCACGCTTGTGTTTCAGGGAGAGCATGCGAGAAGACGACTCTTCTTCGTCAACTGCAAGGCGTACTTGTGACAGCTACCGCTTATCGTAGTCGGTGTGGCCGTAGTACGTAGGTATTTCTGGCTCCTCATCTCCGGTACGCTTCACGTTAGCCACCAACCTTACGGCGCAATGCGAATCATACGATGCAAAAAAAGAACTCAGATGACAGGCAAAACGACCTTCCCCGCAAACACTGGCAATACAGGAACTAGTCTGGCGGATGCATGCTGTCACCCAAATCCACGACGGCTGTCAGTGTGATGCGTCGGTGGATGCAATTTCATTCGAGTTGTCGCGTTTCACGTCTGCCATCATGTGTCCGCTGCCACGCCAGGCATCGTCTAGAAATAGACGAGAGGACATCGACGGTAATTGGAGAGGATTTCAGCGACTCAGAGCAAAGCGTAGCAAGAGGTATTGAGCTATCCTTCGATGAACAGGCTATAGCTGTGATCACTGCAATGTGAACGATATTCCGACACGACATGCTGAGAATACTGGACTTGGAAACTAGTGGCCGTTGCTTCATATACGACGGAAATCAAAGAGGAAGTAATGATCTGGACTTTGTGATGACAGAGTATGCCGCAGCAAGAGAGGTGGCCGAGTGTAATGAGGTGGGATGCGTGCAGTGAAGCTTCGACAATTGTTCCGCTTTCCGTAGGTATCGTTTCTCGTATCATCGCTCCTGCCATCATGTCTAGCTCGGGCGTTCTAGTCGGAAGTTATGTTGTGACTTGCCACAGCAAATGAAGGAAAGAACGACGATGAGAGCAGAGCTGCAAACTTCGCCACCCCTCACTCCTTCCACAACACAACATATCGCTTCCATCTACATCGAACAGCTGACCTGCAGTGTTGTTTCTTGCCGTTCACTTACTCTGTCTGGTTTTCCACCCCATCTCACCTACTCGCATCCGCACCGCACCTGTCACTGAACAGCCACTTACCATGGCTGGGAAGGCTGGAAGAGGCGAGCAGCTGCCGAAGGAGCAGAACCCCTCAAGACTCAGAAATGAAGTACGCCCAGAATCAACTGACGATGAGCGGGATCGCAGGAGCACCGCCATTCAGGTTCCAAACAGCGATACGATTGTTCCCGAAACTCAGCCTGGCCACGCTGGAGATTTCCATTGTGGCGACCCTGTTGCCGACAATGAGTCCGAGTTCAGTCTAAGTCCAAACTCCGTGGCCCTTCTGGAGCGCACTGCGGTGACGAAGAAGACGGAGACGACTCAATGCATTCCATTCTTTGGCAAGCTTCTTTCGAGGAATCCTATTGGAAGGAATGACAGCTCTGCATCAGCAGCTCCAAGCCCTAACCCATTCGCGATCTCATACTCACAGGCAAGGAAAGTTTCCAGCAAGCCACCTCCGAAGGAGGTTGCTACTGCCGCGCAGTCTATTCATCTCGGGTTGAGAACACTTGATATCCAAAAGCACAAAGGTCATGCATCTCGAGGTGAGTAAGCGTCCTACCCAAGGTCGATCCGACTAACATCGTCACTGCGACGGTAGAGCCTGCACACGTTCCACCACCGTGTCTTCCCGACAGCGCTCATCTTGGTGAGCCATGTACTATGAGCAACCAAAATATGGACGTCGTGGATCAAACGGCCACTAGAAGATCTCAGGAAGAGCCTACTTACACCCTGTAAGAGCTCCCAGCAAGCCGATAGAACTCCACTAATACGCTTAGGCCCCCGCAGGCGGATGCGATGTCTAGCATCCCTCCTTCAGCACAGCTTAACGCCAGGCCTGCTTCTGGAATGAATAGGGTCCCCGGTGTCAAGAAGGGTAGGAAGCATAGAAAGGAACAGCTCTCTCAGCAGCGTCTAGGCTCACGTCCCCGACCAAGAATCACACCAAGCCACGCTCGTCAAGCCGGAACGATTGGTGGATCAGCACCTGATACCTCCACCGACCCTCTATGTCTCTCCCAAATGAACGCGGATGGCGATGGAGTACATGCTTTCCGCGCTCCTGTCGACGATCCACAAAGGCATGCATATGCTCAAGAGTCCCAGTTACCGAATGAAGAACATGGGTGTATTGCTGACGACAAGGAGCCCTGCAATACTATACCAAGCCTCATGGATACGACCTTCCGAGACTTTCAAGATTCCTCTACTCAACGTCAGTTCCCTACAGCTTCCGTGCAGGGTCCCTCGACCTCGCCTGAGACACTTAATACAACCGAGCCAAAGCAACAACCGTTGACAACTTTTCACGATCAAGCTCGCAGTATCGGCCCTGATAAACGGGTTGCGTTCTCAGCCCAGACTTCTGGTCCCTATGCCTTGCCTAACAGTCACGAGCCAGTCGAAGCACCCGCTGTACCGACTCAGTCTCACCAGCCGAGCTTGTACGCAGACAACAATCGGGTCGCACCTCAGCCAAGGATTAACGAAGCTCATCCGCATGGCATCCCGAATCGAGACGGGCCTCTCCGTATGACCAAATCACGACGGAAGTTACGACCTAGCGGACCAACATCGTATGATACCCAAGGAAAAGCCATTTCTCCTAGTGTCGAGCACGCCATGGAGACCGTGAGAGTAGCGATACTTGCGAACAAGTATCGGATACAGCATGAGATCACGACGCTCACCCAGAAACATAAGGCTGAGCTTGCTGAGCTTCAATGCACGATCAACAATCAGATTCAGTCGATCGCAGATCATGACAGGAGGTATCAGGACCTGAGAAAAACTCTTAGTCAACTCACCAACACGGCCAAGACAAATCAAAGATTCGTCACGGGCCTTCAGCAGGACTCTGAGAATCTGCAAAAGTCCGCTACAAGCTTCCATAAAGAGTGCGGAAAGACATTGACTAAGAAGATCACCGAACTCGAGGACGAAAAGCGGTCATTACAGGAAGAAGTTGGGACAATGACTGACAAGCTCGCCGCAACCCAACGCAAGATGAGGTCGACGCTCGATGACCTTTGGATACGATTTGTCGTATCGGAGTCTAAGAGGGAGGATCTGACAGAAAATTTGGCCAAGCAGGAAGCTGCACTAGAGGAAGAGCGCAAGAAGCGCAATGAATTCGGGAAGCAGCTTTTTTCTGATGTCCAAAGCATTCCGCGTCAAGTTGTCGACAGCTCCGTTGCTCTCACTAAAAAGATCGAATTGCTCCAGGTCACGCTTGATAACGCTACTGCTCACAGTAGCCAGAATGACCAAATCAAAGAGTGTTTAGAGGCCTTGCAACCCCTTCGGCTGACACCTGTCATGACAATGCAAGACATTGAGAGGATGAGTAATACACCGAATCTTGTGCACGAACGGTCAGTGACAGTGCTATATCTGCTACATGTCACCGTACTAATTTATTGCACAGCCTGGATTTAGGTCTCGATACTCTTTCAAAGACCGTAACGAGCAAAGCACTACCTGACGCAGAGCTTCAAGAATTCGTTAAAGAACAAAAAAACAGTCTCCAGACAGAAATGCTGAGATATGAGGAGGTCACAGCCGAGAACTGCAAGACGCATGAATCGAACGTCTGTCTCAAGTCGCGACTCGATGCGCAGCAACAACATTGCACCCGACTAGAAGAGCAGATCAAAGGTTACGAAAAGGTTGAAGTCGATCTCAAAGCCTCGTGCGAGCAACTAGAACGCGACCTGGGGGTACTGAAAGACGTTCCACCTATCGATACATCAGGGCTTGAGCAGGAAGCTCTTGATCTCCGTCAAAAGTTGCAGAAGGCGAGAGAAGATCTCACAGCGGTCAATACCAAGGTTAAGGAGATTGAGAAAGAAAGGGATACATACGAAGTAACCGTTTCCAAGCTCATCCTTGTTGCCATGGTTTTGACAATCAGCAGGGCTATTGTGAAGACGTCAAGATGCAGCTGCGCGAGTTGCAGCAGAGGCCAGCGGTAAACAGGTCGCCTTATCTCGCGACTTCACTAATTTTGTGAACAGCTCGAAGAACACGCTGCCGTTCGAGAGCAGATAGCAAAGGACTGTCAAAGTGAATTCTCGGAGAAAGAGCGCAGCTTCAAGAGAGAGATCCATCGACTTACGATCGATCACGACGAGAAAGAGAAAACAATTCAAGAGCTGAACGACAAGCTGAATGCTGCAGATACCCAACTAGATGAGCTGAGTAAAAACATTCAAACGCTCGAGTCAAAGTCGGCCGAAATAACGGACCTCCAAGCACAGCTCCAAAATACGACAGAAGAGTTGCACAGCAAGAAACGAGACTGCGCAGATTTGACCCGTCGCTCTCAAGAGAAGACGGAGAAGATGTCGGAGTTGCAAGGCCTATATAGCAACCTCCAGGCTGAAGTAACCCAGCATCAAACGACCATGCAAACCATGCGCCGGGACGCTGACAACGAGATCACAAAGATGCGACAAGACGCTAGTAACACGTTTCAACTATCTTCTAATCAGGTCTCGAACCTCCAGGAGGAAAAGAAAAGTCTGTCAACTCGACTTGAGCAAGCTCAGATGAATGAAGCAAAACTACAACATGAGGTCGCAGAACTACGAGCTGCAAAAGAAGCAGACATTTCTCGATTACAAGCGAAAGTAGATGAGAAGAGTCAGAAGCTAGTCGAACAGCATCGCATCGAAGTCGATGATTGGAGGCGCCGCATGAGCCAGAAAGATGCTGCCCTTGAGGAAATGGAAGCGAAAATGCGGCTCGCTGAAGACCAACATAAAACCAAAATCGCGACCGATCTTGAAAAGGCTGAGTCAAACATGCGCAAGCTTGAAGAGCAGTATCGAGATTCTCTTCGAGTGATACGCGAGCAAGGTAATCTCAATCAGCAGGTCGGCTCCCAAGTACATGCTGCCAGAGGAATCCTTGTAGAATCAGGTGAAACCACCCAGGCAGTGAAGGCTCGGAATAAAGTCAGCCGGCAAAACCATTCGATGCTCGAAGTCTCCGAGGAACAAGATTCTCATTCCAAGAAGCCGTTGTCAGTCTTCCACCCCATGTCTTCACAATCTCAGCTCGAAGACGATGATCTTTTTGCAACCCAGTTCAAAGAACAGGGCGGGATCGACGAAATTTCCAACGAATCAATCGATGTTCATCATGAGCCTCGAACTGCCACAGAAAGTCATGATGCTCAAAATTTGTCCATGACCCAGGATGCTTCCAAGGGAGATCTGTTACGAGCGCCACAGCAACAGCTCAAGCATCAGGTCTCAAGCTCCTCCGATCTCAGTAACATGTCTACTGACGAATTAACGGCGATGGAGAAGTCCCAACCCGTGTCGACTGGTATGCTTGCAGGCCGCGACCGTGATGGGTTCAACTCTGGCAACGCATCTCCTGAATTCTCCCAGACGCTGGAAGAGACTCAATGCGTACCGTCTATCGTGTCTCGGAATTATAATCGTGATCCTTTTCATCGTGGTACAGCCTTGGCCGATGTAGGAGTCGCGTTGGTAGCCGACAACGAGTCTGTGGCTGATTCACAATCATTTCGATCGTCTGGACGACCAAAATCGCAAGCTAACACAGCATCTCGGATGATGCCGCCTCACAGTAACAACTCTGATTACCCTCGACCGAGTGTTGAGGATTATGCGGTGGACCTTGGAGCATCAACTCGGCATACCATGTATGGCAGTGCTAATCTGAAGCTGAGCAGCAGCAACTCCCGGCCGTCCAAGCTGTCTTCATCAAAGCAAATCTATAGCCAGTGTGAATCGCGACGCTCCGCTCCGACTGGACTTCAACACAGTTCCTCGCAAAACATGAAGCAGGAACATACGAAGAAGCGAAAGAGTAGCATTGACCAGACAGAGAGAGATTCAGCCACCAAAAAGCAGCGCTCCAAATCTCAACCCCGTCCCTTAGACTCCTCACCTGGTCTTCTAAGCCAATCTTCATTTGTTGCAGTTACTCGTCCCAAAGCACAGAATATCATGCCATATTCCCAAGGCGGTGCTGCAACTTCATCTCAATCGAAAGCTCAGGTCCCCTCCTCCCGCCCCCGCGCTCGTATCTCTCGTCAAGCTCCGTCTTCTGGTGACGCATACTTCCCTCGTAGTCAATCTTCGTCCCACGTAGCCGCTAGTGGCCCGATCCGGCGTTCCTCGACCCGTCTCACAAGGGGCAAGGGTGAGTATGTTCTTGTTGTAGTAGTGTCTGAACGAAGCTAACGCGACCGGTATAGGTAAGAACAGCATCGCGTTCGGGAACGCCTGCAACGAGCGCTTTAACCAGGAGCTGGACCAGCCGCGGTGAGTAAGGCACCGTAGACATTTTGGATGGAGCGCGTGCGCGGGAAATTCGTGTATGTTTGAGGACTTCATGATACTCGACATTGATCTCGGTTCAAGTCGTTCGCTTATCGACCGGCGTTCGAGGTATGCAGGAACTACGTGACGTAATATGGTAGGGGTCTCCATGGACAGTGATTATAGAGGTAGCGACCTCTGCAGAGACTGGATTGTGTGGGGGATGCTGTCTTTTAGTGAACTGTATTCCACATTGTCGATATACCTACGTAGTAAACCCAATGCAAGTATCATGTAGTGGAACCTCTTCAAGCTTTGTACTTGCGTAGGAGTGCAGTTCTTCTTTGGAGAGCCTGTGTCGCCCGGAACGCGCTTCACCAAGCGATTGTGGGTGGTCGGTGCTGCTGTTCGAGTGATTTGGCGCTAAGGTTTGTGACGTTGACAGGCTGCTTGAAGCGCTCCTTTGCCACCCACACCACCAGCCCACATTCAACGATCTCTTTTTAGGAGGTTTCGAATACCCTTATAGCCATCTTCGCACCATAGACATCCTTTGTCTTCCATTCTGCGTTCCTTTTGAGCCATCGCGGCCCATTGACGACGACGGCGGTACGGAAGTCCCAAACTGCTCCTGGCTCTACCCTCCACAATGCCGCTCCGAAACCTGACTCAAGTCGGCGAGAAGCTGGCAAAAACTACAAAGACCAGCTCCGGCTTACGGCAATCTCATACGAAGTGGGGCTGCCCATATCCACGCCCTCGTGTTGACATTATAGCTGGTAAATTCTATCCTGTCCGAGTCGGTGACAACCACAACAGCCTCAGCAAAAGACCACAAATAGTTGAGCAAAAGTTGAAACTTCCTCCTCATCCTCAGTACTCGGTAGGCTGAGGGAAAGAGGACATGGCGCTTCTTTGTTCCTGGTTGTTAACCTCTGCCGCTTGCTTTCACGGCGACGGCGGCCATATCCCAGGACATGTAATTTTAGTATCTAACTGACACTAATATCTCGAGTTGACTGCGCACCGAGGTTGACGAGCGACTGTGCTTCGAGCACCGGCAGTATCGCCGGCAATACCTGTAGGGCAGGTTCGACCTTCGCTATGACAGCCGCACCAAGCGAGCGCACAACGACCCCTTTCTGCTTCAAGGATGGAGGACGCCACGAGTGCATTGTGAGTAGCTGCTTCTCCAGTTGTTGTCATACATTTATACGAAGGTCACGACCTTGACTGTGCTGACGTATTCTTCAGATTCGACATCTCAGCAAGAGGCCATAGATCCCGGCTCCGCCGCCCTGAGTAAGTCCTGAACGCCTTTGTCCCTTCCCAGTCTTCTTGTATCCTCCTGTAGGCGCAGGGTGTAGGAGTATCGATCGCCCATATCCTTCCTCGTACACCCGCGTGCCGAGATCAACAAAAGACCTGCACGACCGTTCCGTCCGTACTGTGCTTTCGTTCTCAACTACAGCTCTCCGGAGAAGCTCTTGGGCAAGGAAGGGGCACTATCTTTCAAGTCGGCAGGTCGATGCACGATTGGTCCATGGCGAGCTAGCTCCTCCCCGCGAGTGCCGCATGTGGTTTGTCGTTCTCATACATATTTTCGCCTTGTTGAAGTACGTCTCATGGACGACTGTATCGTTCCTTGCATCTCCCCGTGTTCGATACATCGAGTCAGAAGTTTCCATCGACAGATTTTGCTGATAACAACGCAGTGTCTCCTGCAGTAGAGATTCAGCCGCCGTACGTATCTCTGTTGTATTCCTACTCCTCCCTATACACACTATCTCCGATGATGATATGTCATTACTCATTCCAATCACCGAATACTCGCTGTCGAAGCCTATCGCTGAGGGTCCTCTTCGTTCGTTTTCGATCAAACTGCAAAATACATGGTGCTGGCACCAATGAGTGTAGGCGGGCCGAGGCCAGAACTGCCAGACAGAACGCAAGCATGCAGTCGAGAAGCCTCACTGAGCACATGTAAAGCCACCGGCATCATCCGGGGGACCCTGGAAATTCTAGGCGCGTCTCGATCAGCTTCGTCTTGGTACGTCTTCTCGAATCCCTTCTTCTTCTTTGCTTTGGTGATGACGCCTTCATTGACTCGCTCGTGTTGAATACCCACGGAAGCAGCGCAACGCAAATCCTGACCTTTCCTCCTTTTTCAGTAAACTTTGAGAATTCGATCCCGTTCCTGTATTACCATACTATAGGCTTTGGAAAATTCCAGCCCGGACCTTGTAGCCAGTATGAAGGACGTCAGTAAGTACTCTCGAAGTTCTCCCATCCACTCGCCGCAATGATGGCATCACAAATGCATCCCTGCTGATACGCCTCGATGCGACATATTCATTTTGTCCTTCTTCCGATGAAGCTAATGAGGTAAGTTCGTTATTTCGGTAAATCGTCCTACCTTTGCCATGATGGCAAGCGTCGTGAGGCCGGCTCAATAAGGGTTATGAAGCTCTCGTCGTAAAGACCAACGACGGGCCGTCTGGTCAAGCCGGTCTTGCACCATGACAGCATCGGACTGTTAGGCGTCGAAGAACGCGTTCAGCAAAGCATAGACGCTACAACAGTAATCTAGGGATAGCGTCTGAATGAGACCATCTTTTACAAGTAGTAACGCGTCGAGGAGGGGCTGGGAACCTGGAAGGCCTTTACGAAAACGGTTAGCTGAGGTTTGCCGTGCGGAACATCACAACTCGACCCATCAGATGTCTCGCCTGCTGCATCAACGGCTCAGGTTCAGTAAACTGGCGTTGTTGCAGATCAAGGGACCTTGCGAGGTCTTGACCTGTTTGGGCTTGCGGTCTGCTCACTGTCGGTCTGCTGCTGCTTGCTGCTTCGTCACGCGTCTGGCATGTTCGGCGGCAGTACTTTACCATACGGAGCTCGACGACCCTGCCATAGCATGCTAAAGGTATGTTTTGCGTCATCTCCTTGTATCTTCTGTATCTACTCGCGATTTGTGCTTGTGTTCACCTCCCATATCCTGCATGTGTATGCCTTTGTCCATCTCGACGTACTGCCGACAATGGCTAGGCTTGGCGAAACGACTGCGCATTGGGAAGAGAAGGATTCGTTCGAAGGGACCAGCCTATTGGAAGGCATACTGTAAACCTCTCACCCAGCTACAGTCGTTGCCCAGAGTTTTATCTTTGCAGTATCGTCATGCTTTCTTACCATGCTACAACCAGTTCTGTCTGCGTCCTCCTTCGTCTCTTACTACGTATCATGCAGCCTGTGGGTCTCCGTCGCGACTATTGCTTGTCGTTGTACGTTTGGCGACTCTTCCACACGAATTTTGTAGAAGCTTGGGGCAGTAGCCGCCGGTCGTTGCGGTATCCTTGTGTTCGCTGAGGATATATATGCGGGGTACAAATCGTCCTTCGCCTTTGCGTTGAGGCCACACTCATCTTGTTCTCTACGCTATATGCGGACCTTCCACGGAAGCTGGTTTGTTTCGACCCTATGTTTCCCAAGTTGAATGTGGGAAGTTCGGACACGCATCTTGCCGCGAAGAATGGTGGGAAGCACCACCGCGCCGGTTTCTGGTACTTCATATGGACGACAAAACTGGCAACGGAGTTGCTACTGCGGGTCTTCAGGCCTTGATATGCCTTGTCGGTATGGTTATTCGCTCACTATAGACTGGGAACGCCGCTGGGAGCTAGAAATGGCTCCCTTTGCCCCTCCGGGTGGCCGCCATTCTCCCCATGTCTCTCTTGTTCGGACATGCATATCTGGTGTTCTGGATGGCGTTGACCAAACCGTGTACTGTTGCGATGTCAATGTTTCGCGGCCGCCAGTGCCGGTGCACGGTCATCATAAGGAGACTTTCGCCGTTGCGGAGGAAGACGAGGTGGTGTGTCGTGACAGAAGGTCTGGGAGGTGTCAGCGTATGTAGGATGGAGTCACTGCGAGAGGTGAGCCATGAAACAGTTCACTTCTTCCTACCGCCATTGTGCGAACGCTGAAGACTTCAGGCTCGCCCAGTTAATTTCCGGCGTTGTGCAGTCTCTCGGAAGCTGAGATGCCTGTTTGTTCCGCGGTCGCTTTCCTGTCACAGTTTCTGCCATATTTCAAGCTTTCTGTGCACCATTAGCAGAGCGCCTGTCGTGCCTTCAACGATATGCCATAAGAGTCGAGGGGGAAGATACGAGGCTATGAAGCTCTTCACACCTTGGCAGAACCGGTTGCCGATGATGCGGAGATACCGTGTCGTTCGCACAGTTGCGACATGCTCGACGCCGTCTGGTGTATTCCGCGCAGCCGTTCAGGATTGAGACGCATTCAGGAGAGAAGCTCTTGATACTCTTGCTTCTTCGTTGTGATGGCGCCAGGCCGAAGCTCCAAGTTATCTCCCCGCTCCGCCCCGACTGGCTTCTTAATTGCAATTCTCTCAGCTTTGTTTTCGTACCTCCTAATATCGCCGGAATCGATTCGATGCCACGGAGGCCGTATCGGAGGGGAGTCTTCCTTAACGTCGGTCGAGGTGTGTCTTTTGAGGAAGGTCTCTGCGGAAGTTCTGGGGTCACGACAAGCGCTACGGCGGTCGCCCTGGCAAATGTAAGTCAAAAGTGTTTTTAGATGCTCATACGTACCTGTAGATCGGAAAGTTCCTACCGTCTACCATTGCCTCGAATCGTACTTTCCTGCCTCAGAACTGTTCAAGGTTGTCCACATACTTGCAGCGCAGCTGGTGCTGGTGCTGGTGCTGTCGATGTATGCAATACTCCGAAGCTTGAGCATACCTTCGGATCAGCCTTTCTCGTCTTCAGCAAATTTAGAAGCCACCTCATGATGGCGAGGGCTTGGCAAGGGTCATGGTGTTGAGGGGCTGTCGCAGGTTGTCGTTAGCGTCAAAGTCAAATGAAGGTCAAAGTTATCAACACACAACGGCAAGATAGGGTTGCAAAGTCTCGCAAGGAGGATTCAATATCTTATATCTATCTAAAACCATCATTCTGGTCTTTGGATCTCTTCTCTTGGGGTCGCAGTATCTCAGTGGATGTTGCAGCAAGCTGCTCGCCGGCTATAAGCCCCTGTCTCGTCTTCTACAGTTGTGTAGGTATCGACGAACTCGTCGTCACCCCCGCTTCTGTCCAACTGTCTTATTATAAATCGAAGCTTCTGCACCACTGCCTCCCTTTCTCTTACTCTCCACATCCAAGACTGCCCCGCAATCACTTGTGTCATCTCCAACAAAGCTTCATCATTACTCACAGCGTTCGTATTACACTCTTTGGTTGTGATAAAAGTATCCCTCTTGGTCTCCCAACTATCCACCACTTTGGTTGTAGCAGCGCTGACTCTGACCTTTCCCTTCTACTTCTGCCTCGTCTGTAGCCATCTTCCACCGACCGGCATGAGCTCGAGCTCGAGTAGATCGTGAGTCCCGTCCCCTTCTTTCTCCATACTCCACTGACAATAACAACTTCGCCGGTGCTGCTATTGCGCCTTCAGCCAAGTGCCCCCCTCTAGGAGCTGAGTTTGTATTCATTACAACTACGGGTATCCTTTTCGCACACTTTGTATCCACCATATGAGTACCGACACCTCGCTCTGCTAACAATTAAGTTTTGGTCGCCGGGCGCCATGCACGACGCTCTCTTCGTCAGCAGTGGCGTTATCGTCAGGTCGATGCTACGACACCTGCCCACCAAGCGAGCAACCATTATGTTTGTTGATCGGGATGTCTTTCCCTTTGTCGCGATTCGAGACCTCAACCACTAATCTTGTTCTAGTTTCGCCTGCCCACTACCGCTCCCTCTCGCTCATAGTTCCCGTTCCCTACAACCCTCCCTCGTATCATGGCGGCAAATGCCGGACCACATGGAGCTTGCCATCATCACTTGGCGAGGTCACTTATACTTCCACGGCTCTGCAACATGACGAAGGATCTTCAGCGCGTATGTGTATCTGATCCTTCGTCGCTGGCTGACAATTTTGCAGGGTGGGATGGCAAAATCTGACTCTGGCTCCCCGTCGCCACCTCCTGTTAACGTCTCTTCTCTTCAGAGAAGGATGGCTAAAAGAGCTCCAGTATGCACCTTGGTGCATGGTGCAACGGCATCGCCCTTGCTGTCGTCGCTGGTCTTCCAAGTGGTTTCCACGACTGGGCACAAGCGATTGACACTGCTCTGCGCACCTCTCTCGCCATTACTGCTTGTCGATCGCTCCACTCGCCAGTAGTTATCGACGAGGTCCAGTCCCACTACACCCTGATCATTGTATGCCCTACTGGTTCAACAAGGACCAGCAAAAGGCGCTCACTGAGATACAAGGCGACCTGTGCGCAGTAAGTCGCATAGTGTTGTGCTGTAAGTCGCGGAAGTGGCTAGAGCGCCATCCGGACCACAAGTGATCGATGATAGTTGTCGGCCTGGAGTCTGACAGCCGGAATGCTATCCTGGGCGCAGTGAGTCGCGTAGCGTTGCAGGATGGCGGAGGCAGCCGTAAGTACACTGAGTACCTCTTGGATCTGCCACCATACTAACGAACAACAGAAGATCGCAGCCGTTGGGGCTGCTGAGGCTGCCGAAGCCTTGTGGAGAATGGTCAGATTCAGATGCGGGTTGAGGATCCGTTGCCACAGGATGAGAATCTTCTCGACTCACAACCTATCCATGACTTCACTGCTCGGACTATGGTACTTATGTTCAAAGAAAAGTTCCAGCCTCTCTTCGCAAAGGATCGGAGAGCTTGGAATCGAGCATAGTGATTCCCACATCGTCTTTCGCTGCGCCATCATCCGCTTTACCGCCCGAGACTCCTTCCTCTACCGGCAACCTCTACACGCCTCTAAGCTACGAACCGCATGCTGCTATAATTGTCAGCTCCTGCGACTATGATGTCTGCGTGTCTTCTATCGGCAATGTCGAGACGTGTGGCCCTGGGTTTCTGACCATCTCGAGCACCGTAGCTTTGCCAGATCAGCAAGGAGTAAGCAGTTTCGTGGCATTATGGCCGCGCGAAAGACATCCCGCCCATAGCAGATGAGAAGCCTTCAGAGTCCACTCTGAGGAACCCTCAACTATGATAGAGATGGTGAGTCTTCCTTTCCAACTTGCCGTTGATTCCAGTCACTAAATCTTCACAGATCCATAACTTCTACATGATCCCATGCGGTGTTCTTTGCTGGCGTGATGTGTGATGCTTTTGTCCTGGATGCAGACCGCGTTGCTTCTTTATTAATCCCGGTAAGTCGGCATGTCTCAACCTTCCATCTTGAATGCTTGAACTGACTCTTCCACTCTCTTTCCCCCCTGACAGCTCCAGGTCGGCGCTTTGTGGGGTGGTGCGATGCTCTTCTGAAGTTACTTCCTCGCAGTAGCATCAAAGTCCATATCGCCAACCTTTGAAGATTATCTCTCTCCCAAGCCCTTGATCCGATGCTAGTTGTCTTGAGTATCGCGTTCGAAAGTGGTGGCAGCAATCTTGTGAATCCCGCTTCATCTTGATCAGATGCTTACCCGGTCTTGCCCCTTCCGAGTTGGTGCTCCACGATAAGTACTCTGACGACCTCGAAACAGCAGAGTGCTAATTCTGCGCAGTTTGCCCTTTTCAAATTGTTCACACAACCCCTGCCTTCAATTTTTCCGCAGTGCAATCGATGCGCATCGAGTCGGCGCGGAGTAAACGTGGTTGTTGACATGCGTCATGCTGCGAAGCCGCGACTGCTTCATTCGCGAAGGCAAGAGCTGGAGACTAACAGGTTTCCCAACCCAACGATGACACCTCTCATGCTCCTCCAGGATTCTGATATTGATGTCGCATGTGGCTATGGTAAGCCTCATCTACCCTCTGTCATTACAAGCACACCTGTTGACATTGCTGCAGATGTCTTTTGGTCGAGCATGATCGCAGCAGCAAGCTCATAGAGCTTTCTTTCTATCGTCTTGCGTTTTTCTACTTACTCTCCATCCTCTTTGTCCAGTTTTTGGAGAATGTCATCGCCGCAGGAGGGGTAACCCCAAAATCGGGGTATCTTCCCGACTTGGCCGGATCTCTGATCGTCCCAAGGACTTTTGCACAACGCGTCAGTTCCGCCCATGTCCGTAAAGACAAAGACGACAAGACCACAGATCACAGACGTAACGATGCCATTGCGATGCGAGGTGATGGCAGGATCGCTCCTCCTCGTGTCGTGAGGTAGGTGATGGATAAGTCGCTACATCGAAGATTCGTCCGAAGCCCATCTGCACAAGCCTTGCTGACATCGACCAGCCTTCTCATTATCTGCCAATCATCCTCGATCCAGTCTCCTTACTCGCCGGCTCCGTCTCAATTGCTAGCGCGTGTCACGCGCCGCCTGTTGCCTTGATCGCCACGCACGAGCCTAAAGAGCGGTCGCTCGACAAACATCACCACAACACAATACTGGCAATATAAACCGTTTTATTTGTCTATTCTTCGCCTTCGGGCATTTGGTCAATTTGAAACGATACAGAGAAGATTAGCATGGCCCCTGCACTAAGGATGACACGCTCAATCAAAGAGAAGCTACCATTTTTTTTTTTGCGTTCTTTTTGCCCATGCATCCAGGGGGATTCGAATACCCAAGGCGACGACAGCACGGGCCTGCTGCTCGCCCTTTTTCCCCGCTCTCTTTTTGCCTTCGACGCCGGCGACATGAGTGTGGCTATACGGTTTCCAGGCTCATTGGGTATTCATTCAAGCCCACGAGTGTCTTTATATTGCATCTGCTTACTGCCGCTAACATCAAAACGCCCTTCGAAGATTATCATTACAGCCTGCTGTTGACATTGGCTCGACATCCTTACCGTCAGCTTGACATCAGTACCCCAGGAGGTATACGCAACTCCACAATGTTTGCTGTCAGCGACTCAAAGTACTGTGAAGGTAATCACGCGCTTGTCTTATCCTTTCTTTTTCATGGCTCGTTTTTGTCAGCTCCTCCTATGGTTGTCCCTTTTTTGATATTCATGCGTCCGCCTTTCCCAACCTCAACGATATTCAACGATTTGCTCTGTCTTTTGCATTTTCATCTACCACATCACCACCCCCGGGACTGTTGTTACCCATATTCCACTACCGCACGGCATCTCAGAAAGGACCTACTGCTTCACGGCGATAGTCGTGTCTCAGAAACGAAGCCAAGAAAAAACCGAATCGTATTGCTTTGTCTTCCGAACCCTTGTAGCAGGGATGGATGGTGATGCTCTGTTCCAACATTTCCACGTAGAAAATCGATATGTTCCGCCACATCTTCGAAACATGCCATCCTACGTGTGCAGGCCTTGCTCATCAGATGGGTGGTTCTCATGTATCGTGTTGTAATCTCTGATATGACGAGAAGCATCCAAAAGTTGACGATATGTGAATACGAAAGCAGAAACAGCATCACAATAAATGCTGGAAGATTGTGGGTGACGATTAACATGAAATGAACAGAAAGACATTCTGCAGATTGCCGAGTGGAAATAGGCAGAACATACGGAAATTTGTACATAAGAAAGACTGAGACAGAGTATACGCATTATCAAATGACGAAGTAAACTAAAGCGTCAGGCTGGACCAGAGCGACTCCAGAACGTGGAAGAAACTCAGGTCGTAAACTACAAGAATTATCAGCGAACGTTGGGTTGCGAAGACCTCAATCGACGCTGATTGGCTGACAAGGTTGGCGCTGTGGGACCTCCGCTCCAAGATCCGCATCTGCAAATCGTCACGCCGCGACACCACCACCGTTGACGTCGGCATCACACATCTCCGCCTGTCGCAATGGCGAAGAAAGGTACGCGCTCCTGCTCTCGCACTAGATGCTCTCCTCAAACACCTGCTATACTACCCCGGCCGATCCCCAATGCGGCCGCCTGCAACGCACATCTTTGCCTGCCCGCGCTGACAATGGCACCTCACAGCAAAGTCCCGTACCATTATGGTGCGCCTGATATCCATGGCCATGACGGGCTACTACCGGACCATGCAAAGACCGCGTGCGCACCAACCGCTGAGCATGCTCAAATACGACCCAATCGGTACGACACCATCGCTCTTTCATTTCTTCGAACATCGTGCCTGCCTCATGTACAAAATCTCGCTAGGAGCCGGGCACGCGCAACTGAGGAAGAGAGTGGACTTTTTTTTACATGAAGGGAGACGCATGGAGACACAGGAACACGGCTGACAATGCACAGTGCGGAAACAAGTACTCTTCCTCGAGGCGAAACGCGGCAAGAAATAGAACAATTTTTACATCACGAATCAAGCGTACACGAATTGAGAATGTGCGGCGGGCATGGCGAACACTGGTTCAGGACTATGGAGGGGATGAGAACGGTAGAAGGAGATGGCGCATCGCAAAGATGGAGGACTCGGCAACCATGCCTACCATCTGGAGCCGCCAGCAGGCATGGAGCAAGTTGCATGCTTGCACACATATGTACTATACGGTCAGCATGGCTCGGCGTTATATACGGGTCAAGGCAGAGCATGTCTGCCACACAACACGCACAATTTCTCACACGGACTCACACCCACCCTTTTCTGCTTCATCTCACTAATCGTCCGACAATGCTCACCTTTATTCACGTCTTCTCCCGCATTCATGTCCCGATTGCCGAGACGAGGACGTCCGCCAAGGTACAGGCTCCGCCCCGCTGCTTGTCTGGCCTCTTGGCCCGACTTGGTGTGCGCGAAAAA